>Ga0307489_10001083_pt1 | contig 17644 bp, 28 predicted proteins | sample SB12metaG_FD_202247 | JGI IMG/M metagenome (GOLD analysis project Ga0307489, IMG submission 202247) | Sea-ice brine microbial communities from Beaufort Sea near Barrow, Alaska, United States - SB 1.2 | ecosystem: Environmental > Aquatic > Marine > Coastal | place: USA: Alaska | collected...
TGCCCAAAGGGCACCCGTGCTCCCGCGCCCACTTCAGCACCTCCAGGTGCCCGCCCTGAGCAGCGAGGGCGCACGTCCCCCGGTCCCACTGGCACCCGCTCGCCTTTGCCCAAGCTAGCCGCGTAGCTGATGTGCAAAACTCCTTCAGCTCGAGCCGCACGACTCCGACCGCACGAGGCACGTCAGTGGACGACACGTACCCGAGTGACGGGGCAAGTCCGTAATCCTGGTCGGTATTAAGCGCCCGCACCGCCCCCGCGAGCTCGGCACGGTCCACGGGGCTCAACTGTGGCATCCCCACCCTCGTCCCCGCGCACGGGAGATCGGAGGCCACCACCGCCGCCCGGCAGCCGTGCGACACCTGCGCGAAGAAGGCGCGGTCCGCGGGGTCCAGCCGCCGCAGCACCTCCTCGTCGAATAGGTCGGGCAGCTTCCCGAGCAGGTCGAGCAGCGGCGATGCCTGATCCTCCTGGGTTGTCGCCATGGGGCTCAGGGGCTCACCGCCGAGTGAGAGCGCGGCGAACGCGGAGGCTGACATGATGTCGCTTACAGTAGGCTGCCGGCAGACACCGATCGCAGTAGTGCAACGTGGAAAACTGACCAGAGGCGGAGGCGGAGGCCGCGGAGGTGTGGGAGTCAGAGAGGTCTGCAGAGCTACCTACGGCAGTCAAGTTAGGGAGTTCTCTCGTTTAGTGGAGCGTCCTGACCGTGAGGAGTGAGGGACCAGGCGCGCGATCCCGGGACGCAGTGCCGCGCGCGCGTGTCAACGCACTGGCGGTCGACGGAAGGCGGCAGCGGCGGTGGCGGGCGCGACCGTGTGGGTTGCCGGGCGCGCGGAAGACGCGTATAGGGTTTTCTTACCACAGCGGCGCAGGCTGGCGGCGGGGAGGGCGGTGTAGTTTTATCAGAGTAGCTGTTGCGTTTTCGCTTCTGGACGGGGACGGCGCAGCGGAGCGGCGTCGGGCGGCGCAGCGAAGCGGGGATGCGCTGCAAGCGGCCAAGCGCGAGGAGTGCGTTGGTGATGGCGAGGCGGCAGCTGCGGTGGCGCGGAAAAGGAGTGACGATCCCGCGCGTCAAGAAAGCTACGATCAATCACGGCGGGAAGGGGGGTGCCGAGGCTGTGTCGCGAGGCAAAACTCCTAAGGTTGACGCCCCGAGGCGCCATTCTAGAGCTGAGCGAAGGAGGTGTGTGAGTCGTTGTGTTTTAGGGCTTTGGGGAGCGGTCGCGTCACTTTTGCTTGCGCCGGCTCCGCAACCACACACCCGGCAAGCGCGTGCATACCCGGCGCAGTCTGACGGACCTGGGCGCTCTCGACCTCATGTCGTCGACGATCCCCGCCGGCGCCGGGCCCGAACCCGCGCTCTCGCTCGCCCGTCTCTCTCTGTCTTGTCAGATCTCCGGTGGCGGCGGGAGCGGACACGGGGGCGGGGGGGGTGGTGGCGACGCCCCTGGAGCCTCGGAGCTGCCGCTGCCAGTGGTGGGCGCGCGCGTGCGGTGTGAGGGCCTGACGGCCGCGGCGGAGCTGAACAGCTGCCTGGGCCGGGTGGTGAGCCACGAAGGGGCGCGGGCGAAGGTGCGAATGGACGGGCCCGGCGGCCGCCTTGTGGGCGTGAAGCCGCAGAACCTTGTCGTCGTCGTAGGGCTGTTCGACCTGCTCGCCCTGCCCGACGTCTTCAGGGCAGAGGTGCTGCGGCGCCTGGATCCCACCGCGCTCGCCCTGCTGCGTCGGGTGGATCACGCCTGCAGGGCGGCAGTGGAGTCCTCCTCTGACCTCCCGCGCGCGGGCGTCAGCGACGAGGTGCCACTCAAGGTCAGTCGCTTCGTCCGGTCCGTCGCTCTGCTGGCTTGGGCTAAGGATCACGGGTGCCCGTGGACCGAAAAGACGCTCTCTCTCACGGCTGAGGGAGGGCGTCTGGAGGTGATGCGGTGGGCGCGGGAGCACGCATGTCCGTGGGATGAGTCGACCTGTGCCATCGCTGCTGCGTTCGGGCGGCTGGATGTGCTGAAGTGGGCGCGGCAGCAACACTGCCCGTGGGATGCGACGACATGTGCCTTCGCCGCTATGTACGGGCAGCTTGAGGTGCTGAAGTGGGCGCGGCAGCACGGCTGCCCGTGGGATGAGAGGACATGCCGACGCGCCGCTCTGCGCGGGCAGCTTGAGGTGCTGAAGTGGGCGCGGCAGCACCACTGCCCGTGGACCGAGAAAACCTGTGCCGCGCCGCTCAGACCGGGCAGCTGGAGGTGCTGAAGTGGGCGCGGGAGCATCACTGCCCGTGGAACGATCTGCCCTGTGCCTTCGCCGCTCGGTACGGGCAGCTGGAGGTGTTGCAGTGGGCTCGGGCACACCACTGCCCGTGGGATGCGAAGACGACTGCCATGGCCATTGAGGGCGGGCACAGGGAGCTGCTGCAGTGGGCGCGGGATCACGGCTGCCCCGGGTAGCCCGCGACATGGCAGATGGGGCTGAGGGGGGGCACGGGGGGGCGGGGGCGGAGGCGGAGGCCGAGGGCAGGGTCGAAGGCGGGGACAGGGGTGGCGGATGGGGCGGGGGCGGTTTGGGGGTTGGTGGGTGTGGGTGTGGGGTCGGGGGTTGGGGGAGGGAGGGGCGGGTCAGGACGGGGGCGGGGACGGGGGCCCGGGCAGGAGTCAGGAGCGCGATTTGGGAACGGCGCGGGGGGCAGGATCAAGGGTGGCAAGAGGCCCAAGCACTACAGAGCGGTGGATGGAGTGCATGTGTAAGAGGGAAGGCAGTGCATGTGAGACAGTCAAAGTGTGAGAGTGAGATGGGGAATGTATGATAGAGACTAAGAGACGGAGAGACGAAGAGACGACGAGACGGAGAGACGGGGAGACTGGGTGGTCTCGGCGGGGCCAGATGAGGATGATGAGGAGGACGAGGCTTGTGAGAGCGACGGCATCCCTCCAGGCTTTCGCACTTTGGGGGGCGAGGCGCCTGCCGACCGTATTTCGTATCCGACTCAGGGCCAAGTATCACAGGGCCGCTCTGCCGCCGCCACAACGCACCGCGCGGGGCCCCGCCGTTCGCGCAGCTTGTAATGGGAAACCTACAATAAGCTACTGAATACTGTGGATACCTAATCTGTTTCGATTCACTTGGTCTGTTTTCCGGCAGTTTTTGTTTCGATGCACTTGGTCTATTTCCTGGCAGTTGGTAGCGAATAATGGAGAATATTAACACGCGGTGATTAGTGCGCCGGTACACATCCGCCTCCTCCTCCTCCTCCTCCAAAGCGTTTGCCCATAGTACAATGGTACACATCGGCCTCATCATAGCACCACGAATGGGTGGCTGGCGGCGAGGAGCTCCGGGGGTGGGTGCGCGGCGGGGGGCAGGTCGCCGCGCAGGGGGACCGTCCAGCGCACTCGGACGGACGGGGGAGGTCGGACGGACGGGGGCGGTCGGACGCCGCCCGCCGCCTCTGACTGGTCGCCACCACCCGCGCCCGTGCCGCCCCACACGCCAGGGGCTTACACTCGTCCATGTTTCGGGTTTAGGGTTTAGGGGTTAGGGTTACGCTAAACCTTTCGGCTTTTCGTAAGCACTTCATGTGGGATACGTTGGGTGGTGTCAGTGATAGAAACGGCTCAGGGTGAGGTGAGAGATAGACGAGTGGAAGCCCCTGCCACACGCACAGTGAAGTGAGAAGGGTGTCACCGCGCCGCGGCCGTAGTAGCAGGAACCTCCAGCTCCCCGCCGCCGCCACCCATACGTCCTCCGCACCCGTCGCGCCCGCCGCGCCCGCCGCGCCCCGCTCCGCGCCCCGCTCCGCGAGTGTGATGTCATCCACCCCCAGCCCCGGCCCTGTCCCTGTCCCTGTCCCTGACCCTGCCCCCGCGCCTGCGCCAGTCCCCGCCGCCCTCTCCTCCGCCGCCGCCTCCATCTCCGACCCCGACCCCGCACCTGCCCCCGCCCCCGGCCCCGCCCTGGCCCCCGTGATGCTCACGTCAAATCCGGACAGCGGGTGCGCGGCGATGCCGGTGCCCACCTGTAGCGGCGCAACTTCGAATTGAAAGCAAAGCTTGAAAGCATTGTATCGTAATCCATTTCAAGCGCTTGGTTCCAGGCGCTACCAACATGGATTTCATCGGTTCATCCTGCACTGCCTTGCCGAGCGCCTTGACGTACGCCTCCTTGAGCGTCCATAGCCGCATGAAGCGCGCAGCGCGCTCGGCGTCGTCCGCCACTTAGGGACAGCCGGATTATGCATGCCACGTCATGGGATGCGATGTGATTCAATAAACGAGGGTTCAAAGTGCATTGGATGACTGGCGAGCAACATCTGTCAGGCCCTACCGCCACAGCAGCCAAGGCGGCGGCCTCGGCGGGCGAGAGCCAGCGGCGCGCCAGGCGGTCGGCGGCCGCGGAGGTGCGCCGCCGCTCGTCCTTGCAGCAGGGGCTTACACTCGTTCCCATTTCAGCTCAACTTGAGCTCTTCCGTCCACCGTATAACCCAACATAACTCATGAATGTCACCTGGAGTTGCTCAAGTTGAGCTCAAACGTGAACGAGTGTAAGCCCCTGCCTCGCAGTCCACGCCGATCTCGTGCCAGAAGGGCGGGTGCGCGGCGGCGGCTGCGGGGTACGCAGCGGGCAAGCAGTCTGAGGCGGCGGCGGCTGCGGGGTACGCGGTGGGCAAACAGTCTGAGGAGGCGGCGGGCGGGGCCGATGTCACTGCTAGCACCACAAGCCGGGAGCAGTGCGACAGGCTGAACCGAAGCGGTAGCAGCGGGGCATCCCCCTGCCCCCGGCCACCTGTCACGCCCCCACTGGCCGACCCGCCACCTGTCACGCCCCCACTGGCCGCCATGCCATCTGTCACGCCCCCACTGGCCGCCCCGCCACCTGTCACGCCCCCACTGGCCGCCATGCCGTCTATCACGCCCTTACTGACCGCCCCGCTAGCTGTCACGCCCCCACCAGCCCCGTCCCCGCCCCCCCTGCCGACGCCTCGTCTTACAACGCCGGCGAGCGACGGCTTGCCGTGCGCGCCATACGCAAACGTCAGGTCGGTCGGAGCCACGCTGGCCCCGCAGTACCGGGCCAGCACCGTCCGCACCAGCGCCTTCGACTGCAGCCGCTGTATCCGCGCTACACCCTCGCCTAGGACCAGGTACATATCGCTCGCCAAGTCATTCAACGCATTTGAACCCTCGTTTCTTGAGTCGAATCGCATCCTATGACGCGGCGAGCGAGCAACATCTGCCAGGCTCGGCGCGGTCAGGCCAGGGAGGAGGATGCAGCGAGTGTGCACGGGTACACTGGTACAATATGAGGCAACATTGAGGGAGCACGCGCTCGGCCCTACCCCCGCCGGCGTCCAACGCGGCGGCCTCCTGCGCCGTCAAGCACCGCCGCTCATACTCCACGGGCAGGGACAACGGAGCAACCGGATGAGCATCCGGGTTATCATTGAGCTGAAAAGAACACTGCCGACACACCTATAACCCCCACCACACCGGTCGTCTCCTCGAGACATCCATACACCCAAGCGCTCGTCTCACCGACGCACCGACACACCAATACACCCAAGCGCCCGTCTCACCGACACACCAATACACCCAAGCGCCCGTCTCACCGACACACCAATACACCCAAGCGCCCGTCTCACCGACACACCAATACACCCAAGCGCTCGTCTAACCAACACACCAATACACCCAAGCGCTCGTCTCACCGGCACACCAATACACCCAAGCGCTCGTCTGACCGGCACACCAATACACCCAAGCGCTCGTCTGACCGGCACACCAATACACCCAAGCGCTCGTCTGACCGGCACACCAATACACCCAAGCGCTCGTCTGACCGGCACACCAATATACGTACGGCCCTGCCCGCCAGCAGCGCGGGGTCCGCGGCGTCCGCCGGGTCCAGCACCCGCTGGCAGGGGCTTACACTCGTCCACTTTTCAGCTCAACTTGGGCCGTGTCTGACACACAATAACACCCTACACTCTCTAAACACCCCCTACCACCCCCTTCACACGGGCTACACAACCCCTACGCGCACCCCCTATCTCATCAAAAGCGCTCAAGTTGAGCTGAGAAGTGAGCGAGTGTGAGCCCCTGCCCACAGGTGCACGTCGCCGGCCACCAGGGTCAACCTCAACACACACGACCACCCGACGTCAAACGGGCCACCCGAGTCACGTACTGCCGCAGCTGGTGTGACCACCCACCCTGAAGGGCAGTCGTGCTCCCATTTGCGTTCGAGTCGTTGTTCCCAACACAATGCACTGGCTGAGGCCGCTGGGAGAGAGGGGCGGCTTTCAGGCTTGCGTCGCATGCCTCGGTTCTATCAGACTTTGAACACGCATCGCAAGAGGTGACCCGACCCGCGTACCGCGTCCGGACTGTCGCCGTTCTGTTGTGTGCTGCATTGCAATGGCGTTAGATTGAAGAGGGGTTCTCAAGAAGTACCCTGCCGGGGGCCGGCAGCGGCAGCGGCGCCTCCTCGCCTCCGGTGTGTTGGGGCGACGGCGAGGGAGCAGCAGTGGAACGTGGGTGCCCGGATGATGCCGGGTTGGACGCGGAGGCGGAGGCGGAGGCGGAGGCGGAGGCGGAGGCGGAGGTGGAGGTGGCGGCGCCGCGGTGCGCGCGAGTGGGAAGGGGCGCGAGCCACGCGGGGGGGTAGCGGCGCGCGGCGTGCCGCGACACCCCCGCGGCCGCCGCGCACCACGTCAGGCCCATCCCTCAGGCGCGTGGAAAATGACGTTGGCACCCGCAGGCTGGCCTGCAGGATTCCTGGCATGGCAGGGCACGTCGGAAACCCTAGGAATCCCTAGGAGCCGCGTTCAGGCCGAATCCCTCCCGAATCGAACCATCACCCACCAATCCAGGTCTTCCTGCCTCCAAAACTGAACGCGTGCCCTAAAAGTAAAAAAACGGGCGGGAGTTTTTCTTGGCGCGGTAGGTGGACGAGTGGTGCGCGGGCCTCGAGAGCGGCCAGTCACCACGGCACGGCTTCGTGCCGGTACACTGTAAGCAATCATACGGGAGAAGGGAGGCTCGGGCGATTCCGGGTCGCCGCTCCTTCCCACAGCTGTAGCGCGCATCGGTAGCTGGGTCATCCGTTCCCGTGTGGTCAGGAACTTTTCAATATTTTCTCGCTCGACGGGCGCGGGGGGAGAAAGGAGGTGAGGTAGGGAGCGCGAGCTTGTCCATCGCCGCACCCGCCGCCGCCGGGAGGCCGCCGTCTCCGCAGCTGACGAAGGGACCGCAGGGATTGCCGCTATCGCGGGAGCGCCCATTGGTGTACCCGTTCTTTCGTCTGGCCGCGTCGTCTGCTTCGCTCGGCGGGGATCCCGAGGATAAAGCCTTGGAGCGAGATTTGAGAGGCGGACAGCGATGGTATCGGATGGAGCGCCGGAGCCGCCGACGGGGCCACGCGCGGACGGCTTTACGCCCGGCGCACACCCGCGCGACGACGTCGCGCCACAGCCGATCGCGCCGTCGCTCGCCGCGCCGCAGGCTGCGCCGCTCGCGGCCATGCCCCAGCACGTGCTGAGTGGGAGTGTGAGCACCGCTGCGAAAGCTATGACGCAGGGCGCGGGCGCGGGGCGCGTCGGTGGCGACGGAAATGGCCTGGGCGGGAGCGCCTCGGGGGCATCAGCGATGTGGTCGACCGCGGCGTACGCGCCCGCCGCGACACACGCCGCTGGCGGGGGCGCCGGCGTCGGCGCGGGCGGAGGTGTTGATGCACAGCTGTATGGGCACCCCATCGGCGGTTACCCAAACGGTGGGGGTTGGACTGCGGCGTCGGCACCGAGGCCGCCGCTGCGGACCGCGGCGGTGGGCGCGACGCACGCGCTGCCTATGGAGCATGCGCGTGGGACCTGGCAGCCCCAGCAACAGCAGCAGCAACAGCAGCAGCATGGTGCACCGGTACACGCAGATGAGGGCTATGAGCCGCAGCAGCAGCAGCGTGGTGGACTGGTGCACGGGTTGCTAGCAGAGCACGCGCGAGGGGCTTGGCCGCCTCCGCAGCAGCACCAGCAGCATAGTGCACTCGCGAATGGCGGCTGGACCTCAGCGCAGCAGCACCAGCAGCGCCAGCAGTACCAGTTCCCACAAAGTGTACCGGTACACCAGCAGCAGCACCAGCAAGCTCTCCAGGCCCTACAAGCCCAGCAGGCTCTGCAAGCTCAGCACCACCACCAGCAGCAGCAGCAAGAGCAACAGCAGCGGCAGCACCAGTACCAGCACCACCAGTACCAGCAGTACCAGCCGACGTCTGCCGCCGACGTCAAGATGCAAAGTTATGGCGAGGAGGAGGAGGACGACGACGACGAGGAGGGTGAGGAGGATGAAGACGACGATGAGGAGGAGGAGGTTGGGGCGGATGCGGAGGGCGAGTCCGGCGAAGACGGCGACGACGGCGACGAAGACGACGACGAAGACGAGGACGACCGCGGCGGCGGCGGCGGGTGCGATATCGATCTGCTGTTGGCCGCGTCGCAGGCCGCCAACAACGAGGCGCCAGCTGTGCAGGCGGGTCCGGCAGACCTGGACGCGGCGTGGAGGCAGGGGCTTGCACTCGCTCTCATCCACTTTCCGGCTCAACCTGAGTAGTTTATTTGGGAACCGAAATCACCCAACGTATCTCAAAATGAAACCAGTTCAGCCCGTGTTGAAAGTGCCTGGACTCAGCCCTTCAAACTAGAATACGAGGCGACTGCTTTGAAGCCTAGGTGGTTGCGTTGAGCCCAGAAGTGGAGATGGGTTAGGCCCTGCGTTACGAGCGCACGCGCATGTGGCCATGGACGCCAGCTTGGACGGCGTGGCGGCGGCGCGCGAGGCGTGGGTGTGCTGCGACGCCGGCGACTGCGGCAAGTGGCGCCGCGTGCCGGCCATGGTGGCCAAGCTCATCGGAGACACCGATCAGTGGTGGGTGCTCAGCCGTACTGCTCGCCACGTCATACGGGCTGAACCATAGTGCTCGCCACGTCATAAGGGCTGAACCATAGTGCTCGTCACGTCATCGGATCTCATTTGAGCGAAGAAACAAGGGTTCGAAATGCGTTTGATGACGCGGCGAGCACTGTCCATCAGTCCCTAAGCAGCGGTTCTGTGGCGAGGGGCGCGACGGGCGGTTCAACAGCTGCGGCGCGGCGCAGGAGCTGGATGACGAGGAGATCGACCGCCGCGTGAACGAGGCCGCCGCCGCCGAGGCCGCCTCCGCCGCCGCCGCCGCCGCCGCCGCCGCCGAGCTCGACAAGAAACTGCGCAAGCGCAAGCTGGTGAGGCCTGGCAGAAGCTGCGATGTTGCCCGCCATGTCATCGACACGCAGTTGAACCCCAGTCTCTCGAGCTAAGCAGCATCCTATGACGAGGCCAGCACATGTTGCCCGTCACGTCATCGACCCTTGACACGCATGCTGAACCCTCGTCTGTTAAGGTGAATGGCATCCTATGACGCGGCTAGCGAGATCTGCCAGGCACATCATCCAACGCATTTTAAACCCCCGTTTCCTGAGGTGAATGGCTTCCTATGACGCGGCGAGCGATATCTGCCCGGCCCTAAACGTTGGACATGGATTACCGCGCACGGAAAAAACAGAGGTTGGCGGACGAGCGGCGCGCCGAGCGCATCGCCGCGGGCCTGGCCCCCGACTCCCCCGTCCGCGAGCCCAAGGCCCCCAAGGTCATCAAGGAAAAGAAGATAAAGATTCCTAAACCACCCAAGCCTCCCAAGCCTCCGAAGCCTCCCAAGCCCGTGAAGCCCCCTAAGCCGGAGCCCCCCCCCCCGCCGCCGCCGCCGCCGCCGATGTTCTACCCCTGGGCCATGGTGCAGTGCGAGGTGGAGGGGTGCGAGAAGTGGCGGCGCGTGCCGAAGCGCGTGGCCGCCGACCTGGGGCCGCGCGAGCGCTGGGTGTGCGCCTTCAACGCCTCGGCTCCGCCCGAGGAGCGCAACTGCCACCACCCGCAGGAGTGGGTAGGGCCTGATGCATACTGCTCGCCACGTCATAGCCTGTCATATAATTCAAGAAATGAGGGTTCATTCGAATCAGGAAACAAGGGTTCAAATGCGTTTGATGACGTGGCTAGCACTATCCATGAGCCCCTAGGAGTGGGCCGACAACGACGCAATGCTGGCATGGCTGGCCGAGCAAGCGGTTCTGGAGAGCCAGGCGCGGGCGATGGGGTCGCCGATAGACGGAGAGACGGGAGCGGCGGAAGCGGCGTACGGAGGCACGGGATTGGCGGAGCCGGCGTACGGCCAATCAGAGGCGGGCAGAGCGGGTGGGAGCCAATCAGAGGCGGGCAGGGCAGGCGGGAGCCAATCAGAGGCGGGCAGGGCAGGCGGGAGTCAATCAGAGGCGGGAGGAAGCCAATTCGGAGGGATGGGATTGGCGGAGGTGGCGTACGAGGGGTCGGGAAAACTAGTGGAGGGTCTGATAGCGGCAGGTCTGATATCGGCAGCGGAGGCGGTAGCGGGTGCGGCGGGTGGCGGAGCGGGGCTCGGCGGAGGTGGCGGCAGCGAGGGCGGGGGAGGCGGAGGCGGGCACGAGGACAGGGGCGGTGAGGGCGGCGGGAGCGGCGCGGGCGACGTTCCTTTTGAGGACGCCACACACACACCCGAGCACATGCTCGACCCCTTGACGGCAGCAGCAGCGGCGGCGGGGTGGACGTTCGCCGCTGCGGCGGGGGCGGGGGAGCACGCGATGAAAGCCGCCGCCGCCGTCCCGATGGACAATGGTATCGACGAGGGCCGGCCGCGCGGCAGGGGGTTTATTGCGAACAAGCGCTCGACCGTTATCCGAATCGACAAATCGAATCAGCGCGTCTGTATGAGCCTTCAAGTTGAGGTTAGTCAGCTCCCATATCGGTTAACGTGCTTGTTCTCATTGTCCCTGCTGCGCGGCACGGTGACCGGGCACGCGGCGGAGCTGATGACCGCGGAGGACGAGGAGGAGACGGAGGAGGTCGGTCGGGCGGAGGGCGCGCCGCGCACCATGCCCCCGCCGCGGCGCCGGCACCGCGCGCTGGCCGCCGTGCCCGTGCAGTGCGGCGGCTTCCCAGGAGTGTTCCTCACACGCCGCGCCATGTTTCGCTGCATGTGTGAAGCCGACCACGAGGCAAGCGGGTTATTGATAGCAAGCACTCGATGGACGTTGAGTCTCCTCCTCTTCCTTCTGGCGTCTGTATGAGGGGAAATTGTGAACAAGAACTCGACCGACGTTGAATATCCTCCTCCCCCGCCTCGCGCGTCTGGATGAGGGGCTCCGGAGACCAAGTACTCGACCGATGTTGAGTCTCCTCCTGTTCCTCAGTGCGTCCGTGTGAGCACCCACCTAGGAAGTTGAGTCATTCTCCGAACTCGGTCGAGTGCTTGTTATGAACAACCCTCCTGGCAGGGGTGCTGCGCGAAGTCCGGCGACGGCGACGGCATGGTGTTCAGCACCACGGTAGGGCGGTGCAGCTTGACCCTTGTTGTAAGCCGTGTTGAAAGCGCCTGATCACATCTCTTGAAAGAAAAAAGAAAACACTGCTTTCAACTTGTGCTTTCACTTTCAACTTGCGCCGCTGCAAAGCGCCTGATCTTATCTCTTAAATCTGTAATACGACAACCTGCTTTCAACGTTTGCTTTCAAATTCCAGCTTGTGCCGCTACACCACGGCGTTCGAGAAGCACTGCGGGATGGCGGGATCTAAGAACTGGCGCAACTCCGTGTCGGTGCTGTGCTCGGGGGAGCCGCGCCCGGTCAAAATCGGCATCTGGCTCGGCGAGGTGGGCATCGACGTGAGCCGCGGGTCGGGCGGCGGCGGCAGCCACAAGAAGCCGGAGGTTGACGGTAGGGGCTTACCCTCGTCCAGTTTTCGGCTTAACCTGAGCCACTTTTATCCCTGAATCCACCCGGCATCTCCCACAAAAAGTGCTTGCGTTGCGCTGACAAAGTGGACGATTTAAAGTCCCTGATCGACGGTGCGAGCCGGAGCCATCACAAGGCGGAGGCGGGCGGGGCCGGGGAGCCCATCCCCAAGAGGACCCGCAAAGGTAGGGCGGTGCAGGTTGACCCCGGTTTGATCCCGGGTTGACCCCAGGTTGTTCCCAGGTTGATCTTGAGTCGACCGCGCTTGATTTCCACGCTTGACGCTAACACATGATGAACACCTTCAAACTTTGCTTTCAGATTAAACTAGCGCCGCTACACAAAGGGTTTGACAGCCGGTGGCAGCCGCTGAAGGCGGGGCCGCTGAACGGGCTGCCGCTGCGGAACATCATGGCCGTGCTTGAGATCATGCTGGACAACGGCGCGGCGGCGGGGGCGGGGGAGGGGCGCCAGCAGGTGGCGCGGGCGAGCTGCGTGTGCAAGGCGTGGCTGTGCGCGGCGCTGACAGTGCTCAAGAGCCGCGGGATCGCCAACCGCAAGCCGGAGCCGGTGCAACTGGAGGTGACGCCTGAGGTGAAGCAGGAGGCGGAGGAGGAGGGTGAGGAGGCGGTGAAGGAGGAGGAGGAGGCGGACACTGGGGTGGAAGAAGCAGGACACGTTCCCGGTCTCAAGAGGGAAGAGCAGCCTGCGGGGGTTGCGGGGGGTGCAGGTGGTGCGGAGGACGAGGGCCGCGATGACGGTGCCGGCAGCATGGAAGAATGTGAGGAGCGCGGCGGCGGCGGCAGCGGCGGAGGAGTTGGCGGCGGTGGCGGTGGAGGAGGAGGGCCGGCGGCGGAGGAGGGCCGGGATGGCGGTGGCGGCGGTGGCGGTGCGGCGGCGGTGGTGAGGCGGGGGCAGCGGTGCGGTGAGTGCCACACGTGTCTACACCCGCTCCTCAAGAAAAAGTGCTTGAACAACCACGCCGACGCCGGCGCTTCCGAGAACGACGGCGGAGGCGGCAGCGTGAAGGAGGGTGTGGAGGGCGGCGGCGGCGGTATCAGCGGCGGCGGCGGCAGTGGCAGTCAATGTGTGGACGCGGATGAGGAGGCAGTCGCTAGGAAGGGTCCGAAGCAACGGGACTACGCGAAGGAGAAGGAGCGGAGGGCGTGGAACAAGCTCAACGCGAAGAAGGTATGGACTCATGGACAGTGCTCGCCACGTCATCAGATGCATTTTGATCCTCGTCTCTTGACTCATGGATAATACTTGCCACGTCATAGGATATCGCTCAACACAAGATAGGATGTCTTTTGACTCAAGAAACGAGGATCAAAATGCGTTTGATGACGTGACGAGCACTATACATGAGTCCGTGAAAGAAGGTTGAGAAGATGGACACAGAGGCGTACACGGCTACGCGCGCTCAGATCGAGCAGATTGAGGACTACGTGCACCGGGGCGACTCCGACGAGGTGGGGTGTGCAGTGACCGCACCTGGGTGGTGCAGTGACATGTATTGGGTGGTGCAGTGACCGCACTTGGGTGGTTCAGTATCCTGTATTGGGTGGTGCAGTGACCGCACTGGGGTGGTTCAGTGACATGTATTGGGTGGTGCAGTGACCGCACTTGGGTGGTGCAGTGACATGTGTTGGGTGGTGCAGTGACTGCACTTGGGTGGAGCAGTGACATGTATTGGGTGGTGCAGTGACGGCACTTGGGTGGTGCAGTGACATGTATTGGGTGGTGCCGGGCCCTGGGAAGAGGTGGAGCGTGAGATGACCGTCACTCTGGCGCCCGACCAGCCCAGTCCTACCAACATCATTGCGGCCTCGGCGGCGGCGGCGGCGGCGGCGGCGGCGGCGGGGGCGGCGAAGCATCCGGGGATGGCAGCTGTGGACCGCCGCGTGAAGGTCTTCTGGCCCGAAGAGGGCGCGTTCTTCACCGGCATGGTCACCGGCTTCGACGCCGCGGGCGGTGTGCACACGGCAGGGGCCTCCACTCGTCCACGTCTCACCTCAACCTCAACTGAGCCGTTTTGTGCCTGTGAATCCACCCAGTGCTGAACCCTAAACCCTAAACCTTGAACCCTAAACCCTACCCAGTCAAAAGCTTACGTTGAGCTGAAACTTGGAGTAGTGTAAGCCCCTGGGACACGGTGCGGTACGACGACGGCGACGTGGAGGAGGTGGATCTGGCCAACGAGCGAATGGAGTTCCTGGAACCCGGCGGAGTGGTGCCCGTGGCCAACCCGGGGAGCGGGAGCGAGGGGGCCCTGCCCGCCGCGATGAGTGTGGCGGCCAACGGCGACGTGCTCGACTCCACCAAGCCGCCCGGCTGGTGGCCCGTGGTATGGCGGTGCAAGTTGAAAAGCGTAATCCCTTGTTGTAAGCGCCTGGAACTAAGCATGCAACCTCTCGATGAAAGCGCCTGGAACTAAGCGCTTGATACCATGATATGATGAACTGCTTTCAAGTTTTGGTTCCAGTTTCAACTTGCGCCCCTACGCACCGGTGGGTAGCAAGCAGCGGCGCAAGATGCTGGGCAGTGAGGTGAAGGAGCAGGAGACGTACGGCGTGGATTACGTCACGGCAGGGAGGGTGTTGAGAACAAAGACTAGACCGACGCTGGGGCTCCTCTTCCTCGTTCTCCTCCTCCTCCTGCTCCTCCTCCTCCTCCTCCTCCTCCTCCTCATCCTCCTCCTCCTCCTCCTCCTCCTCTCGGGGGGTATTGAAAACAAGCCCTGGACGACTTTGGATCTCCTCCTCCTCCTCCTCCTCCTCCTCCTCCTCCTCCACGCGTCCTTATGAACAGTCACACTCAAGTCAAGCCGTGCTCTGATCACAATGACCCTGCTTCACGGGGCGGGATGTCATCGCGTCGTTCAAAAAGGTGTTGCCCGAGTATAGCGAGGACCAGCTGTGGGAGATCAGCCGGGCGCTCATGATGCAGGTGAACGGCAGCTACGGGTCCATGACCCCGGACACGGCCGCCACGCAGTCACTGGCCCTGGCCGCCGAGGACCTGGCGGAGAACTACGAGCGGCAGCCCGGCCGGCGGGCCGTGGCCCAGTCCAAGGCTCTGTGGTTCCTAGCGGACGAAGCGCGATCCGCTCCCGAGATGTACGCGGTGCACCGCAAGGGGTTTGGAGTCGTGTGCTCGGACCCCGGCGGCGTGCAGACGGGCGACATGGTGATCGACTTCCTGGGTGAGATGTACCCGCCGTGGGCGTGGATGGCGGGGTCCACTCGCTCCCACCAACTCACCCAACATCACGCCATTTGGTCCTGCCGAGTCACCCAATATCGCGCCTTTGGTCCCGCCAACTCACCCGATATCACGCCACTCGCTCCCACCAACTCACCCAATGTCACACCACTCCGTCCCGCCAACTCACCCGATGTCACGCCACTCGGTCCCACCATCTCAAAAAATGTCACGCCACTCGGTCCGGCCAACTCACCCGATATCACGCCACTCGGTTGCCCGGCCCGACTTGAAGGCGAAGCAAGACGCGATTCGGAGTTGTCAGAAGGCGCGCGGGATGCGCGAGCAAGGCCCGCCGGAGTTCTACAACATGCAGCTGGAGCGGCCGCCGGGCGACGCCGAGGGCTTCGGCCTCCTGTTCGTGGACGCCATGCACTACAACAACTACGCTGCGCGCCTCAGCCACAGCTGCGACCCCAACGTGGAGGTGGGGGGAGTACGGAGAACAAGCACTCGACCGACGTTGAATCTCGAGTGGTTTATTCAGAACAAGCACTCGACCGACGTTGCATCTTTCCCTCCTCTCCCACGCGTACGTATGAGCACTCACGCTGAGGGTGAGCCGTGCTCCGATCTCGGTCGAGTGCTTCTTCTCAACAACCCTCCTGCGAGGTGTCGCTGAAGGCCGTGGACGGCAAGTACTGCATAAACTTCTACGCGAAGCGGGACGTGGCGGCCGGGGAGGAGCTGTGTTACAATTACCACAGCTGTACCGACGTCATGAAGGTATGGACCGATGGATAGTGCTCGCCTCATCATCACGCGCATTTTGTCCTTCTGATGGATAGTGCTCGCCACGTCATGAAACGCATTTTTGTCCCTCGTTTCTTGAGTTGAATGACAGCATATGACGTTGCGAGCACTATCCATCAGTCCCTGCATGAAGGAGGTGGAGGCCGCTTTCTGCCTGTGCGGCTCGAGACGGTGTCGGGCGAGCTACCTGGCGTTCGTTGGCGAGCAGAGCAACGGGCACGTGCTGCGACGGTGCCACCGCCTGGCAGGGGGGTCATTCTGAACAAGCGCTCGACCTGACGTTGAAAATCCTCATCCTCCTCCGCGCGTCTGTACGAGCATTCACCTTGAAGATGAGGTAACAAGGCATGCTCCGAACTTGGTCTGAGTGTTTGTTCTACATGACCTTTCTCACTGGTGGAGCGGCAGGCGGCGCTGTTGGCGGCCGGCGACGCGGCGGCGGCGGCGGGGCCGATGCCAGCGGCGGCGGCGTTGGCGGCCATGGAGGAGGTGGGCCTGCGCTGCGGCCGGGGCCTGCTGCGCGACGCCCCGCCCTGGCTGGCGCACTTTGTGGGGCACATGGCGCTCTACATGAAGGTGGGGTCGGGGGTGGTGCAAGTCGAAAGCTTGAGACCTGTGTTGAAACCGCCTGACTTTAGCTCTTGATACTGAATGACAAGCTGCTTACAAATTTGCTGATTGACATTACGAAAACTGATCTCTTCACACTGAATATATGTAAACTGAATAAAAGCTGATTTCAAGTTTTGCTTTCGATTTCATCTTGCGGCAGTACACTCCGGCGGAGTTGCGGCGGCTGCCCCGCCACATCCTGGCCGAGCAGCGCGCGGCCACGGAGAAGGAGCATCGCAAAGACCCCACGTGGGTGCCGCAGCCGTTCGGCCTCGGCAAGGCGGTGCAGGTTGCAACTAATCGAAACCCGTGTTGGTAGCGCCCGGTTTCTGCGCTTGAAGCTAAACTATGATGAGCAGCTTTCAAGATTTTGGTTCCAATTTCAACTTGCGCCACTACACCTTGGAGACGCCGAGATCGAGGCGCTGAGTGTGCGCGAGAACCGCCTGCAGAGCATGGCAGGGTTTGATACATTGTGCTCGCCACACCACAGGACGTGATTCAAGTCAAGAAACGAGGGCTCGAAATGCGTTTGATGACGCGGCGAACACTACCCACGAGTCCCTAGAGCATGGCGATCTGCCTGAGCAAGGTGCGGTACCTGCTGGGGCGGGGCCCGGAGCGGGCCGAGTTCGCCGCCGCGCCGCCGCCCATGCAGGCGCTCACGGAGGCGGAGGCGGCAGGGGCTTACTACACTCGTCCACTTTTCGGCTCAACGCTACCACTATCTATGCGTTACGTTGGGTGGTTTCAGTATGAACAACGGTCGACGCTGAGCGGAGAAGTGGACGAGTGTAAGCCCCTGGGAGGCGGCGACTCGGGTGTTTGGTCCCGGGAAGGACTCGCTTGTGGGGAGTTTGCTAGCTATGATGGCGGCGCATTACCGCCAGGGCGCCCGCGCGGTGACTTACGCGGAATTCGTGTCGGAGGCGGAGAGCGTGGGCCTGGAGGTGTGCGGCCGCGCCGGCGGTGGCGAGGACAGCGACGAGGAGGACGGGCAGGGTGGTTGTTGACAACAAGCACTCCACCATCGTTGTTTCTCCTCCTCCTCCTTCTCCTCCTCCTCCTCCTCCTCCTTTTCCTCCTGCTTTTCGTCCTCCTCCTTTTCCTCCTCCTCCTCCTCATACTCCTCCTCCTCCTCCTCCTCCTCCTCCTCCTCCTCCTCCTCCTCCTCCTCCTC
>Ga0307489_10001084_pt1 | contig 17639 bp, 21 predicted proteins | sample SB12metaG_FD_202247 | JGI IMG/M metagenome (GOLD analysis project Ga0307489, IMG submission 202247) | Sea-ice brine microbial communities from Beaufort Sea near Barrow, Alaska, United States - SB 1.2 | ecosystem: Environmental > Aquatic > Marine > Coastal | place: USA: Alaska | collected...
TACTCTCACCGCTATAAGCGGTTAAGATCACGGTAAGAACAACCGTTTGATAGGCACTAAGTGTAAGCACAGTAATGTGTTCAGCTAAGGTGTACTAATAGATCGAGGGCTTGATAATTCTATGTTTCAACTTTACATTTTTGAAGACTTTAAATCTTGGTGCTTATAGCGTACCGGAACCACTCCGATCCATCCCGAACTCGGTTGTGAAACGTTACAGCGGCGATAATACTTAAGGAGTCGTCCTTTGGGAAGGTAGCACGGTGCCAAGATTACATTTTTTTTTGTATTTTAATTATTAACAACTACCAAATTAGAATGAATTATGCCATAGTGGAAGCGAGTGGAAGACAATTCTGGGTAGAAATTGGACGTTTTTATGATTTTAATCATTTAGATTTAAATCCAGGTGACAAAATAGCTCTAACAAGAGTTTTATTAGTGAATAAAGATGGTAACATCACAGTAGGACACCCATGTTTAGAAGGTGCGAAAGTTGAGGCGACCATTCTTGGACATCTTAAGAACAAAAAAGTAACTGTTTACAAAATGAGACCGAAAAAAAAGACACGGAGAAAACAAGGACACAGAGATAACTTAACAAGAATTATAGTAGATAGCATAAACTTAAAAGAAACAAGTTTATAAAAATAAATTTATTGCATTCAATTCATCACTTTATATGGCACACAAGAAAGGAGCTGGTAGTACTAAAAACGGACGTGATTCTAATTCTCAAAGGTTGGGGGTAAAAAAGTATGGAGGTGAATACGTAATAGCAGGGAACATACTAGTGCGACAAAATGGAACAAAATTTAGACCTGGTAGTAACGTTGGGTTAGGAAAAGACAATACTCTTTACTCACTTATTAAAGGAAAAGTCCAATTTGAACGCTATGGGAAACAAAAAAAGAAATTAAGCGTATTTCCTGTTGAATAAAACTTAAACGGAAAAAGATTAATGATCAAGTTAAAAATTTGGTTATTGATCTTTTTTTATTGGAATACAAAATTTTTGCAACTTAAATTTAAGAAAATCTACTGTTTCTAAATAAACTAGTGTACAAGATTGTAAATTTGTTAATTTTAACTCTCCTGAAACTTTTAGTAAGTAAATATTTTTATAACAAATCTTTTTATCTAATATTGTCCAAATAAGGTAAGTATTATTATACATGTATTTAGGATGAATCAAAATCAGATTAAAGTAAGAACCCCAATATAAATCATTTTTAAATTGACTAACCATTTTACTGAATGTAAAATCACTTTTCGGATAAATTTTTAGGAAACGAGAGTCTAATAAACCTTGAATTATAAATAAGCGTGTTAAAGTTTCAGCTATTTTTAGAACCAGATGTTCAATAAAAATACGGGTGAATTTCTTTTCATCAAGAATTTTAGTATCTTCAAAAATAAAATGATTAATGAAAATTTTAAGGGAATGATTTTCTTCTATTTCTAATAGTTTCGTAATCCATAAAGCATCTTTTAACTTATAATTGATTCTGAGCATTGTTATAGGGAAGTTATTAGTTAACTCCGTTTCAGAATTGATTATTAGGACTTTAAACATAAAGTCTGCTTTTATCGAAGTAACGCTTTTTAATTTTGATTTACGTAAATCAAGTATTAAAAATAACAATTCGTTCAAAACAATATTTAAAAGATAATTTTGTAAATCTTCTCTTAAAAATTCCAAGAAAAGAGGTTGTTTATTACTGTTTTTCAAATACCCACAAAATTTTAACGATGTTTGGGAAAAAAGTAATCTCATTTTTTTATTGTGAGATGGTTTATACAAATTCATTTAGGTCGCTTTTTTATTTACAATGGGTGTAGAAACAAATAAGGTTAGTATTTCTCGGCTAAAAGTTTCGGACGCTTTTGACCTGTAACGATGGGGATTTATGAGAATAGAAAGGTTTCTCGTTATAGTAATATCTTCTACTTTGACCCAATGTAATATTCCTAATTCTAATTCTTTGGTAATAGCAGAAACGGAAACGAAAGCGGCTCCCAACCCCGATTGCACAGCATTTTTAATTGATTCTACAGAATTAAGCTCCATTTCAATTTTAAATCTACAACTATCTATCCCATTCTTGTTTAAAACCTCATCAATTACTTTTCTAATTGTGGATTGACGATCCAAAGCAATAAATCTTAAACGATATAAATCTTCTTTTTGAATTTTTTCTAATTTAGAGAAAGGGTGCAACTTAGGAACAATTAAAGCTAATTCATCTTCAGCATAAGAAGTTACTTGTAAAGTATTTTTAAGCTCTTTAGGAACTTGACCTCCTATTATTGCAAGATTAATTTGCCCGCTTGCAACGCTCCATGCTATTCTCCTCGTAGAATGAACCTGAAGCTGCACCGTAATCTGAGGATATTTTTGCCTAAACAAACCGATCAATCGTGGCATTAAATAAGTACCTGTTGTTTGGCTTGCTCCAATAATTAAAGTACCCCCTTGCAAACTTCGCAAATCTTCTATAGCTCTGCAAGTTTCATCACAAATAGAAAGAATTCGGTTACCGTACCTTAGAAGCGTTTCCCCTTCTTCTGTAAATAAAGCTTTTCTATTACCCCTATCAAAAATAGCAATCTTGAATTGTTTCTCCAAATTTTGTATTTGTAAACTAACAGCAGGCTGTGATATGTAAAGACTCTCAGCTGCTTTTTTAAAACTCCCTTCTATAGAAATGGCTCTAAGAATTCTTAATTGATCTAGTGTAAAGGGAAGATCCGTCATTGAAAAAATATATTTAGTTTAACAGTTTTCTTTGATTGCATGAGGATTATTTTTCTTATTGTACTAATTACTTTGATATGAAAAATTCTAATATACTAATTTAATTTTTATAAATACAGAATGAGCGCTGATTAGTTATAATGTTTATGAAAGACTACAAGAGGAATCTGTAATGGATATGCGACTTTTAATAGTTCTTTTTCCTTTGCTAATTGCTGCATCATGGGCTGTCTTCAACATAGCGAGACTAGCTCTAAGACAACTTAGCCGCCTTGGATCAAGGTAAAAGACACTTAATTTTTGATATTTAGTAAAAAGCATAAGAAAGTTTTTAAAACTTTCTTATGCTTTTGTTTATAAAAATACAACTAGTTCTGGCTATATTTTTTTGATATATAGTATAATTTATATGTAGAACTAATAAGAATCCACTAATCGGTTTATAAGTAAGCTCGCTCTAAGATAAACAAATTTATAAAAAAATAACCTAAAGAAAAAATATGGCTGTTCCCAAAAAACGTACATCAAAATCGAAAACAAACTCAAGATATTCTACGTGGGTAAATAAAGCAAATATACAGGCTAAAAGAGCATTATCTTTGGCGAAATCCTTGTTGAAGGAAGACTCTGGTAGCTTCGTATACGCAAAAAAAAGTTCAAATACAGCTTCTGAAGAATAAAATTTTATTTTTTGGAATATAGTAAGTCGTTGTAACAAGGAAAAATGAATTATGATTAATAGATATAATAAATATGCAAAGAAGACTACTTTTAACAAAGAAGAAAACGAGAAATCATCTATAGTTCATAAATTTTTATATTTATGAAAAGAGTACAATTATCAAAGAGAGGAAAACCGGAATTAAAAATAAAGTTTCTTGGTCAGAGCAATCTTAACTTGAAACTGGGTCAGAAAATGAAAAAAAGGCCAACACTAACGAAGTAATTGTACGAAAGTAAGTACGTGTATTGGCTAAAACATAGTACCGATTTTTTACATGCAGAACTATATCCTTTGTATCTAATAATTGGATCAAGTGAAAAAAAGGTCCCGTTTTTTCGCGGGTTCAAAGTAATTATTTTTCCGACAACGAAACAAAATAATTCTAAGAAAATAAAAAAAATGTATAAAAGCTACTCTTCTTACTTTTAACCAGATTTTATTTAGAATTTGTATTCTTTTAAGATTCTCCATTTTCTAAAATTCTACGAATAGGTAAGTTGGCTATTAATGCAGTCATTTTACTATCTGTTTTGATGGAAAATTCTAAACTTTCGGTATCCAATTCTACGTACTTAGAGACAACAATAAGTATTTCTTTACGCATTTTTTCTAAAGTAGAAGCATTTAATGTCGAACGATCATGAGCCAGAACTAATTTCAGACGACGTTTTACGTCTTCCCGACTACCCCGATTATGAACAAATATCCGTTCAAAAAATTCTGTAATCATAAATTCATAGTTTAATTATACTCCGATTGTGGATGAACCCAGGAAGAAACGACGTAAACGTCTCAGTGGACTCTTAGAGTAAGACTGTAGGTCTAAAAATTCTATCTGTTGTCCGTCTAAACGACATGCTGTGTGTTCAAAAGCAATTCCTGGTAGAGAGAGCTTTTTATCTAATACTAAAGGTTCTCCTCGGTTGGTAGAGACAATAACACATTCATCTTCCGGTATGACTCCAATTAAAGGAATAGCTAAGATTTCTTTAACATCTGCGACTGACATCATATCATTAGCTTTTACCATTTGTGGGCGCAAACGATTAACCAGTAAACCTATTTGTTTGATTCCTTTAGCTTCTAACAATCCAATGACTCTATCAGCGTCACGAACCGCAGCTATTTCAGGTGTCGTTACTACAATAGCTTCGTTTGCAGGACCTATTGCATTGTGAAATCCGGTTTCTATTCCAGCAGGACAATCTATTAAAATGTAATTATAATCTTTCTCCATTAAGGTGACCAAATATTGCATTTGTTCCCCGTTAATGGAATCTTTATTTCGATTTTGAGCAGCAGGTAATAAGGTTAAACCAGGTTGTCTCTTATCTTTAATAAGGGCTTGATCTAATCGACATTCTCCAGAAAGAACTTCTAGCGCGGTATAGATCACTCTATTTTCGAGACCTAGTAACAAATCTAAATTACGTAATCCAATGTCAGCATCTATTAGTGCAGTATGATAACCTAATTGGGCTAAAGCCATGCCTAAATTAGCTGTTGTTGTTGTTTTCCCAACTCCTCCTTTACCAGAGGTAATTACAATAACACGAGCCATGATTTAGTTACCCCATAGGGAATAAATAATTATATAAAGATTAAAAATGAATTAATTTTTGCTTATTTAAAAAGCTTATTTGTTATGCCTAATTATATTCTATAATTTCATTCATGAAATAGTAATTAAATCAATTATTGGTTTTGCTCATATTAATTAATTCTATTAATTGTTTTTCAAAATAATAGATCGCCCTATTTGTTTGGCCAGAAATATATAGATCATTACTTTTTTTTAACGCCCAAATTTGGGAGTATGAAGTATAGCTCGTAACTACACTTAGCATTAAAAATAAAAACCCTACGTAAACGAAAATAATTCCTGGATCAGATTTTATTTGGAGACCCGTCGAAGGGATAATGGATGTCACTCTTAGGCTATGCCCATTTAAAAATATTTTATGCCCCAAGCTAGTCTCTCCCACTAACTCTTTTTCCGAATTGTACATTAATATTTTTCCAGTTAAATCTTGTAAAATAAGTAAAAGATCATCCTTTTTTCCATTGCTACTAATAAAAGGTAACTTTGCGATCCAAAAACGAGTATTGTCAGATGTTGTTATTAGTTGAAAAGGGATTTGGATTGTTTTTCTTTTATCTAATTCTAGATTGATACTAAAAATACTCCAATCGGTTTGATAAAATGTAATACCATTGTAACGCAGAGGCTCATTTACATATATTGTTTTGCTTGTTAAAGTATCTCCATTGTTATCTAGTATTGATAAATCAGAATAGAATTGGTCAATAGATCCTTCCTCATCATAAGCAATTTTAAAATCCTGAACGTACCCTTCAAAATTTTGGGGTATATAACTTAACGCTCCCGACGTAATAATATTTTGTAAATGAAATAATTCTTTTGAAGGGACTAACTCTTGAACCATGTAACCACTAAAAATGCCTAATACAGAACCTGTTAAAATTATAATCATACTAGCGTGTACAACTATGGGAGATATTTTTCCTAAAAGCCCTCTGTAAGCATATAAAAATGGCCCTTGTTGTATAACTGCATAGTTTGCGTCCTTTAAATTAAATGCAACTTTTGATAAACTCACATTTTTAAGCTGAAAATTTAATTTAAACTTTGTCAAATTTAAACTTTTATTGTAGAACTGCCATAACCTAGCCATTTTTAAAGAAGGAAGTTGACGGTTAAAAGTACAAGATATCAAACTTAAGCCGAACAAAAAAACCGTAGAATCAAACCACCAAGTAGTGTAAACGTGATTCAGACCAAAAAACAAAATAATATTAGAATTGATAAAACCAAAGAGAGGGTTAGAATTTGGGTAGTTTAATTCGTAAAAAGGTATCAATTTATCTTGTTCAATGATTGTACCCAAAGAACTGAATAAAGAAAGAACTAAAAGTAACATTATAGACAATTTTAAGTTGCCTAGAAGAGTGCTTAAGCGCCAAGTATAGGTATTTATCTTTTTTAGCATCTTATGATTACTACTTTTTTGTTTATATTATAATTATAAAGAAATGCTGTCAGGATAATACTTTCTAATAAAAAAACTCCCCAGGTAGGATTTGAACCTACGACCAATCGATTAACAGTCGATCGCTCTACCACTGAGCTACTGAGGAATTATAAAGTAAGCTTCGAATGCTTATAAAACAAATTATAACATAAGATTATGTAAATTCTCTTTGTTTTTTTAGATTTTTTCTAATAACAAAAGTATATAAAAAATATATTTTCTTTTTTAAATACTTTTGTTAGTATATAGGAGTGATGAGAAAACATGCGGACGTGGCGGAATTGGTAGACGCGCCAGATTTAGGTTCTGGTAAGTCTTCTTGTGAGAGTTCGAGTCTCTCCGTCCGCATTAGTTGACTTAACTAGAATGGGAATAAAATTAAAAAGTTAAAAACTCCATCTTTGAAGGGTTAACTTTATAACTCCAGCTTCATGATTAACCTCTTCTATAGCCTTAAACCCTTGAAGCTTGGTCGTATCGATAATAGAATTGTAAGCATACCTTTGAGTGACTTTATCTAAAAATAATTCAACAGACCATGGCTGTTGCCAAAATTGCAAATCAGCCACAAGTTGATATTCAAACCCATTCCATGCAAACCCAATATCATAATTGTTATTTTGCATAATAACTAAGTTAGCAAAAATAATTTGATCCTTGTAACCTTTTACAATTTGCGATCTATCTTCCCATGGAACAGACAAATCCGTTAGAGATTTTTTTAACACTGTTAAATCTTTTAATGTCGTTTTTATTTTAGTAAAGTGGGACATATTATTTTTAAAATAAATTAAATAACAATTTTAAATATTACTGATCGATAAAAATAATAGTAGATACCATAAAAATATTACTTTGATGCTAATCTGACTTTTCCAGAAGTAGCCCAATCTTCTAAAGCTTCAATTTGTTCACTATTAGAATAAGCTAAGGGGACAAATTGTTTTATGGAATAATATATATCTTCCGTTGTAAATTCTCTGTTTTCACTAAAGGCAATGTGCATTGCTTCTATTATAGCTTCTTCTATTTCTGCCCCTGAAAATTTGGTAGCAACTTTACTTAGTATTTCTATATCATATTTAGCCCATGACTTTGGGCGAAGTCTACTCAAATGAACTTTTAATATAGATTTTTTTTCTTCCAAACTAGGGAGACCTATAAAAAAAATTTCATCAAATCGGCCTTTGCGTAAAATTTCAGGGGGTAAAGCATAAATATTGTTCGCCGTAGCTACAACGAAAACAGAAGATTTTTTTTCTGAGAGCCATGTAATAAATGTAGCTAAGACCCGATTCGTTGTTCCGCTATCACCTTTACTTTCTATTCCAGAAAAAGCTTTATCAACTTCATCAATCCAAAGAATACAAGGGGCTATTGCTTCAGATAATTGAATCATTTGTCTCATCCGAGATTCGGATTCCCCAACGATACCTCCAAAAAGTTTTCCTACGTCTAACCTTAATAAGGGTAAATTCCAATCACTAGCTATTGCTTTTGCAGTTAGTGACTTTCCTGTACCCTGGACGCCAACTAAGAGTAACCCTTTGGGAGATGGAAGTCCGTAAGATTCAGCTCTCTTTGAGAGACCACCAGAACGCCGGTTTAACCACTCTTTTAAATTTTCAAGCCCACCTATGTCCGATATTTTTTGATTTGTCGGATGAAACTCTAGAATTTGAGTCTGACTAATTATTTGTTTTTTCTCCGTAAATATTAAGTCTAAGCTTTCTATATTAATTTCTTTGTAGGTTGCTATTATTTTAGAAAGAACTCGTCTAATTCTTTCTAAAGATAATCCCTGACAGGATTGTACTAAATTGTCTAAAGATAACTGTGGAATACTATAGCCTAGGGAATCTTGAACCCTTAACAGTTCTTTACGAATTTCTAAAGGTTGGGGCAAATCGAATGTAACCACCGTTATTAATTCGCTTAATGATTGTGGGATAGTTACATCATCCGCGATTATAATAATAGTTTTTGCTTGATTTCTAAGAATTTTAATCAGATTTTTTAGTTTACGAGCCACCGAAACGTCATTTAGAAATAAGTGAAAGTCTTTTAGGAGAAATACAGCTGGATTCTCAGATGTCAGTTTTTCGATGAGTTCTAACGCCTGTAAAGGATTACGGGAGGCAAATCCATTATCACTAGGGTTGCCCGTGTAGCCATCAACAAAATCCCACATATATAATGATCGATTGCTGTACAATTGGATACAAGACCTAATCGCGTATTCTAACCTTTCTTCTTCTTTTGTTGAAATATACAACAAAGAGTATCTCGCTTTAAGTAGTAATTTAAATTCTTTTAGAAAACTCATAGGGAGAAATATTCTATAGTGTGTTTTTTACGTGTAATCTTGATAAAAATTGAAAAAACATGCTTTTCTAATAGTTTCTATAGAAAAACATGTTTTTTCAATTTTATAGAATTACACGGTAGTTAATGCTTTACGGCCTCTACGCCTTCTGGCTTTTAAAATTGATCGACCAGAAGCAGTTTTTAAACGTGCTCTAAATCCAGAAGTTCGTGCTTTTTTTAATTTTGTTCCTCTTAGAGTTCTTTGTGACATGATTTTATTAAGATTATTTTAAGTAATTTAGTCTAGTTTATAAATACATACTCTTTCATTAAAGACCAATTGTCAAACTAAATAAATGTTTCAATATCCATAACTGACTAGTTTTTTAATATCGGTTGTGATCGAAAAATCAAATACACTACCGAGTGTCTGATATTCATAGTCATTGTTGTGAATAAATCGTAAGCTTCGTTTTTGTACTCTATCAAAGGATCTTTTTGTCCGTAACCTCGCCACCCGATTGTTTCTCTCAAAGCCGTCATTTGTTGCAAATGATCTTTCCAAGAAGAATCAATTTTTTGTAACAAAAACGATCGTTCCAGTTCTCTCATCAGACCGCTCTCAATCAAATCAATTTGACTTTCTTTTAAATCATATGCTACTCTCACTTGCTGTATCAAAAAAAGTCGTATTTCGCTATTAGGAATAGTACTAAAGTGAACCAAATCTAAAGGATAAGATAAACCTAAAAGATCTTGTACTTTGCTTAATAATTTTTGTTGTTGATCCTCACTTTGGGTATCTAATTTTGAGTAATAGTCAATGTAATCATCAAGAGTACTTTCTGCATATTGTAAAATCCAAGACCGTAAATTATTGGATTCAAGTATTCTTCTTCTTTCAAAATATATAGCTTGTCTTTGGTAATCTAAAACTTCGTCATATTCAAATAATTGTTTGCGTGCATCGTAGTAATAAGCTTCTACTTTTTTTTGTGCTGATTCAAGACTTTTATTAAGAAGAGCAGATTCAATGGGTACATCTTCTTCTACTCGCAAGTTATCCATTAAAGTTACAATTCTATCGCCTCCGAATATACGGAGAAGGTTATCTTCTAAGCTGAGAAAGAATCTGGAAGATCCAGGATCACCTTGTCTACCAGCTCTACCACGAAGCTGATTATCGATTCTTCGGGATTCGTGACGCTCTGTACCTATAACATGCAATCCGCCCAATTTTAAAACTTCATTTCTTTCTTTATCGATGAGTAACCCGTATTTTTCTACTAAAACTTGATATGCAGCTCTTAAAGTGATAATAAAAGAATCTTCTGTAAAACTTTTTTCGCAAGCTATCGAAATTTTTTGATCCAAATTTCTTTTATCTACTTTTAAAATAGTTATTTTGGATAACAAAAATTTCTGCAAATTTTGTAATTGAGAGTCTTTTTCTATTAGTTTTTTGCTTTGAGCTGCATTTTTATTTTTATAAATTAACTGGGTAATCGCGTTTCGTGCCATATAATTTGCATTTCCCCCCAGTAATATATCTGTACCGCGACCAGCCATGTTTGTTGCTATAGTTATAGCACCTTTACGTCCTGCTTGTGCAATTATTTCCGCTTCTCTTTTTAAATTTTCTGGTTTTGCATTTAATAAATTATGAGGAACGCCATACTCTTTTAACAACGAGGATAAAAGTTCCGATTTCTCAACGCTGGTTGTTCCTATTAAAACAGGACGCCCTATTGTATGCATATCGGAACATTCGTCTGCTATGGATTTCCATTTAGAATACTGATTTTTATAGATAAGATCAGGAAAGTCTTCGCGACTCATCGGCTGATGAGTGGGGACACAAGTAACATCTAAAGAATAAATTTTGTCAAGCTCAGCTTCCTCCGTTTTCGCAGTTCCTGTCATCCCTGATAACTTAGGGTATAGTAAGAAGAAGTTTTGATATGTAACAGAAGCTAATGTTTGGGTCTCATTTTGAATAGTTACATTCTCTTTTGCTTCAATAGCTTGATGTAACCCGTCGCTCCATCTTCTGCCTTGCATGATTCGGCCTGTGAATTCATCGACGATGATAACCTCGTCATCTTTTACGATATAATGCACATCTTTTAAAAAAAGCTCTTTTGCCTTAATAGAATTGAATATGAAAGAGGCCCAAGGATCTTTTATATCGTATAAATCCTGACCATTTAAATTATCTTCGCAGGTAATAGTCCCACGGTCCATTAGTAATACATTCCGGGCTTTTTCATCAACTTCATAATCTACATTTTTTTCTAAAGCTATACTTATTTGATTTGCTTTTCTATACTTTTCGTTTGGAGATTCTGCTGCACCCGAAATTATAAGCGGAGTTCGAGCTTCATCGATGAGAATAGAATCTACTTCATCAATAATGCAATAATAAAATGGTCTTTGAACTATATCTTGCAGAAGGAGAGACATATTATCGCGTAAATAATCAAATCCAAGCTCACTATTCGTGGTATACGTAATATCTTTAGAATAGTTATTTTTGCGTTCTTCTTGAGACATTCCTTCTTGTATTAGGCCTACACTTAAACCTAAAAAATTTGGAACTTGTCCTACCCATTCTGCATCTCTTTTAGCAAGATAATCATTTACTGTTATGACATGAACTCCAAAACCTGATAAAGCATTAACATAAGAAGGTAATATGGCAACTAATGTTTTTCCTTCTCCTGTCTTCATTTCTGCTATTTTTCCTTGGTGAAGAATCATACCCCCTATAAGTTGGACGTCAAAGTGGCGCAGTCCAAGTACTCTATAACAAGCTTCTCTTCCAACGGCAAAAGCTTCTGGTAAAATAGAATCTATATTTTCCCCCTCTGAAATCCGTTTTATGAATTCTAATGTTTTATTCTGTAAATCTGTATCATTTAATTGTTGTATATCTAATTCTTTATTATTAATAACATTAACTAAATTTCTATAACGGGTAATCTTTTTTTCATTTGGATCACCAAAAAGTATTTGAAACATGTATTGTATTTTGATTTTTTTTCTAGTGAAATTTTTGTGAACAAAAAAAAGAATTTTTTCTAATCACTGATGATTTCAGGTTGACTTATTTCATCTGCCATCTCTAAGATAGCTCTTATAATTGGTTTCATCCTCAAATCTTCCAATAAATCAATATCTTCGTAACGTCTTCTTTTAGCTCTATTGGCTACTTGTGTCGTTATCTTGTATCTGTTTGAAGCTGCATCTAACAATTCTTCTGTTTTATATAAGACATGATTAGAATTTATAGATTGGTATTTTTTTTTCATAAATGATCCTTCTTAAATTGCAGTGGTTACGCTGTGAATTAATATACTTGAGTATATTTTACTACTAATATAATCTATCGAAATATCTTATTGAAATATAAAGAATATGTGATATTTTAAATACTTAAAAGTAAAAGTATAACAATATGAGATACAATTAACGTAAGTCTCAAACTAGTTCAAAAGTTATGTATTAAAAAATTAAAAAAGTTTTTATGTCTCATAGTGTAAAAGTTTATGATACTTGCATTGGATGTACACAATGCGTTCGAGCTTGTCCTTGTGATGTTTTAGAAATGGTCGCGTGGGACGGTTGCAAAGCGGGGCAAATAGCATCTGCGCCTAGAACGGAAGATTGCATTGGATGTAAGAGATGTGAAACAGCATGTCCTACTGACTTTTTATCGGTTCGCGTATATCTTGGTGGGGAAACAACTAGAAGTATGGGGTTAGCTTATTAAGCTAGAATAAAAAACAGCATAGATTGATTCTATGCTGTTTTTTATTTAACAAGAAAAAGAGAATGAAATATAAAAACCCAAAAACACTTTTTATAGTGCACCAATGTAACCTAAACCTAGAATAGCTCCAGCTCCCACAACATGACCTAAGCTAGTAGTTGCTAAAAGTTCCGGTAATCCAAAACCAGTAAAAGATCCTCCCAAAGGAAGAGACGGAGAAGCTGTTTTTATTTGTATAACATAACGTCCGGCAACCATGCAAATAATATTTGATAAAATCATTACGGAAGCAGTTTTTGCAGACCAAGAAGCTGTTTGTGGAACAACAGCTAATAAAAAAGTAGCATTCATAGGGTTTATGGTTTATTGAATATAAAGTGTATTACTCTAACAATTATAATTGGAAATTAGTTTAAAGGAGAATACAACTAGAGAAAACGTATAAAAACAAATGTAAGCGTAAAAAGATCTTTGTGAAGATCCTTTTTTACATCACCCAACCATAGCTATGTAAACCTTTTCCAAGAAAATTTACCCCAAGATAACAAATCCAAACTACTACAAAACCTATAGATGCTAAAATAGCTGGTTTTTTTCCTTGCCATGATTTTGTAATTCGTGCATGCAAATAAGAAGCAAAAACCAACCATGTGATTAAAGCCCAGGTCTCTTTAGGATCCCAGCTCCAATAAGAACCCCACGCTTCGTTAGCCCATACAGCTCCAGCGATTATGCCAACTGTTAATAATGGAAATCCTAAACCTATTATTCTATAACTTAAATTATCTAAGCTTTCTAATAAAGTTAGTCTATTAATTTTCATTTGGTTTGCAGTCGGATTCGGAGAATTAACATTTATGGAATCTAAGAAACCTAACGCAGTATTTCGATCTAAATTTAGTTCACGATCTGTCAGTAAGTCTTGCGAAGGATCAACACTAAAGTTTCCTGTAGAGCTACCTTGTAAACTGATATCTTTTCCTCTTGTTAACACAAGAAATAGAATAGCCAGTAAAGATCCAATGATTAGAGTTGAATAACTTAACATCATTATGCTAACGTGCATCATTAACCAGTTAGACTTTAAAGCTGGGACTAGTGGTGCTGCTTTTTGCATGCCTTCAGGTAAAGATAGGGTTGCGAAAGCGACGACAAATAAAGCTAATGGAGTCGTAACTGAACCAACCAATGGTAAAGTTGTCTTGTATTCCATAACTAAGTTGACGGCTGTTATTCCCCAGGTGAAGAACAGCAGTGATTCGTATAAGTTACTTAAAGGAAAGTAACCGTTTTCTAACCATCTACTGCCTAAAAGAATTGTAATGAGTAAATTAGATATTCCGAGACATACGTAACCTAATCTCGATGCTAATTTCATTCTTGTAAAAGTAGTACTTAACCAATAAGATAACATTCCTACTAAAAGAACCAAAAAAGTTAGATTATCAAGAGAATTTTTTATATTTATAATAATTGATAAATCACTCATAGTTCTATGATTATGTTGAAAATTTGAAATGAAAAAAAAATTGTATATTGTTTCTTTACTATTATATTATAGTTAATAAATATATCCAGAGATAAAAAGATCGCTAGTCTTCTTTTAACAGAAGACTAGCGATCTGAAAAGATAACTGGTAAAAAATTAACCGATAGAAGAAGATACTTTATCGAAGTAACCAGCACACTCACTAGCTAACCCAGAACAATCACCACTTGGTTGAGATCCTTTCTTAGGAGAAGCAGTACCGTTAATGAAAGCAACTGCACACTTCTTCATAATATCTACAGATCTAAGGCTACCTTTTGTAGGCACTCCTAAAGAAGAGTAAGTTTCTTTAAGACCGTTTAAACAACGATCTTCTAATACAGATGCATCACCTGATAATAGTGCGTAAGAAACATAACGTAAAATGATTTCCGAGTCACGAAGGCATGCAGCCATGCGACGGTTAGTGTAACAGTTACCTGTAGGTGAAATTAAGTTTGGTTGCTCACAGATCATACCTGAAACAGCGTCAGATACGATACAACTAGCGTTAGAAACGATAGAGTTAACTGCGTCTAAACGCTTGTTACCGTCAGAAACGAATTTCTTAAGAGCTTGTAAATCAGCTCCACCTACGTAAACAGCTTTAGTGTCTGAACTTGAAACTACTTTTGAAAATGCGTCAAGCATATTACTTCTCCGATTCTATAAAAATTTAAACTGTGCCAATTGTTAAATATATTTAATCATTAGGCATTGATACTACATATCTAATCAACACTTTAAAATAATCATACTGCTTTATCCATAGAAAGTAATAAACTGTAATATTTTAGCTACCTAACTTGAATGCTTCGACGAATAAACCATACATAAAACCAAGTTTCATATTATTTAGAAACCTTAAAATTTTCAAAATTCTAATATTGTTTTTCTTTATAATAGAGTTTTTTTTTACATCGTAAACAAATTTACTCAGTATTTCTAAAGATGCAACTAGAAAACCAGAAGATAGAATCCCCCAATCTCCTGTTTGTCCCAAAACGGTAGACAAAGTTGTTGCAAAAAAGAAACCCAATAAAATGGATATAAAACTAACAAATACTGAATTAAAGAATAAAAAAGTGTTTTGAGAAATTTTAATAAAACTATCTTGAAACTGCATTTTGTTAATTAGTATTAAAATTTGTTTCTTTTATTGCTAATATTTACTATTTTAAAAAAGTCTTCGGCTTAAATAAAAAATTTTTAAAGAAGACATGCATTATTTTATCTATGCAAAAAAAGATCCCGTATCCCTTTAATCAAATAGATTGTAAAAGTTGTTAAAAATATTTTTCTTCTTAGTTAAGTTTTAACCACACTCTTGTATACCTTTCTAAACAAAAAATAACGGAATTTTCTAGGCTGTAATAGCAAAGAAATCCGTTATTTATTTATGAAACGAACTTAAACAATTAACCGTTTACAGCAGGAGCTGTAAGAGCTACAGGTAAAGATTCACCAGCAGCTAAATCTAGAGGGAAGTTGTGAGCGTTACGCTCATGCATAACTTCCATACCAAGGTTAGCTCTGTTAAGAATATCAGACCAAGTGTTAATTACACGACCTTGAGAATCAACAACAGACTGGTTGAAGTTAAAACCGTTTAAGTTAAATGCCATAGTCATTACACCTAAAGCAGTGAACCAAATACCTACAACTGGCCATAGACCTAAGAAGAAGTGTAAAGCACGAGAGTTGTTGAAACTAGCGTATTGGAATATTAGACGACCAAAGTAACCGTGTGCAGCTACGATGTTGTAAGTCTCTTCTTCTTGACCAAATTTGTAACCGTAGTTAGCAGATTCGTTTTCAGTTGTTTCACGGATTAAGCTAGAAGTTACTAGAGAACCGTGCATAGCAGAGAATAATGAACCACCGAATACACCAGCAACACCTAATTGGTGGAATGGGTGCATTAAAATGTTATGCTCAGCTTGGAAAACAAGCATGAAGTTGAATGTACCAGAAATACCTAAAGGCATACCATCAGAGAAGCTACCTTGTCCAATAGGGTAAACAACGAATACAGCAGCAGCTGCAGCAACTGGAGCTGTGAAAGCTACAGAAATCCAAGGACGCATACCTAAACGGTAGCTAAATTCCCACTCACGACCAATCCAACAGCAAACGCCGATGAAGAAATGGTCAACGATTAATTGGTAAGGACCACCGTTGTATAACCATTCATCTAAAGAAGCAGCTTCCCAGATAGGGTAGAAGTGAATACCGATCGAAGCAGACGAAGGGATTACTGCGCCAGTAATGATGTTGTTTCCGTATAGTAAAGAACCAGCAACTGGCTCACGGATACCATCGATGTCAACTGGAGGTGCAGCGATGAAAGCAATGATGTAAACAGATGTAGCTGTTAATAGTGTAGGGATCATTAAAACACCAAACCAACCGATGTATAAACGGTTTTCAGTACTAGTAATCCAAGAGCAGAAACGTTCCCATGAACTTGCGCTTTCGCGTCTTTCTAAAGTAGCAGTCATTTTTTGTATGTATAAGGTTATAATAATTTTCTTCCCAAGCAAACCATTGTGCTTGTTATTTATATTATCAAGAAATTAAATGATATGTTCAACACTACGCATAAAATCAAGTCTAAAAATCAATTTTAAAGTAGGAGTAAAAAATATTATGTATATAAACGTGTTTAAAAGAAACAATTATCACAATAGTCTTTATCCACAAAGACTATTGTGATAATTGTTTCTTTGCTAAAATGTTATGTAATAAAGACGCATTCTCAATGCTTTTTTATTTTCTATTTATATTAAGAAAAAATAATAATGAACACAAAAATTTCTGTGCTAAATTCGTATGAAACAATTTACATCATCAGACCAGATTTGAGTGAAGATAATCTTTTAAAGATTATTGAAAATTATCAAGGGATTTTGCTAGAGAGAGGAGCGAAAAATATAATTACTCAAAATCGTGGACGTAGACACCTAAAATATCTGATAAAGAAGTTTAAAGATGGTGTTTACATTCAAATGAACTATGAAGCTAACGGAGATGTAATTGAACTAATAGAGAAATCTATGCGTATTAATGAAAGTATAATGCGTTTCCTTACAACACGTGACAAAAACCATATACCTTTATAACCATAAATAAATCCCCTACCAGTGAAAGAAATTTTCCTTACTGGCAGAGGACTTATTCTAGTGAAAAATTATTATGAAGAATATATTCAAGAAACAAATGAAGTCTTGGCACCGTGCTACCTTCCCAAAGGACGACTCCTTAAGTATTATCGCCGCTGTAACGTTTCACAACCGAGTTCGGGATGGATCGGAGTGGTTCCAGTACGCCATAAACACCAAGACTTAAAATCTTCAAAACTGTAAAGCTAAAACATAGAATTATCAAGCCCTCGATCTATTAGTACACCTTAGCTGAACACATTACTGTGCTTACACTTAGTGCCTATCAAACGGTTGTTCTTACCGTGATCTTAACCGCTTATAGCGGTGAGAGTA
>Ga0307489_10001085_pt1 | contig 17638 bp, 15 predicted proteins | sample SB12metaG_FD_202247 | JGI IMG/M metagenome (GOLD analysis project Ga0307489, IMG submission 202247) | Sea-ice brine microbial communities from Beaufort Sea near Barrow, Alaska, United States - SB 1.2 | ecosystem: Environmental > Aquatic > Marine > Coastal | place: USA: Alaska | collected...
TGGCGGGATGTCGTCCCGAACAAGGCCCGCCCACCAGACGAGGCACCGTCAGCGACGCGGGGCGAGGGGGGCGGTGGGCGGCCCTGGTCGCCATTCACAACCATTTGTACGTCGAGTCACTGGGAAACTGGCTGAGGGAGACTGGCTTAGTAGGGGAGACTGGCCTAGGGAGCGCGAGCGGTTGATCGGGGAACCGGGGTCAGGGAAGGGTCGGTCAGGGCCGGGCTGATCGGGGAATGAGGGGTCCGGGGAACGGTCGGTCAGGGAATCACTAAAAGCAAGAGGAACATGGAACGTGATAAAAAAATCGGATCGCGTATCCTGGCAATTTCGTGGTCTAATAACTCATGGGGGAAATCGTCACTGACGTGCGGTGCCGTGGCATCCTTGACATGCAATGACGCGGCGGATTTCTCCAAGCCGACAGTACGCTGTGGCGTGCGCGGAGCTTCGGCAGCCGGCGGCGGGGCAGGAGCAGCTGGTGCAGCTGCGGCAGCGCATCATCACCATGTTCTTCAAGTCCCTGACCAGCCGCTCTGCTGACGTGGTGCAGATCGCCAAGGAGGGCCTCAAGCGCGTCATCCAGCAGCAGAGTCTCAGTAAGGTGGGGTGGTGCAACTTGAAATGCATCGAATCCCGTGGTCGATGCGCTTGGTTCCAGCACTTGAAGCTGACACATGATAAACTGCTTTCAAGATTTGCTTCACATTCAACTTGCGGCAGTGCAGCAAGGAGCTGCTGCAGTCCTCGCTGCGGCCCATCCTGGTGAACCTGGCTCACTACAAGAACCTGACCATGCCGCTGCTGGTGGGGCTGGAGCGGCTGCTGGAGCTGCTGTCCAACTGGTTCAACCCCACTCTGGGCGAGAAGCTGTTGGAGCACCTGCGGCGGTGGCTGGAGCCCGACAAGCAGGTGGCGGGGCAGGCGGCGGGGCAGCAGGCTCAGGCCCGCCCGCCGCCCAAGGACTGCAAGATCGCCGCCGCCATGATCAACCTGTTCCACCTGCTGCCGCAAGCCGCCGGCAAGTTCCTGGAGCCGCTGGTGATGCTCACCATCCAGCTGGAGGTGGCGCTGCCGCCCACGGGGGTCCACTCCGAGGTACGGGTCGCCTCCCCTGCCAGATGTTGGGAGTGCATGTTATCCTCACGCATTGGAACCTTCGTTTCTTGGGTCAAATGGCATCCTATGACGTGGCGAGCAATGTCTGCCGGGCCCAACTCGGAGGTGAACTCGCTGTACCGCAAGCCACTGGCCAAGTTCCTCAGCCGGTACGCCGCGGACACCGTGGACTACTTCCTGGCACGCCTAGCGCAGCCGCAGTTTTTCTTCCGCCTGCTGGACATGATCCGCATGAAGGAGGGCGAGAACCTCCGCAAGGAACTAGCCAAGTCCGCTCAGAAGATCATCCTGGCGGCGTTTACTTGGCCCCGCCCCGGCGGCGGCAGCGGCGGCGGTGGGGCGGAGGCAGAGGTGCAGGCTGCGGAGGGGTTGAGCGGCATCGGCGGCGGGTCGGACCTGGCAGCTTACAATGGCCTGAAGCTCATCACGGTGATGGTGAAGCACATGCCGGAGTGGCTGCACACGCAGCCGGAGCTGCAGGAGGTGCTGTGGCGGCGCTGGCGCAGCGACGCGCGCGCCCTGCGCCTGCGCAGTGAGGAGATGCTGGCGCTGCCCGAGCTGCTGGAGTCCAAGCGCCTGGCCAAGTGCTTCATCAACGTCGCCAGCCGGGATCGAACCCAGGTGTCGTGCCTGTTCGACATCCTGTCCATCTTCGGCACCCGCACGCGCGTGGACTTCACCTTCGTGGAGGGGTTCTACACCGCCGAGGTGGCGGAGAAGTACACGCCGGAGGAGCGCAACGCCGTGCTCATGCACTTCCTGGCGTGCTTCAAGAACCGGAGCCTCAGTCCCCCCGAGCTGGTGTCCGCCCTCAACCTCATCGTGCTGCCCATGCTGGAGTTCACCCTCAAAGAGGTCAGCACGGATGCGGTGAAGATGGAGGAGGCCAAGCTGGTGGTGACGGAGAAGGCGGTGCGTTCCATCGTGGTGGACCTGCTGGAGACGGCAGACGACGAGGCGTCCCCCGCGCACTCGGAGCCGCTGCGCATCCAGCTGCTGCGCATGGGCACGCTGCTGATCCGCAACCTGCCGGACGAGCTGGTGCGGCACCGCAAGGAGCTCATAAAGTTCGGGTGGAACCACCTGAAGAGCGAGGACAGCGGCAGCAAGCAGTGGGCATTCGTCAACGTCTGCCACTTCCTGGAGGCGTACCAGGCGCCGGAGAAGATCGTGCTGCAGGTTTTCGTGGCGCTGCTGCGCGCGTGCCAGCCCGAGGCCAAGGAGCTAGTGCGCCAGGCGCTAGGGGCACTCACGCCTGCGCTGCCCAAGCGCCTGCCGCAGGGGGACCACAAGTACCCCATCTGGATCCGCTACACCAAGAAGATCCTGGTGGAGGAGGGCCACTCGCTGCCGCACCTCATCCACGTGTGGAACCTCATCGTGCAGCACGAGACCCACTTCTACCCGAGCCGCGCGCAGTTCGTGCCGCAGATGGTGAACTCGCTGTCGCGCCTGGGGCTGCCCTCGTCCTCCCCGCCCGAAAACCGCGTGCTGTCCATCAGCCTCGTTGAGCTCATCCTGGAGTGGGAGGCGCAGCGCAAGACGAGGCGCGCCGCGGCGGGCGAGGCCATGGACGCGGCGAAGGAGACGCCGGTGGATGTGGGCGCCAAGCGCGGCCGCGGCGACGACGCCGACGCCGACGCTGGCGCCGGCGCCAAGAAAGGCAAGGGCGTGGACGGCAAGGCGGTGCCCATGGACACCAAGGAGGAGGACAAGGACGAGGATAAAGAGGAGGATAAGGAGAAGGACGCGGCCGCGGCCACTGACAAGGATCTGCTGCCGGGGTCGGCGGAGAAGGGCGTTGCGGAGGCCGGCGAGATCGCGTCGGCCGACGACCTGGCGGGCGCCATGGACGACGACAAGGCCGGTGGCGGTAAGTCCGACAAGGCGGAGGCCGCTCCCGTTGTGCCCGCCCCCGCCGACGCCGACGAGTTCAAGCCCAGCCCCGCCATGGAGGAGATCATCGTCAACTTCCTGGTCCGCATGGCGTTCCTCACCGGCGAGAGCAAGGTGCGGCGCTGCAGCGAAGCCCCGGGTTCACCGCGCTTGCTTTCATTGCTTCAACCTAAACTGTGACCAACCGCTTTGAAACTTTACTTTCACTTTGAAGTTGCGGCGGTACGGCAAGGAGAAGGAGATGATGGCGCTGCACGCGCGGACGGTGTCGCTTCTCCGCCAGGCGCTCGGCGTGTGGCCGCACGCCAACATCAAGTTCACCTTCATCGAGAAGCTGCTGTCCAGCGCCGGCGCCAGCGGCGGCGACTCCACCACCACGCTCGGCACCGGCCTTGCCATCTTCAACATCGCGCTGGAGTGCGAAGTCGCCGGCTTCATCCGCTCCAACGCGCCGCAGCTGGCGCAGATGCTGGAGCCGTGCTTCAACAGCGCGCGCAAGGCCACGCACGAGAGCCTGGCGCGCGCTCTGGCACGCGCCATGTTCCCGCCGCCGCCGCTCGGCAGCCCGCCCGGCACTCGCGGCCCGCCGCCCCCCGCGGAGGCCAAGCTCCTGCAGCAGCGCTTGGACGAGCTGTGTGCCAAGCACGTCGCCGCCGCCATCACGGGCAGGGACATGTGAATACTGCCCGACTCGTCATCACCACTTGTTAAATGTATCGCCAGTACGATTAGTATAGCCTGCATATAGACTAGGAGCTAAAGCTCTAGTCTGCTCCTCACCCGTTGTTTATCGCACGTGTTCAGCGCACTATCTCTAGCGTCCTAGCAGTGAAGTAGATCTATCGACACGTGGCAGACTGGAGCACAGCGTCGCCTTGATACTCGTGTGTTGAGTCAGATGTAATCCGTTGACGAGGTTAGCATTGTGTCACGGACCCTGATCGCGGGCAACCCTGCGCTGCCCAACGCGGCGGCGCCCAACCCCAGCCTGGCGTGCGTGCTCACCACGGTGGCCGCGCTGGCCGAGCGCCAGCGCCGCATCGTGGACCGCTACCTGCCGCACCTCATCAAGCTGCTGTCGCGGCTCACGCACGAGCTCAACTCCGCATCCGCCAATGGCACGGCCCCGCCCCCTCACCCCCTCATCCCCCCAACCCCTCGCCCCTCAACCCCTCATCCCCCCACCCCCTCGCCCCTCACCCCCTCACGCCCCCAACCCCTTGCCCATCACTCCCTCACCCTCTCACCTCTTAACTCCCTCACCCCCTCACCCCTCGGCCCCACACTGCCGCACATGTGGTGTGTTCCCTCGGACTACTGACACGTACCGGTACACGATGTGGTGTGTCCCCTCGGACTACTGACACGTACCGGTACACGATGTGGTGTGTCCCCTCGGACTACTGACGCGTACCGGTACACGATGTGGTGTGTTCCCTTGGCCGCCGGCACGGCGCCGGCGCCGCACCCGCCGCAGCGCTTGGCGCCGGGCGAGATCCCCGCTGTGCCCGTGCCCGAGTACGGCAGTGTCGCGCACTGCATGGCGGCGTGCGTGCGCCTCATCGCCAGCCGCGTCATTCCCGCGGGGGGGGAGCACAAGCAGCTGTTCCTGCGGTAGGGTGCAGGCAGATGACGCTCGCCTGGTCATCCACCACATTGTGTACCCACGTTTCTCGGATTTACTTGCAACATGTGACGCGGCAAGCGGTATGATCTATCCCCACCTTGTCGCCCCCCTCCCTCTCCTTCCCCTCTTCCTCGGGGTTTACATTACACAACGTTAGCGGCATAACGTGGCGAGGCGATCATCATGCATCGGACCCCACGTTGAGGATGCTGCTGCAGCTGATCAACGACCCGGCGACGCACGGCGCGGTGCTGATGGCGACGATGGACGCGCTCAAGGGGTGGGCGGAGGACACCGTGGCGGGCGCCGTGCCCGGCGCCACGGTAGGCTGCTGCACTTTGACCACCGTTCTACCTCCGTTCCACATCCGTTCTTTGACGATCGTTCCACAACCGTTCCACAACCGTTCCACAACGTTCCACAGCCGTTCCACAGCCGTTCCAGCCGTTCCACCGCTGTTCCACAACCTTTCCACAGCCGTACCACAACCGTTCCACAGCTGTTCCATAACCGTTCACAGCCGTTACTCAGTTACACAGCCGTTCCAGCAACCGTTTCCACCCGTTGAAAGCCGTATCGAATGCACCTGGTCTCAGCGCTTGCAACTAAGGTACGACAAAACTGCTTTCGAGTTTTGCTTTCAATTTCAACTTGTGGCCATACACCACGGGCGCGGCGGCGGCCATCCCGGCGCAGCCCAAGCAGCCTAAGACGGAGCCGGCGGAGGCCGAGGTGTTGTCGGACCCCGCTGCCGCCGACGCCGGCGCTGCCGACGACACTGACGCCGACGCCGACCCCGTGTTCGCCGTATCTTCAACTTTCGTTCGCGAGAGCAGGCCGAGGCCCGACGCCACCGCCACCGACGCCGACGCCGACGCCGACGCCGCGGCGCCCGCCGCGCCGGCCACCGAGGAGGAAGACGACGACGACGAGAGGCTGGAGGGCGACGAGGAGGACGAGGACGAGAAGGCGGCGCTCAGCGGTCAGGGAAGCAAGACGGGGCACCGCGGTGGCGGGGGGAAGACAGGCCTGGGCCCGGCCGCTGCTGAGGCCGCCGCCGCCGAAGCCGCCACCGAGGCCGCCGAAGCTGCCACCGCCGCCGCCGCCGCCGCTGCCGCCGAAGCCGAAGCTGCCACCGCTGCTACCGCCGCCGCCGCTGCCACTGCCGCCGCCACCGACGACGATCCGGCTCCCGCCCCAGTGGCGCCCCCCAACCCGGCCCCGGCGTTGCCCGACCCCAACCGACCAGGCTCGCTGTCGGCAAAGGAGACAGTGCTGTTCCTGTCCAAGCTTGCGCACCTGACGCGCATGGGGCGCGAGGTGACCCAGACGGCGGAGTGGGAGGAGAAGTTGTTGGGCACCCTGCACGCGCTGTGCGCCCCCTCTGGCGCGCACGCCATGGCGCTGCGACAGGAGGTGTTTGTGAAGGTGGAGCGGAACCACCTGCTGGGGCTGCGCACGCGGCACCCCGTGCTGCACCAGCAGTTCTTCGAGCTGTACAACGCCGCGGTGGGCAAGACGCTGTTCCACCGCCTGCAGTACATCCTGGCCGGGCAGGAGTGGGACGCCATGGCCGACACCTTCTGGCTCAAGCAGGGCCTGGACCTGATCCTGTCCATCCTGGCGGAGGAGGACCACATCACGCTGGCGCCGAACTCCGCGCAGGTCCCCAGCCTGTTGCCGCAGGGCGACGACCCGAAGGCGGCGCCGCCGGCGGCGCCGCCTAGGCCGGCCGACGCCGTGGAGCCCCTGGCGGCCACCTCGGCGCTGCTGGCGCGGCATGCCACGTTCCTGCACAAGGTGGCGCAGCTGCGCGTGGACGACCTGGTGAAGCCGCTGCGCGAGGTGGCGACGCGCAACGCGCACGTGGCGTACTACCTGTGGGTGCTGGTGTTCCCCATCGTGTGGGCCACGCTGCAGCGCGAGGAGCAGATGCAGCTGGCCAAGCCAATGATCGCGCTGCTGTCCAAGGAGTACCACCAGCGCCAGGCCGCCGTGCGCCCCAACGTGGTACAGGCGCTGCTCGAGGGCATCTCCCTCTCGCAGCCGCAGCCCAAGATCCCGTCCGAGCTGATCAAGTTCCTGGGCAAGACGTACAACGCGTGGCACATCGCCATCGCGCTGCTGGAGAACCACGTGGTGCGGTACCCGCTAGAGGCGCGGTGCTTCGACGCTTTGGCGGAGCTGTACCGGCTGCTGGGGGAGGGCGACGTGCTGGTGGGGCTGTGGCGCCAGCGCTGCACCAGCGACATCACGCGCGCGGGGCTGGCACTGACGCAGCACGGTCACTGGCAGGAGGCGCAGGACGTCTTCTTCCGTGGCATGCAGCGCGCGTCGGCGGGGCAGGTCAACGGCGTCACCAAGACAGAGCTGTGCCTGTGGGAGACCAACTGGCTCAACGCGGCCAAGCACCTCAACCAGTGGGACCTGGTGTCGGACTTCAGCCGCTCCGTGGATCACACCGAGCTGCAGCTACACTCGCTGTGGCGACAGAACGAGTGGGGGGGAGTGAAGGACCTGCTGCCGGCGTCAGCCGCGGCGTCGGAGGTGGAGGAGACCCCCGAGGTGTTCATCGTGCGGGTGTACGCCGCGCTCAACTCCGGCCGCGTCTCCGAGGCCGAGCAGTACTGGAAGCAGGCGGTGAAGCTGCTGCTGGACCGGTGGTGGAAGCTGCCGGAGACGGGCGCGGCGGCGCACATCCAGGTGCTGCACAGCTTCCACGTCCTCGTCGAGCTCCAGGTGGGGGGGCGTGCACATTCCGACGTTGGATCCCGTGGTCAGGGCGCTTCGAAAAAAGTGCTCGAAAGTATAACATGATGAACCGCTTTTAAACTTCGCTTTCGACGTGAAGGTGTGGCGCTACGTCCAGGAGTCGACGCGCATCCTGGTGGAGCTGAGCAGCGCGCAGCGACCGCAGCACCAGAACCCGGCGCACTGCCGCACGCTGATCCAGGACGTGATGGAGACGTGGCGGCTGCGCATGCCCAACCGGTGGGACCCTGTGCCGTGGTGGAACGAGGTGCTGGCGTGGCGCGGGTTCATGTACGGCATCATCGCCAGCACGTCCAAGAGCCTGATGGAGATCCACCCGCAGCTGGTGCACCAGGGGCACCACCTGGACCAGCTGGGGCTGAGGGACCGCGCGTGGGGCATCAACAAGCTGGCCGGCACGGCACGCCGCCACCGCATGGGCGAGGTGGCCATCGCCGTGTTGGCCAAGCAGCAGGGCCACATCGAGGTACAGGAGGCCTTCTCCAAGCTGCGCGAGCAGAGCAAGGCGTGCCTGGAGATGGAGGGCGAGACCGTGACAGGCCTCAGCGCACTAGAGAGCACCAGCCTGGAGTTCTTCCACGCGCACCACAAGGCAGAGCTCTTCCGCCTCAAGGGGCAGTTCCAGGAGAGGATCGGTGACGGCGACGGCGCGCACGCCAGCTACGCCACGAGCCTGTCGCTGTGCAAGCAGCTCTCCAAGGCGTGGATCAGCTGGGGGGAGTTCTGCTCGCGCCAGGCCACGCAGTGTGCCGACGCCGCCGCCGCCGCTGCCGCCGCCGCGCCGGATGCGTTGGCCGTGGCGGACAATGAGGGCGCACGCTGGGTGGAGTACTCCGCCACGTGCTACCTGCAGGGTGCCAAGCACGGCCCGCAGCGGCACCGCCACGAGCTGGTGCACGTGCTGCACCAGCTGGCGTTCTCTGAGCACACGGCGGCGGTGGGGCGGGCGCTTACCAAGCACCTGGACGCCATCCAGCGCTGGGTGTGGATCCCCTGGGTGCCGCAGCTGCTGCTCAGCCTGCTGAACCGCGAGGCGCCGCACGCCAAGGCGCTGCTGCTGCGCCTGGCGCAAGCGCACCCGCAGGGCATGTACTGCCCGCTGCGCACCTTCCTGCTGGAGCGCCGCGAGGCAGCCACGCGCGTCACGCAGGCGGCGCGCCAGCTCGCGGCCAAGGTAGGGCCCTACACCTTCAACCCGGCTTCGCCCCGGGTTTACCCCGGATCGACCCCACTTGAGCATGCTTGATTTCTGCGCTAAAGAATCATACACCGCTTTCAAACTTTGCTCTCAATATCAATTTGCGGCGGTACACCGCGGCGGCGGAGTCCCAGGTGGCAGCGGAGAATGGAAGCGGCGGCGGGGAGGGTGAGGCGGCGTCCGCGGCGGCGGCGGTGTCGCTGAGCGACAAGTCGGCGGCGCAGGCGGCGGCGCAGGCGGCGGGCGAGGCCACCGTGGCATTCGATGCCGCCAAGGAGGTGATGGAGCGGCTGCGCCACAAGCACAGCCATCTGGTAACGGAGCTGGAGGTGCTGCTGTCTGAGCTGGGCGCGCGCTTCGCCTCGTCACCCGAGGAGCGCCTGCTGGTGGTGGTGTACACGCTGCTGCACCGGTGCTACAAGTACCCCACGGCCACCACGGCGGAGGTGCCCATGTCGTTCCGCAAGGAGCTCACCGGCGTGTGCCGCGCGTGCTTCAGCGCCGACACGTCCAGCAAGCACGCCAACTTCGTGGCGGAGTACAAGGCGGACTACGAGCGGGACCTGGACCCGGAGCAGTCCACCTTCCCCACCACGTTGGCGGAGCTCATCGACCGCCTGAAGCGGTGGAAGCGCGCGCTGCAGAGCGACGTGGAGGACCGGCTGCCCACCACGCTGCGGCTGGAGGACGAGAGCCCGGCGCTGCGGGGAATGAGGTTCGTTGAGGTGGAGGTGCCGGGGCAGTACAGCGGCGACGTAGAGCTCAACTCTACCGACCGCCTCGTCAAGCTCGAGCGCATCGGCGCTGACGTGCACGTGGTGCGGCGGCACGGGAGCTCGTACAGGTGCCTGACGTTCCTCGGCACGGACGGCTCCGAGTGGCGATTCCTTGTGCAGACGTCGCTGACGCCCGCAGCGCGCGGCGAGGAGCGCATGCTGCAGCTGCTGCGGTCGCTGAATGCCAGCCTGGCTCACCATATGGAGACACGGCGCCGTGGGCTGTGCTACTACACCCCTGCCGTGGTGCCCGTGTGGCCGCAAGTGCGTCTGATGGAGGACGACGCGGCGCACGGCACGTACGGCGAGGTGTACGAGGTCAACTGCGCGCGGTACGGGCGCGAGGCGGACCTGCCCATCACGCTATTCAAGATGGCGCTGAACCCGGCGGTGACAGGCGCGGTGCAGGGCGCCGAGGCTGTGCTTGACCTGCGCCTCAAGGCCTACAGCGACATTACGCAGCACCACGTCACGGAGAACATCTTCAGCCAGTTCATGTACAAGACGCTGCCAACCGGCAGCCACCTGTGGACGTTCAAGCGCCAGCTGTGCCAGCAGCTGGCGCTCAGCTGCTTCATCAGCGCGCTGCTTCGCATTGGCGGCCGCACCCCCGCCAAGATCCTGTTTGCGAAGAACACAGGGCGAGTGTTCATGCTGGACTTCCACCCGGCGTTCGATAGCAAGGGCATGGTGGAGTTCGTGGAGCCGGTGCCGTTCCGCCTGACGCGCAACCTGCACACCTTCTTCACGCCGTTCGGAGTCAAGGGCGACTTCGTGGCAGCGATGGCGGCGGCGGCGCAGGCGTGCGCGGCGCCCGGTACCAACCTGGAGGTGCAGCTGCTGCTGTTCTTCCGCGACCAGCTGATGGTGTGGCCGTGGCGGCGCATGACGCCGGCGGCGGGGAGCGCGGCAGGCGCCACGCTACTGGGGCCCGCGCCGCCGGACGTGCGCGTCATGGCACGCAACAACGTGGACGAGGTGCTCAAGCGTCTGCCGTGCATCGCGCCTACACCGCCGCGCGTGGGCGCCAACCCGCAGGAGCAGCTCAGCTCTGTGCAGAAGGGGGTGATCCACCTGGTGGAGGCGGCGCTCAACCCCAAGAACCTGTGCAGGATGGTGGGGCCGGACTCCCAAGACACGGAGGAATAAGCCGTCATCAGTGTGCCTGACCACATGCCTGTGTGCGTTATGGCGACTATACTGTGGGGCCACAGACTCACGGGATGACACGTCGTTGGTGAGCCTGACTCAATGGCCGTCGGTGATATTCGGTGATCTTCCACATGTGAGTACTGACGGCTTGTGGGATGAGACGTCATCGCTGTGTCTGACTGAATGCCCGTGTGTGATGTGAACCATGTTCGGTGTTTTCATCACGTGCTACCACTACTGCGTGTTATGTTCTCTACTGCCCGGAACCCACCTGGGGGCCCTGGTTCTAATCAGTGTAGGGAGCGATGGTCGCTTTCTTTGGTAATAAACAGGCGACGCACGAAGACACTATCAGATTGATGACGGGATGGATAATATCGATCATATCGTTTGTGTGTTTCATAGGGCTTAGCAAGGGCTTCTAGTATTGACAATTTTGCAGCCTCACGAGCAGAGCATACTATGACACGTGTTGACGATCACACGGCGCCGCCTCGCGGGTGCGGGTGCGGGGCAATCAGCCACTGAGCGGCATCTGGGATCTCGCTGCCACGGGGTGAAAAGTTTGTCTAATGAAAAGCAAGCTGGCAAATGTAGAGATGCGGGCGATTTCCTTCATTGAATAGACTGGACGACGGATGCGAAAAGAAGCACGGCTGCCTTCGATGAACGAAAGTGCACACGAGGTTACCATCGATGGCACCGCCCACTATTGACACCCGCTGAAACCGACGGCCCGGGTGCATCAACACGCCGGCAATGACAACCAAAACGCGCTGGGCATGCTGGCTTGCGCAAGGGAGCAGCAGACCGCGGCCGCGGTGGCAGCGCAAGCTCACGCGCGAGGCATAGACAGCGGCGGCGGTGGCGCAACTCATAAGGCGGGTGCTCAATGAAAGGCGTGGACGATGGTCGGCATGAATTTTGTGGATTCAAGCCCTATGTCACACAGTTGTGGAGGACGGCTATCTCTACGACGTCGGCCCGGTCTAATGCCGAAAGAAGCATTGTTCAATATGAAAAGAATAAACAAAAAGAACGACGGGCTCATCTGGCCAGTTGCCGCGCCTGCGCATCCTCCGCGCACTGTTTCCAGTTGCTGGCGAAGATGAAGCCGTACGCGATGGCGAGCTCGAGCAGCGCGGCGCACACGCCGTACAGGTACACGTCCAGCAGGTCAGCGTGGAACAGCAGGACGATGACAGCGACGCCGCCGATGGACAGCGGGATGTCCACGAAGAAGCTGAGCACGGTGACCAGCACCTGGCGCCCCTGCCCGCTGAACACCCCCGACGTGCACAGCGAGTTGAGCACCCCCAGCAGTGTGGCCACCAGCGCCGCGGGCAGTACCCGCGCCGCATTCTTCACCACCACCTTGTCCGACGTGGTCAGCGCCACGGTCTGCTCCGCGAAGGGCAGCATGATCGCCACTAGAATGGCCAGCATGGAGAACACGATGCCGGTGGATAGCCAGAACGAACACTTGGCTGCGTTGCCGTCGCCGCGGCCCAGGTGCCAGGGCCCAGTAGGCATTGCAACAAACTTCATATTCTAGATCGGTATTCAACTCGAGACAGGAGGGTATAAAATGTGGTCCAGGACGTTTAGAGCTATATGTGTTTGACAGTGTTTGACAGTGTTTGAGGCAGGCCCTACCAGGTGGTATCCCACGCGTACGGCGATGACCATGCTGAACATGGCATTGAGCGCACCGGCCCACACTACCGTGGCGGTGCTCACCGCCGTGGTGGCCGCCACCGCGTCCGTCCCCAGCCGCGACACCAGCAGCGTGGTGGCCTGACCCACCACGGCACCGAAGATGAGCGTGCCCACCAGCGGCACCGCCTGCTTCAGGAACTCCGCCGTGCGCGCCCACGTGTGCTCCGCCATGTTCAACCCCGGCCAGAACTCCACGTGCGCCTTCCTCCAATGGAACATGTAGATCCAGTAGCACAGCGGCTGCAGGCAGCGGCTGCACGACAGCGATATGGCAGCCCCAATGAAGCCCAGGCCGTGCCAGTGGCCCGCGCACTCCAGGTGCCGGAACGGGCCGCCGAAGACAAAGACCCAGTTGAGCAGCGCGTTGATGAAGAGGAACACGATGGAGTTGTACATGGCGGGGCGCGGCAGCCCCACGGCCTGGAAGTAGAACCGCATACACTGGTACCACCCGTTGGGAATGGGCCAGAAGACGTTCCACTTGGCGTACACCCCGGCCAGCTCGCAGATCACGTCCGAGAACCCCAGGATTTAGGGCCGCAGGTTGAGATGGAAAGCAGAACTTGAAAGCAGTTTATCGTTCCGAGGGCCTGTCTGGCCACACGTTCCACACGGAGGAGTCCGTATCGCGGTCGTCTCCCTCGACCACGTGGGTCTCGCAAAAAATAGTTTAAGTACTGAAATGATACGCTTAAATGATGCGCTTTCAACACCGATTTAAACTCGCAACACCCCACCAGGAGCTTCAAGATGTCTTTGACGAAGAAGAAGCCGACGAGGAAGGGGAGCATAGAGATGCCGAGCCAGAAGAGCGACTGTTGCAGCCACACCCCCGCCACCTTCTTCTTGCCGCTGCCCACCGCCTGCCCGCACAACGCGTTCAGCACCACCCAGGAGGGTCCTTGACAACAAGCACTCCAGCCGAGATCGGAGCATGGATAGCTTTCGACTTACCTTCAGGGCGAGTGCTCATACTTACGGACAACGCGCGGACTCGGATCGTCGTCGGAACACAACGTCAATGGAGTGCTTGTTCCCAGTAACCGACCCTGCCTGATTAAAGGCGAGCGGCGGCACCACCAACAGCGTGGTGACCATGTCAGACAGCGCGGAGGCAGCTAGGTACTCGCCCGGTTGGTGATGCCCGCCTTCATAGTGGCCCACCATGATGGAGTCCGTGGAGGCCATAGCCATTCGGCAGAAATATGAGACGCCCGTGGTGTAGCGGCGCAAGTTATGATCGAAAGCGAACGATGGAAGCAGTTTGTGAACTTCTACTTTCAAGCGCTGATACGACTGTCGCCCTGCCTGCCCCCGCCCCCTGCCTGCCCCCCTGCGTACTACGCCTTGCCCTGCTTCACGTCAGCGTTGGCGTGGGCGGAGGCGAGGCCGGGGGGGCGGGGCCGGGGTCGGGGGGATCGGGGGGGTCGTGTCAAAAGCCGTGTTGATACTGTGGACCTGCATCGCCCTACCATGGGCCAGCCCAGCGCCCATATGGCGCCCAGCTCGCGCTTGTAGGTGAAGGGTTCGGACGGCGGCGCGGGGGCCGGGCAGGAGGATCGTTGAGAACAAGCACTCGAACCCAGGTCGGTGCACCACTTGCCGTGAGTGTAAGTGCTCTTACAGACGTGCGGAGGAGAACGAGTGACCACTCAGCGTCGGTTGAGTGCTTGTTCCTAACAACCCACATGCCGGGGCCGCGCACTCGTCGCCGCCGCCGCCCTCGCCCCCCTCGCCATCACCGCCGTCGCAGCCGACGGCCTCCTCCTCGTGATCGTCCAGCAGCGGCTGCTCGAGCTCGCCCTCGCTTTGAGGCATGGTGGCTGTGCCCACCGAAGTGTTAACGTGCGTGTGCCCCGCGCCGACGCAATGCTCCTCGTCCCGCTGTCACGCGTCGCGCAATGGCGCCTGAACGAGACGTTGAGGTGACAGGCTGTGAACTCCACGTTTATCGTCCCCAGCTACACGTGTTCCTGATCCTTATCTTGGTACAACACGTGTGATCAGGTATTTTGCCACTGATTACGTGAACATTGCCCGGGTTCGCGGAATTATCTTTTCGTGATGTCGAGTTAGTGTCGAGTCCAATAACTGATTTTCACACTGAAAATGGGGGGACTCCATCCGAACTAAGTACCGAGGGCAAAACTGCGTAGCTCTGAATAGACCACCAAAAAACTAAAATGCCTGTGATGTGCACGGACAGGCTTGATCGTGATTAATCGGTGGTCGGTCGGCGTTGATCGGATGGAATCAGTGGTCGGTCGGCGTTGATCGGGGTGTTTTTTGCATCTTGGAAACCTATCTCCTCCCTGGGTTTTGGTTCGCTGAACCTCTAACCTGGTGCGATGAAATGCCCTCGTCGAGCGCTTTCGCACTGAGTTTTCACAATTTTTATGCGGCAAAAACTCGAAAAGTGACGTGATTGCCCCGCAAAGTGCGGGGCGTGCCTGTGATTAGGCGGACCCAGAAGTACGAGTGCACTCTTTAAACCCCAAACCCAGGTCACCATGGTGATCTCGCGCCTTGCGTTTGACGAGTTAACTCTTGAGTAATTTATGTGGGAAAACACAATGAGCGCCGTCGAGACGTTTACAGGTCTACCAGACTCCATAAACAGACGCCAAAAAAAAAACTTTTTTGGGGGAACCAAAAGTAATTGCGCGTACCGGTTTTGTGTACCGGTCATTTCCACGGAGTCACGGAGCGTTGTGATTGGCTCATCGTAAGCCAGCAGGGCGATTCGCCGATAGATCTCCTGATGGCGATCAAAACAGATAATTTCCCACTTTTCGCGCGCCCGCGGAGGAAAGTTACCGGTGTGACACCCCAACAAATGTAGCAATTTGTCAAAGATTGTGGCAAGATTCTGCAAGAAGTCAAGATTGACTGTGCGATCTCTGCCGCCAACTCGCGACTTCGCGCCCGGGCAAATGACTGTTTTATTTTTTCCCGGCTTTGGGGTTTAAGGTCACGCTCCCCCTAATTCCGGATTTCTACCAAAAAAGTTTACGAACGAAAATTTGACTCAAGATTATTGAGTTATATCGTCGCCAAAAAGCATTTTGACCCCCTCTCAGTTCTAGGGGAGAAAACTTTTCGAAAAACTTTTTTTTCAACACTTTGTTGATTTTCCTGGGTATGGTCGCGCATCTCGGAGAGTGATCGAACGAAACGTTGACAGTCGCCCTAAAACGCAACTTAATGGCGCGGAGGCGCCATTTATTTTTTGCTCAGAAACACAGAGCTGGTGTGTGATCAAACAAAAAGCTCAACATTCCGTTCGATCACTCTGAGATGCGCGACCATACCCAGGAAAATTAAAAAAGAAAGTGTTTCTGAAAAGTTTTCTCCCCTAGAACTGAGTGGGGGTCAAATTGTTTTTTGCGACTATTTAACTCAAGAATCTTGAGTCGTATTTTCGTCCGTAAACTTTTTTGGTAGAAATCCGGAATTAGGGGGAGCGTGACCTTAAATAATGTTCCGTATGACAAAGTGACAGAAAGTCTGCGACGAAACGAAAACGAAACGAAAACGATATACCCTGCTGTGATTGGTCGACAGCTCAACTGTTTTTTTCCTCGTCCAATCACAGCAGGGTATATCGTTTTCGTTTCGTTTTCGTTTCGTTTTCGTTTCGTTTTGTCACAGACTTTCCGTCACTTTGTCATACCTAGCTTGGAACCTGGATTCTCGGCCAGGTGCGTCAAATACAGCCATCTGATTGGCCAGCGCCCTGCACGTTTTTTCGCTTCTTTTTCAAGTCTCAGCCTTCCCATTGGTTCAAATTGGCCAACGCCACGTCAGCTGCCAAAGCAAGTTAGGGGATGCGAAATGTTGGTGCTTTTCCGAAAATCGAAAAATCGGGGCCGGTATGGGCAAACAGTCACAAGTTTCGTGAAGAATGCTAAGTTGGTGATGACCAACATTTCGCTGGAAATTAGATGTTTCAGCCGGCGCTGGCCGGCCAGCGCTGGCCAGCTGGCCGACGCTGCAGCTGCTGCTGCAGCTGCCTGATGCCGCTGACTGACTCTCATACAAATTTGGACTTAGCCAAAATCCTGATTCTCGTGCTGAATTCGCTGAACTGTATGGGCAAACAGTCACGATTGCAAAAACAGATTGCTGGGGACGCCATTCGGCGCGAAGAGCCGACCGACCACCAAAACGTGTCGGAAATCTTCGGGTAAAATCTGTTATTTATCGCTTTTTGACCAGCAAACAGCTTCTTTTCCCAAAAATGGCGAACAACTGCCACATCAGCGCCACATCAGCATCCAGCCAATCATCATCCCCCATTTCAGCAAATCGGCCAATCACACACCGAGCTAGCTCGATGCACCTGACCGAGAAGCAGTAGTACATCTAGGTGTGTGTTTGGGAGCGTACCTACGCTGAAATCGCCCAAAATTGATCAAAACCGCCCAAAATCGCGGAACATCCCACGGTCGAGCGATTGGAACCTCCGGGACAACTATGGTGCGTACCTGGCTCGGAACATTATTTAAAGAGGCCACTCGTACCAGTACGAGTGCACTCTTTTCGGTAGCCCCAAGCTGCCGCTCTACACGTACGTCAGAAAACACGTTCGCGAATCGAGGTGTACCGGTACACCACACGCGAACACTCAGTAATCGAAAACCATCGAGGGGGGCCTACGAGAATGGCGCACACGACCTACTCAGACATCACTTTGTGTATCACGTGCCTGGTCTCTCGACACTTTAACTCAAGATAGTACTCGTAGGCGAAAAGAGGTAATCAGCATTCCGAAAAGTAGGTGGTACATGCTACGAAGCCGACACCATTCTCGTCGGACCTCCTCGACACTCAAATCCGCCTTGGGATCCAAGATAACAACTCATGAATTAGACCGTGATCGGAAAAAGAAACAATCGCGCCGAATAAACTTCCGTTCGCACCCGCCGAATAAAATAACCAACGGCGCCGAACAGACTTCCGTTTCAACGCGCCGAATAAACTTCCGTCCACTCGACTGTTGCGGGTAAATGGCAATACAGTACATTGCCGTCCGCGTCCGCACTTCATCAACCAAAAGGTCACCGGCAACGGCACCCAAACCTTGCTTCAAATTGAATTTCATTTGCTGCCGAACCACCCTCGCCCAAAGGGAGGTCCGCGTCCGCATTTCATCGAACGAAAGTTCACCGGCAACGGCACGCGAACCCTGCTTCAAATTAAATTTCATTGGCTGCCGAAGCACCCTCGCCCAAAGGGAGGGAACCATATTTAAAATAATGTTCCGAACCAACCTAGGAACCTGGAAGCTGGGTGTGTTTCGAGGGCGTACCTACGCTAAAATCGCCCAAAATTGCACAAAACCGCCGAAAATCGCCGAAACTCGCCTCGTACTCAGCA
>Ga0307489_10001086_pt1 | contig 17634 bp, 19 predicted proteins | sample SB12metaG_FD_202247 | JGI IMG/M metagenome (GOLD analysis project Ga0307489, IMG submission 202247) | Sea-ice brine microbial communities from Beaufort Sea near Barrow, Alaska, United States - SB 1.2 | ecosystem: Environmental > Aquatic > Marine > Coastal | place: USA: Alaska | collected...
ATACACCGCAGCGCAGGCTGAGTCCGGCACAGATGTCACAGCCGCACAAGGCAAAGTATCTAAAGACGCTCAAGCTAAACTAGATGACGCTACGCTTACAGAAAAAGCTGAAGCTGCTGAGCGTGACAAGGCTGAAGAGAAAAAGGCTGAAGCAGCGGTTGAAAAGTTTGTAATTAGTAAGGGAGCTTACGTAAACGAAGTAACCGGCGAGGTTGCAACTGTAGTACAAGCTAAGGACGCAGAAGCTGCTCAGCGCGAAGCCATCACAGGTGAACCTACCCCTGAAGGCGAAGCTGCTGAAATTATGAGCATGTATGAGTTTAACCAACTTGAAAAACGTGCAATCAGTAAAGACAACGCAATTAAAAACTTAAAGTCTCAAGGACTATCTGACAAGGCAATTGCTAAGCGCCTTGCCGACAACCCACAGTTAATTGCTGATGAGTTTGATGACCTTCCCGAAGACATTAAAACTACCCTGTCCGGTCTTCCGCAAGAAGCGCTTGTAAGCGTTCAGATGGAAACCTTGATGGCTGGCATGGAAGACGGTGAGATTCCTGCATGGGCTAGACCCGCACTAGCTAAAGTAGAATCTAACTTAGCTATGCGTGGTATGAGCAGCTCAAGCATCGGAAGAGACGCACTGTTTAATGCAATTATTCAAAGTGCTATTCCAATGGCTCAGAGTAATGCTCAGGCTGTTCAAAACGCTACGTCTCAGGACAAGCAGATTGCAGCAGACTTCCTAGCTAAGAACGCAGGCTTTAAGCAGCAGATGGATTTGGCTAACATGTCTAACGACCAGCAAATGCGATTAGCTAACCTGAGTGCGTTGAATCAAGCATCTTCTGAAAACATGAACGCTAGACAACAAACAGAACTAGCTAACCTTAATAACCGTATGCAGACTAATTTGCTTCAGGGCAAAATTGCTGCTGACATGGGCATAGCTCAGTTAAATGTTGACCAGCAGCGAGCAGTACAGAACGCTTCTATGGTCGCTAACGTAGACATGACTAAGTTTAATGCAGCCCAGCAGGTTGAGTTGACTAACAGTAAGTTTATGCAGAGCATGGTAGCTACTAAGTTTAGTGCTGACCAGCAGACCGCAATGCAGAACGCTACTGCAATGGCTACTATGGACATGGCTAACTTAGACAAGAACGCTAAGCTTGCTGTACAGAACGCACAGGCTTTCTTGCAGATGGACATGACTAACTTGAGCAACGAACAACAATCAAATGTACTCAAAGCTCAGAACCAACAACAAGTCCTATTAAGCGATACCGCAGCTAAGAATGCTTCACTTCAGTTTGGCGCAGCTAACGAGCAACAGACACAACAGTTTATGGCAAGCCTTGGAGTTCAAGTAGAGCAGTATAACTCTTCTTCAAACGCAGCTCGTGAGCAGTTCAACGCTACTGCAAAAGATAGAGCAGCAGCAATAGATGCAGGCAATGAGTTACAGGCTGCATCGCTCCAAGCTCAGTTAGATACAGACGTTGCTAAGTTTAACGAACAACAAGACTTTAATCGTGACCAGTGGAATGCTTCAAACGCACAGGCTGTTGAGCAATCTAATGTTCAGTGGCGCAGACAAGCTAACTTAGCTGATACCGCAGCGCAAAACTCTGCAAACCAACAGAACGCTCAGATAGCTTATAACTTAACATCTCAAGAACAGACGCAGTTGTGGCAACAGTTACGTGATGAAGCCGCTTACATTCGACAGAACTTTGAAAACGAGCAGCAACGAAAAGCTCAGATGTTAGCTACAGCTATTGGTAACGAGAAGGTGTTTAGCTCCTCAAATAGAGATAATGTTAGTTTAATGTTAAGTACACTTAACTCAGCTATTGGTTAAAGCCAGCAACCACAACTTTAAATAATTAAACACTAAAGGTATTAAATAATGGGATTTTTAAAAAGCATTAGTAAAGGTTTTAAAAAGATTGGCAAAGGTATTAAAAAACACTTTAAAAGCATTGGCAAAGGCATCAAGTCTGCTATGGGTAAGATTGGTAAGTTCATGGGTAAGATTGGCTGGGTAGGCCAACTAGCTTTGATGTTTACTCCAGTTGGAGCCATGATGAGCGGAATGCTGGGAAGTATAGGCAACGTAGCTGGAAGCATGTTTGGAAAGGTGGTGGGTCAAGCGGCAGTTCAAGGTGTAGCTGGTTCAGGTGCAGGACTTCTTGGAAGCTCCAGCGCTATACTGCGAGGCGCAGGCACAGTGCTTAAAGCCGCAGGAAACTTTGCACAGGCAGGGCATTCAGCGTTTAGAACTATTACAGATGGAATATCTAGCTTTGTTGGTGAGTTTTCTAAAACAGCTTTAAAGAAAATTCCGGGTATGGAAAACGTCATGCCTAAGTATCTCGGCAGCGGGTCTGATACTTTCTTTGGGGGTGAAAACAGCGCGTGGAGCAAAGTAACGAGCAAGGTAAGCTCAGACGCAGCCGCTATATTAGATAGTTTTAATGAAGACATTGGAGGCGTTAGTAAAGTATTAACTCAGCCCCAAGCAGATTTAAAAGCAAAAGCACAAGCGCAAGTAAACAAAACAGCTACTGGAGTTGATAGTGTTGGCCCTATGAAAGAGGGTTATAAGTTTCCTGACGCTACAAAATCTCTTGACGTTAGTGTTTCAGCAGAAGGCGTAAATCCTCTTGACTATGATGTTTCGGGACTTCCTGATGTTACTAAAGCTACTGAGTCGTTAGGCGGTGGAATACCTGCTGCAAAAGACAGTCTTTTAAGTCAAGTAACGGACTATGGAAGCAACCTGTACGATAATGCCGTCACTGCGGTGCAAGAAATACCCGGCAAGATTTTAGAAGCTCCGGGAAAGTTTGTAGACGACATCGGCAAAAGAGTTGTAGGTGGCATTGAAACAAAAGCTATGCAGGCTATTGGACTTGAAGACAAGCCGGTGTACGAAACAACTCAGTACAATGCTTACGTTCCTGAGTTTACAATGGCCCCAGCAGGGCAATACGCCTCTGCGGACATTAACGACAGAGCTATGCAGATTCAAGTTAGCGGCCAGAACCACTATCAGCAGAACCCTTATGGCTATGGCGCTGCTCAATATTTACAACAGATGGCAAGGGCTACTGGAGGAGCAGCATAATGGATGAAGAACTATACAACGCAGAGCGGTCTAAAATGGGCAGGTCTATTCCGGGCCAGTCGCTAACTAACGACCCCGCTAACCCAGCTCCTTATGAGAAAGCTCCAGAGATTACTAACGTCCACGAAGGTACTCTTTATTTATGGGACTTCATAACTGAAGAAACTGTTTACGCATCGCTGATGACAGGCATTGATAAAGGCGTACCTGTAATGGCTATTGTACAGGTAATCCTTTTTAACGAGTTTCAAAAAGGTAAGTGGAACCCTGACTTAATGTTGATGTTGGCTGAACCTTGTGCATATATACTCATTGCCCTTGCTGAGCGTTTAGACCTCGACATTATAATCGACAATGACGAAGAAGAGGGGGATGTGTTTGGTGTTGATATGGAAGAAAAGAAACTAGAACAACTAAGAAACTCTATAATTCCTCAAGGCTTCATTACCGAAGAGATGGCAGGTGAGATGGAAAGCCTTCCTACAATGGGAAGCCTCCTTGAGCCGCAAGCAGAAGAAGCAGCCCCAGAAGCTCCAGCGCAACCTAGCCTCATGGCACAACCTGAAGGACAATAAACATGGCACAAGATTCAATTGCATACGGTGAAAGCCTTTTAGCAGATGTTAGAAGCAGAAACGCTAAAGAACAAAGAAAAGCTGAGTCACGCGCAAAGAAAGATTTTTGGAAGGGCGCTGCTGTTAAGATAGGGCTTGATGTTGCTAAGGATATAATGGGTCAGCGACAGACGGCTTTCTTAAACAATGAAGAAAACATGGCTAACAAGTTGCGTGTAACTAATGCTACAAATTTTGTAACGGCTAATCAAGCTCAAAATACCAAAGCAAAAAACCACGCAGGCGGCTATGAAAATTATTGGGTTATGCAAGCAGGCCCACAAGTTAAAAGTGAGCTTGATGCTCAGTATGCATCAGGGCAGTATAATCAAGCTGATTATGACCTATATAGCGCGCAGCTATCAAAAAAATGGGGAAAAAAATTACAGACTAAGCATGAAGAAGAGTATGCACTCGGCAATGATTTCTTAGCTACCGGTGCTACGCCAGAAGCTTACGTTGCCGCTCTTAAAAAACAGAAGCCCGGAACTCTTAGCGGCGGCCTGTCTCAAATCTTAGGTAACTCAACCGGACTTTTAAAAGCTGATTTAAACAATCAAATTTTACAAGACATGGTATCCGCTGCCGACAAGGTTACTGGATATACTAAAGACGCAAACCCAAAAGACGAAGTAGGAGCTTATCAGGCTGCGTATGCACAATCAGAAGACTCTGCTTTGTCGTTGTGGATGGCTAAAAACGAAGCGCCTGACCTTGGTGTACCTGCTTCTGTTTTAGGAGACTGGCAAGAAACAGAAATAAAATCTATAACAGGAACTCAGAAAATTAAATTTAGGATGATGACAGCTTACAAAAGAGACGAAGATGGAAAGGTTGTACAACTACCGCCAAGTGCTGTAATGATTAATCCTGAAAACGGACAGTATGCGGCACTAAGCCAGTCTAAGCAGCGAGAGGAAGTTAATGCAAACAAGGTTGCAGCTCAGCTTACACCAGAGGAAGTTAAGGCGGCGAATCTGAGTTTTATTGCTTTTGAGACTACACCAGCGTATGCTGGCATCCTTAAAAACATACAGACCTCTTTAAAAATATCAAGCGGCCTAGAGGAAGGCGACCAAGGATATGACGATGCATTACAAACACGATTAGAGGCCGCAGCTAAAATGCGCTATACGGCTGGCAAAATAGCTAAAGCTAAACAGTGGGGTTCTACAGAAACAGGAACAGCAGTGTTTGATAAAGTAATAAATAATAGGAATGAAGAGGGCGCAGACCCAGAAGCCTATGGACAAGCCAATGTTTTTGAAAATGTTATTGCAGTACAGGACTTAAAAGGCATTCTACCTAACGGCGATAGAAACATAAGGCTTCTTTTAACCGACACTATGGTACTTTACAACACTTTAGATGGTATGTCGCCTACGTCCAGAACCAAAGTGTTTAGAACTTTTGGGCCTAAAAGCGATAGCAATCCAAACGGAAGAGGCTACCTTAAAAACACTGACGGTTCAGACGGCCCAGTAAATGCTGAAAAGTTTCAAGAAGTTATGGAATCTTTAGAGTATATATTTAAAAACAAACGAGCTTTTGATGATGCAGATTCCGACACAACTAAGCATTTTAGCATGGCTAAAAAAGCACTAGTTGCCAACACGGAGGCTGCCGCAGAAACTGAAGGACGGCAAGACGAAGAAGAGCAAAAGCGTCTTTTAGCACAACAAGACGGAACCGTTGTTTCAACGGGAGAATACTTTACAGGCGAGTCAGACGTAACCAATTTGATAATGGCTAATCGAGAAAAAAGCTCAAGCATAGCAGCAGCAGCTAAACTTCGATATACTGCGCCTACTTCAATTACCGCTAAAGAAAAAGAAGCAGCCGTAAAAGAACTGAGTAAAAATAAATTTAAAGAATGGAGAGTGGAAGTAGAAAAACAAGCAAAAGAAAAATATCCTGATGCGGGACAATACATTGAGCGTCAACAGTATAAACGAAAACTGATTGCAGCGTTTAAATTTAAAGTTTTAGAGGATGCTAAATGATGAGTGATGAAAACATAGTAGACTACTCAGTTTCCGTAGAAGACGCAACAAACTACTTACAGTCAGTCAGTGTTCCACGCAACTACACTGTAACTGATTTTGGAGAAGACGAAGTAGTTTTAGGAAAGTTTGAACTCCTTACAGACTACTTAGGCCAGACGCAAGGCATTGAGCGTTACGCAATAGACCAAGCTACGACTGGTCAAACTGACGACCCCACTGAGTATATGCGCGACTTAACCGCACGTATAGGCGCTCCGTTGTCCTTAGCTGCTTCGCTAAAAGACGCTCCAGAAGAAGTTAAAGAAGCGTATAGAACTATAAAATCTCGTTGGGACGGAGCATCTATAACAGGAAGCGGAGAAGTTTTTGATGCTATTGTAGACTATGGTTCTGATGTACTCTTCAGTCCTGAAGGTTTAGCGACTGCTGGTGGTCTTATTTCTGGCGCTTTTACAGCCGGTACAGGCACGGCAGCAACAATAGCAGCCAGAAAAGCTGCTCAACTAGCGGGACAGAAAACACTTGCTAATGCTGTAAAAGCTTCTTACGCAGCAGTAGCAAAAAACCCCATTACAGCCAGCACACTCATTGGCGCAGGCCACGGTATTGTAGGAAGTCACTTAGCTCAAGAGCTAGATATTTCTGCTGACATAAAAAGAACAGAAGATTATAGCGGAAAAGAAACTTTATTGGGCGGTGCAATTGGCGGCACATTAGGTTTTGGAATTGCTAAAGGCATTGGACTATATGCAAACTCTAAGGTAGGCAACCAAGTATTTAGAGAGTCTACAGAATCTCGAAAAGAACTGTCTATTCCCGAAGGCTCTAAAGCTTATGACGAAGCGCTAGAAGGCGAGTGGATGCCTGCGTCTAGTGGAAATGTGCTAGATGAAGCAATGCGCTTAGAAGGCCGTACAGCTACAACTGTAGACGGTGCAGACAACGCTGGTGCAAGGACGTATGACAGCGAGGCTATGGACACAGCAGCACAGAAGTTTACTGACGACATCGGTGGTGGTGAGAAAACTAAAGCTGAAGTCTTAGCCCGCATTAGAGCTGCCGCAGCTAATGAGCCTACAGCCGAAGGAAGAGCAAACGCAATTAAACAAGGACTGTACACAATAGCTTCTGATATTAGCGGAAACTTCTACGGTAAGGCTGCTGGTGTGTTGTCCCCCATTACTAAGTTTTCAGGGACTGCTGCTCAGTTACAAAAGAAGTTAAGCCACGAGTTTGGAATTAAATATAAAGTCCAAGACGAAGTTGTAGCTAAAGACCTGTCTGAAGTTCAGCGAGAAGTCACCGGGAAAGTAAATGAACGCTTCCGGGCTATTGTTGAAAAGCTTTCATTAAGTGAAATTGATACTAAGTTTGCTTCAGAGATTAATGCAGCCCTAAGTAAAAATCTCCGCAGCAGCAAGCCTGTTAAATATGAATACTTTGATGACGCAACTAACGCTGCAATTAATAAAGCATCTTTAGAAATAAAAGAACTCTACAACGAGATGGGTATTGACTTATCTAAAATAAAAGTTATTGACAAGCTTAAAGGCAACTATGTTCCTCGTCAATGGAACCGCCGAGCTATCGAAGAAAACCAAGATGAACTTGTAGAGTTGTTTAAAACTAAAGCAAACATGTCTCCAGCAGCAGCTAGAACAACAGTAAAGAACATGCTGGACGTTAAGAACCAAGTAGACGCAGGAGGTGGCGGTGGTCATTTCTTCTCTGCTAAAAGAAAAATTAACACAATTGGTGACGATGCTGATTTTGAAAAGTTTTTAAACAATGATGTTTTAGGAACACTACACGCCTACACTTTTCAGTATGGTAAGTCTATCGCTAAGCACCGTGTGTTGGGTGTGCGTAATTACGATGACTTCCGAGGCTTTTACATCAATAGAATTAAAGAAGAGATGACAGAAGCGGGTGAAACCTTTACGCCTAAAATTGAGCGCCAGATAGAAAAGCTGTACAGAACTGCAACGGGTGAGGGCATGGAGCGTTACGGCCACAAAACTCAAGTCGCTGTAGATACGTATAGTTTTGCTAATCGTGTAGCTCTTCTAGGCATGGCTACCCTTTCAAGTTTAACAGAAGTTTTCTTGAACGTAGGCAAAGCTGGTGTGCGTAACTCTATTAAAGGGTTTGGCGAAGCTATGGAGCAATCACATAAAAAAATAACTAAGAACTTAGAGTCAGATTTAATGACTAATCATGGCCTCAATGCTAAAGAAGCCCTGACTGAAATGCGTAACTTTAGTCTGCACGTAGACCAAGCTCTTGCACAGGTGGGAGACAGATTAGCGGGTGATGAGTTAATGACTGTTGGCTTGCAGAACGCAAGCAATAAGTTCTTTCGTTTAAACATGCTTGACCAGTGGACTAAGTTTGTACAAAATGTATCTCACTCAAGTGGAAAAAACTTAATAAACGAAAACATTGAAAAGTTGGCAGTCCGTTACAAGAATCAACCTATGGATAAAGCCGGTGAAGTGTTAGCAGGCGAACTAGCTGAACTGGGCATTGATGCTAAAAAAGCTGTTTCTTGGTTTAACGCAGGAGCTAAACGAACAGACGACTTCTACAAGGATGATTTCTTAGGGGGCGCTGCGCGTTATACTAACTCTGTAGTGTTACAGCCTACTGCAATGTCAGGCTTGAAGCCACTTCTCTTTTCTAACCCTAAGACTGCTGTGTTCTTTCAGTTGCTTAGCTATCCCGCAGCGTTTACAAACACTGTGCTAAAGGGCGCTGCTAAGTCGCTTATAAAGGCTCCTACACGCAATGGTGGTAAGTTAGCTGCTGCCGGACTAATTATGACCGGCATGGCTCGCTGGACTAACTACGTCCGTACTGATGGAGAAAGCGAAAGAAATAAAAGCTTAGACGAAATTTACGGAGCAGCCATAGCTCGATGGGGTGGTAACGGCTTATTGCTAGACAGCTTCCAACGTGCTCAGACAGCTACTAAGTACACCAAAAGCAATCTATCCTACGCTGCAATGCCTTTTGGCCCCGCAGTTTCAGATTCAATTAGCTTAATTCAGCAGGGCATTATACCCACAGTAGGATATAAAGTTCCTCTAGTTTCTGGAAGCTATTTCGGAAAAGAAATTTTAGGTGAAAAAACTGTTAAGAGATATAGAAAGGGTTTAAAAGAAGCTCAAACAGATGTGTTTGGTGGGCTTATTGAAGAATTTCCCGAGCGTGGTGGGCCTTTAAAGTTTAATGCCGGTGGTACAGTTGCTGCTAAAGCAATTACACGATTATTTAAAGTGGGAAATGACGAAGCTTTAGAAGAAAGCTTACCGGTTGCAATGTCTGGAGATATTCTTGGAACCCTTACAAGCGCAACTAGAGGCTTACTTGACAATAACTATGTGTCAAAAGAAGCTAATAAAATTGAAGGTTCTATTTCTTTAAGGTTGAGCGAGGGGAGCATAGGCGTACCTGAACCATCAGCCGTTACTTTAACTGAAGCGAATATTTCTACTATGTTTGATGTTCGTAAAGGAACTTTAGAAGACGCAGAAAACAGCGCAAACTTTAAAGAAGCTTTAAACGCAATAGACCCTAAAGAAGCAAAGAGAAAATTAACTAAGTATCAAGAAGAGTTAGGCTACACAGAAGAACAGATTATAGCACTAGAAGCGATTGATGAGATTAAAGACGTAGGTGAAAGCAAAGAAACAATTAAGGGTGCTGTGTTTCAAGACCTTCAAGAAATTAAAAAAGCTTATGATAGCGTTAACATTAAGGTGTCTGATGCTGACCGCTACAAAGCAGAAGAAGCTATGTTTGATGAAGACAGTTTAGACGCAACGCATGAAATTTTAACTCAGTTTGTTAAAAATGAACAGCCTTTGGTATCAGTAGAGGGCGCTCCTATTGTTGCGAGAGATGCAATTATTAAAATTGCAGCTAATGGAAAAGTAAACTTTAATAAATTTAAAGCTCCTAAAATAAACCCTGATAAAAAGCCAGACGCTTCTTTGTCAGAAGCTGAACGAGAAGCAGCGCTACAGGAACACCTTAAAGATTCTTTTGAGAAAAAGTCGGTGTTCCGAACTATCAGCACTTTTAAGGATAGAGAGTATAATATTTCTTTTGTGTTTTCTCGTGAAGTAGGGATGCACGCAGGCACTAGAGGCGTAGCTAAAACTATTCAGTTCCGTGATGCTGTGTTTGATGTGTATGATGGCGAGAAGGCAGGAGACACGTATAGGGGCTTTAAGGATAAAAGACTACAGCAAGACTCTTATGAAGACGAACTTAAAAAACTTGAGAAGGTAGCTAAGCTTAAAGACAAAAAGATTACACCTACTGAAACGCAAGAGGGCTACATTAGTGTTAAAAACCCCTTGTTATACAGAGGCGAAACAGCGGTTGACACTTGGGCAGCCGATAAAATATTAAGCGAGACAGACGGCACAAACGAGCTGTTTTTAAACATTAAAAAATCAGGAGGCAAGATAACTGAAGATACTAAAGCAAGCTTGAGAGGTTTACGTGAACGTGCTATTGCTTTACAACAAGAACCTACAGGAAGCATTGTAGATATTTTAGAGCATCAGCTAATGAAAAACGAGTTAACTATTGATTTTCGAGAGATGTTGAAGGGCTTAGGCTTTGATTCTATTAAGTATGTAAATCAAATTGAATACGGTTTTAAGAGAGAGTCTAAGTATTCTTATATTCTTTTTGACCCTGAGCAATTTAAATTAACTACTTCTGCTGCGTTTGATTCCACAGACCCTCGTCAAGCATACGTAACAGGCAGCATTGTGAGAGGAGTTCAAAAAGCTTTTGCACCTAAGAAGGCTTCTGGACTTTATAGCGAAGCACAAAAAGCTGCTCAACAACTCCAAGGCAAAAAGCCTCGGGCTGGTCAGTCGTTCTTAAACGAAATGAAAGACGTAACGCCAGATGAGTTAAACTGGATGGGCGCTACAGAACGCTTTGGAAATGACAAGCTCGCAACTAAAGAAGAAGTTCAAGGGTTTTTTGAAGAGAATGACTTTGACTTTGAAGTTCAGGTAGGTCGAAGCAGACCTGAAGAGATAGAAACAGTAGACGATATGCCTACACTTACTGGAAACGAAGATGAAGAAATAGCGCTCTTTGAAAACTGGCTTGATGAAAACAAACCTTTTGAACGTGAGATGATGGACGACTTGCTAGACGAAGACCCTGATGCTTGGGACGAAATGTATGTTGAGCTTATGGATGAGTGGCAGGAAAGTACCGGAGGAATGGGAGATTTTGCAACTCAAAAAGCACACTTGGACTATTCGTTTGAAGGCACAAATACAAAGAACTACCGTGAGCTTGTAATTTCAATTCCAGATAAGTATAAGAAAGTTGACCTAGATTATCAACACACTATGCATCACCCAGCCAGTAAAAACCAAATAGCTCATGTGCGGCTGGCCGACATTGACCAAGCTGACGGTGCGTTTACTAAGACTTTATTAGTTGATGAGATACAGTCGGACGCTCATCAAACCGCTGGAGGTAAAGAAGGTGCAGGTTATTTAACAAAAGAAAAGGCAAACGCAAAAGCTTTAAAGCAACAAGAGATTGAAACTCGTAGACAAGAAATAAACAAAAATTCTAATTCTGTCTATGCAGAATCTTTAAACCTTACAAATAAGAAAGAAGAAGGTTTTGATTTATCAGCTAGCGAAGAAGCCAGACTAAAAGAACTTGAGTTAGAAATAAATAAATATGATGAGCAAAGAAATCAACTCTTAACAGACGCTCAAGATTCAGGCGTAATTTTTGATTCGGGTGATGTTCCAGACCTTCCACTTAAAAAGGACAAGCAGTGGGGAGCAGCAGGGCTTCGCCAAGCTATGAAGGTAGCAGCAGAAGAGGGCTATGACCAAGTTGCTTTAACTACTGGGCGTTTACAAGCTGAAAGAAATAGAAAGGTAGGCGACATCAGTGAAGCTATATTTTATAAACAGACTGGTAAAGACAGCACGGGTTGGTCAGTACAAGGCATTAGAAATGACGAAGATGGCATGGGTGATTTTTTAGTTAACTTTGATTCTTATGAGGATGGCGTTGAAAAACTACCTAAGCTTATTGGAAAAGAAAATACAGGCAAACTACTAGCTACAACCCCCGATGACTTAGGAGACTACGCGCTTGTACAGCCCATGACCTTTAAGCAAGGCGGTCAGAAGTACACGGACTTCTATGACGGCACCCTACAAAAGATTTGGAAGCGAGACTTTGCTAAGAAGTACGGTGTAGATATTAAGATGGTTAAGTACGACCGTAATGATAAAGTTGTAGAGTTGCCTACTTTAACAATTACTGATAAGATGCGCGAAGATATTAACCGTGGACTTAAAATGTTTGTTGAAGGCGGCTATGTAGACAAAGCTGAGCTAGTGCAGAAAATAGAACCTGTTGCAGGTACAACACCCTCTATCACTGCACCCAGCAAAACGCTTAGTGCTTTAAAAAAATTAACAGGAGAAAATACTAATGGATGAGCAATTTGATTACTTTGAACTAGAAGATTTTGACTGCCAAGAAACTGGCGAAAACGAAATGAGTGTAGAGTTCATCCACAAGTTAGACCAACTCAGGGAGGCTTGTGGATTCCCATTCATTATAACTAGTGGCTTTAGAAGTAAAGACCACAGCATTGAAAAACGTAAGGAGAAAGTAGGAACACATGGTCAAGGTATTGCAGCAGACATTAAAATTAGTTCGGCACAACAGAGGTACACGATTGTTAAGGAAGCTATCAAGATGGGATTTGGAGGCATTGGAATACACCGTGTCTTTGTCCATATTGATAACCGCTCTCGGAGTGGTGATAAACCTCCTGTAATGTGGTTGTATTGAGGAGTAGTATATGAGTATTTTAAGTTCACTGATTGGCCCTGTTACTGGGTTGCTTGATAAGTTTATAGAGGATAAAGACGCTAAGAATGCAATTGCTTTCCAGATTTCAACGATGGCAGAGAAACACGCACAGGAACTTGCGAAGGGTCAGCTTGAAGTTAATAAGGTTGAAGCGGCACATAAGAACATGTTTGTCGCTGGCTGGCGGCCTGCTGTGGGTTGGGTATGCGTGGCTGGCATGGCGGGCAACTTCATTGTTATCCCGATGGCTAATTTTGCGTTGGCTCTATCCAATTCTGACATCGTCATACCGCTGGTAGCTTTGTCTGAAATGATGCCGGTGTTAATGGGTATGTTAGGCTTAGGAGCTATGCGTACAGTAGAAAAGGCTAAAGGCGTACAGAGGGAAAAGTAAGATGGCAGCTAAAAAGAAATCAACAGTAAACGCAGCAGGAAACTATACCAAGCCTACCATGCGAAAGAACCTGTTTAACAAAATCAAAGCGAGTACAAAAGGCGGTAGCGCAGGTCAATGGTCAGCACGAAAAGCTCAGATGCTTGCAAAAGAATATAAAGCTAAAGGAGGCGGATACAAATGAAAGGCGTAAACCATTATAAGAAAGACGGAACACTACACACTGGCGGCAGCCACAAAATGCCTGACGGCTCGCTGCACTCTGGGAAGACTCATGGCAAGACAAGTGTAAAGCTATTTCATTTAAAAGACTTGTCTGACACCGCTAAGAAAAAAGCAAGGAAGAAAAAGTAATGGCGCTCGCAAAGTCCCAGAAGTCTCTAAAGAAGTGGACTAAAGAAGAGTGGGGTACTAAGTCAGGTAAGCCGAGCACCCAAGGTAAGCAGGCAACAGGTGAGCGTTATCTGCCTAAGAAGGCTATTAAGGCTTTGACACCGGCACAGTATGCAGCCACAACTAAAAAGAAAAAGGCCGATACAGCCAAAGGAAAGCAGCACAGCGCCCAGCCTAAGAAGATTGCAAAGAAAACAAGGAGCTACAGAAAATGAAAGACAGTAAGCTAACCAACGCAGGAGTAAGCGGCTATAACAAACCGAAGCGCACGCCTAAGCACCCGAAGAAAAGCCATGTGGTTGTGGCAAAAGAAGGAGATAAGGTTAAGACAATCCGTTTCGGAGAACAAGGAGCCAGTACAGCAGGTAAGCCCAAGGCCGGTGAATCAGAAACAATGAAGAAGAAGCGAGCAAGCTTTAAAGCCCGTCATGGTAAGAATATAAAGAAGGGTAAGATGTCTGCGGCTTACTGGGCAGATAAAGTTAAGTGGTAGTATGCAGTTTGGGGACTTCGATGTATGTTGAAGTCCCCAGTCATGCACTTTTACCTACCAATAATGAGCACTATACTACACTTTATACACCTTAATGTATACTACAGTGTACATCGTGCAACATATGAAACAGTTTAAACAGTTGAGAAGGCTGTCAGTTCTCTCTCCAAGAACTCATGCATTTTCTCTAGCTTAGGTTTAGCGTCACGAATAATCTTACGTACTAGCGTAAGCTCATCCCCCTTAAACACTTCGTGCAGCCGGTCTTCAGGGAGGCCACCCATCTCTGTTAGGATGGCCCCTGAATGGTTAACGATAATTCTAAACGATAGTATATTAGCTTCCTTTGCTTTCAAGTTAAATATCTCCTTAAACGATTTCACAAGCACCACCAGTACAGGCCAACTCTTGAGAGCCTGTGGTGTTGTCTTCAGTTTCAAAGTAACCAAGGTCAGTCCAGTTAACACCTACGGGCATCTCTGACATTAGCTTGTCGTATTCTTCTACAGTAATCTCTTCATAAGGAGCCTGTTGATATGTGTGGTCGCTGACGGGCAGAAGGCTAATGCCACTACAGATGTCAAAGTTATCCCATATCCACTGCGCTACTTGAAGGAACTCACTGTCCGTGTAGTAAACTGTGATGCTTGGCTTGTGCTCACACCAGTGGTTCTGGTAAGTCTTCCACAAAGCTAACTGCTCCATAGCCCCCACCATCTTCACTGTTGTGCTACCCTTCGGAGCCTTTACCGGAAACCCAAAGACTAACGATGACTCTGACATAACGTCTTGTTCAACGGGGAACCCTGCCGCTGACATGAAGGCCGCAAGTGGGTCTTTCTTGTCTGAACGGACACGACGAATGTAATAATCAGAGAAGCGAGGATGGATGCCACTAGCACTATCAACAAGCTGAGAAACAGTACCAGATGGCTTAACAGCAGTAACAGCCGTAGACTGGTTAATTCCAAGCTTAGCAGCCCATTTCTTGTTGGTCTTAATTGCAACATCTCTTACGTTCTCCAATACTACTTGACAGTGTGGTGAGTCAGCTCGGCTCAATAGTTCGTTGTCCATGATGCCAGTCATGCTTACACCCAGCAAGGCTTCTTCTTCAGTGTTCTTCTTCCAGATGTTCCGAAGATAACGGAAGTCTGTAAGCGTTGCTTGAAGCGTCCCGATGATAGCGGCTACTTCTGCTTTAGCCATTAATGTTTCTTCAGTATCGTCTGCACGTACAACAATCTCCGATAAATTGCAAAACTGGTTACTGCGTAAAATTATCTCACTGCAAGGGTTAGTTCCGAAGTCATGGTTAGGGTCACGGCGACCATTACGTCCTGCAATCTTCTGCGCTGCTACACGACTAAACAAACCACGCTCACCTGCCTTAGACTCATACAGTGTCTGCATCTCATTCAAGAAAGCCTCGAAGTCTGGCTTCTCTGTGTAAGCTACAGAGTTGTTAGCCAATCTACGATGACCTTCATTCTCCCACCATGCACCTGACTTAGCTTTAGCCATACGGCCATCAGACAGATTAGATAAGCTGATGAGTGCAGAACGTCTAACGCCACCTACAACTACAATGTCAGCAATCTTACATACTACATCGTGGCACTCAATGCTTGTTAGCTTACGGCCTTCTGCCTTCTTGAAGATGTTAACACAGAAGTGAAACAAATCATCAAGAGGCTGTGGGCCTGATGCTCTACCGCCAAAGGTTTCTAGTCGTGCGCCAGCTTCTCGAACACCGGACATGTCCCACTTAGGAATCTTACCAGCGTATAGCATAGCAATCAACTCACGGAACGCTGAAGCCCAGCCTACCTTACTGTCGCCTACTACAATGGTAGTGTCGGTAGGGTGGAATGACTCAGCAACTACAGGAAGCTTAACGATGAAGTTACGCTCAACACTAAACCCTACACCAGTACCGCACATCAACACGTACATCAGCTCATCAAAGCTACGGGGCGAATCAATTGCCAGATACGAACAGTTGAACCCTGCTACGTTGTCTTTGTCAAGTGCTACGCCTGCTGTCATTAAGCAGCGCATTGATGGCATTACTTCTAGGCTATGAATAGAGTTGTATAGTTTCTCTGCTGTCTTCTTGTCTATCTGCCCACGGTTAGACCAGAAGTCTACGTAACGCTGTACTGTTTCTTCCCATGTCTCACGGCGGCCAAGTTCAGGCATCCATCGTGCATAGCGGCTCTTGTGTATAAACTGTTGGTACTGTTCCATTAATCTTTATCCTTTAACATCGGGTGAGTGAGTGTAACTATCTTCCATACATCTGAGTAGAAGTCGTACACATCTTGTCTGTTCTCATAAACTATAATCGCAGGCACATAGACTGGAGAGATTATAAAATAACCTAACGCTTTAGCCACAAACTTTATCTTATACAGCATCTTCATCTTCCTCCCAAACTCTACCGGCAGTTATAACAAAGAACGGGATAAGTAGTACCAGCCCATCAAATGCCATTGCGGTCATTTCGTTGTTTCGTATAGCCCAAACTGGGCGGCTATCACACGACTCTAAATCTAGGCCGATACCGAAGCGGAACTCAACGCTCCATAGCATGTTCATAAATGTTCCAGTCATCTACCAATACCTTTTTTATTCTCTGTTGTTGTTTAGTGGTGGCCTTGTTAGCCTTCTTCACTTTCTTAAAGTTATTCTTGCGGTCAAACCTACCCCGCCGCTCTTCTTTTCTATCAAAATCGTCCACTAGAATTATTCCTCTGTGTCAAACTCAAATGCTTCATCAAAGCCATTCATTATGTATTGCTCAATGCAGTTCTTTATCGTCTCTTCATCAGGTGTATCAGTGTGCTTGTGCGCCCTGTTCCAACCTGCGTCTATACCTTGCTCGACTATCTGCTCTATCAGCGGGTACATCTTAACTTTCATCACCCTCCCCCAATAATTGCAAAAGGTGCATTGAGAGGCTTAATAGCATAGTCGCTCCAAGCTATAGGTTTATCAGGAAGGTAAAGTTGTTTTAGTATTTGCTCTTGAGCTTCTTCTAAGCTGCTGGCAAGAGCCACAACTAACCCATATCCGCTAGACCCACATACAAGGTTGTCCCAGACGTACAGTTTAACTTCCATTACGATACTCCAGTTCATCTTGCATTACTTTGTACAGCGCTGGTCGCATAGTGGCTTTTTGAGTATCCAGACAAGCTTGCAAGTGCTCTGAAGACATATCCGCAATTTTAACCTGCTTGTAAGGCTTATCGCCTTTCTTGCCGAATGTTCCCCACGTTACTAAAAGTCTTATAATCTCATGGTCATCGTCTGACGTAAGAGTGAGCATCTCTGCGTCACCGTGGCATGAACATCTCACATAATCTAGACCACCATCCAACATGTAAATTTTACCGTTGGCATCTTTGTGCGTTCTGCAATCGTATCGAGAAAGTGAATGCAGCACTGTTCCATCAGGTGTGCGCATCACGTTTCGCAGTATTTCACTCATCACTTATATTCCTTAGCGCTGTTAAGAAACTCCGTCAGCATCGCGTAACATTCACCTGCATCTGCTGCTAACTCTCCACGATAGCTAAGACCTTTTTCATCTATTACTAACACTACTTCGTCACCAATGTTAAAATTAATACTTGGTACAACCATTGCGCTAGTAATCTTAAAATCATCACTCATCACTCTTCCCCATCTTCAAACAAAAGTTCTTTT
>Ga0307489_10001087_pt1 | contig 17632 bp, 33 predicted proteins | sample SB12metaG_FD_202247 | JGI IMG/M metagenome (GOLD analysis project Ga0307489, IMG submission 202247) | Sea-ice brine microbial communities from Beaufort Sea near Barrow, Alaska, United States - SB 1.2 | ecosystem: Environmental > Aquatic > Marine > Coastal | place: USA: Alaska | collected...
GATGGCGGTGGCTTTTCGAACTGAAGCGTCGGTCACTTCCAAGGTTGAACAGAGGGCGTTCTGAAGGCGACTTTTCATTCTTGCAGTTTTGCGACAGTTCGGTATGACCAGATTTAGCGCTGGCCCCGTTTACAGGAAATAGTGACTGTAAAAGAATATTTAATAATGGCTAAGAAACCCTCGTAAACGGCATATTTATGAAAAAACAGTCCCGAACAGCCCAAATTTGCCCACAACTGCCCAAAGTCGCCCAAAAGCGCGCCTACGGCACAACTCTCGTAAACTACGGGTATTTTCGCCCAAAAACCCCTCGTAAACGGAGTATTTATTTCCATAAATAGTTTCTGTAAACGGGTTCTGTCCGATACTCGTATTGGTCGCCGTCTTGTGAAGCTTGGGTACAATCACAAGCCTTGGGCGCGCAATGGGGTTCCAAGGCATGTGGAACCCACCAGCGTGGAATCGGCGCCGCCGCCTGGACCCCCCCAGCGGACCCGAAACCCATTTGTCCGAGGTGCACGTTGGCGGTGCCGACGGCGCCGCGCGAGACGTCATCACGCGCTTCGCATTCGTCCCTCCCACGGGGTTGAACTTTGGCCGTGGTGATAATGAAGTTGAGGAGGAGGAGGCGGAGGAGGAGGACGCAGATGGGGACCTCGCCGTGCCGCGTAAACGGCGGCGCACGGACAACCAGCAGTGCATCACTGTGCGTCATCATATGGCCACCAGCCTGCCGGACGTCGGTCTCCAGGTGCGCCGCCAAGAAAGAAAAATGATCGGAACTCGATGTCGGCACCCTATTTCTCGAGCGGTGCGGAGAGTGAAGGTAGTGGTTACTCGTGCGTGGCACGGGGATACATGGTGCGGAGGTTAGGGGGTACGGGGGTAAGTGCGTGGAGGTACTCCGCATCGGGAGGAGCAGCGGGGGTAAGTGGGTGGAGGTACTCCGCATGGGGAGGAGCTGCGGGGCACGCGATACGTGGGGGGTAGTACTGAAGTGCGGTCTGAGGCACGAGGTGCGGGGCACTGGGTAAGTTGGGTTCTTTCACCTCGTCGTCGCGAGGAGGGTCCCCACTTATCCGACCAACACCTCCTCACGTCATTTCTCGGGCATCGCTCGCGACAGGTGTGGCGCGGCGCGCTGCTGCTGTGCGACTGGGTGCTGCACGCGGCGGCGGGGGAGGAGCGCGGCACGTGGAGCGCGGAGCGCGGGTGCTGCCCACCGACTGGCTCCAACCCGATGGATGGGGCGGTGATCCTCGAACTCGGCGCAGGCAAGGCCTTTTATACACTACAGGTACCACTGTACCATCTAGTGTGCGACACCTGCCACGTCATCCACCACATAGGGTACCTAAATTCTCCCCGTAATCCACCATACTGGTATTTTACGTTCGCTCGCCAGCGCCAAGACATAACCAATCTCCCTGTGTCAGTTGAGATGGAAAGGGAACAACAGCAAGCCCTGGCAGGAGGCTGCAGCGAGCGTATAAGGGTGCACTGGTACACTGGTACGCTATGAGCAACGCATCAGGTTAAGCTGGGAGGGAACGAGTGGTCAGGCCCTGGGCAGTGGCACCGGCCTGGTGGGCTCCCTGGCCGCCCGCTGCGGCGCCCGCCGCGTCTTCCTGACGGACATCGGCGACGACCACTCGCAGGTGCTGCCTAACTGTTTGCTCTCATTGTGCCAATGTGGCGCATTCTCCTCCCTGGCCTCACATGGCGCCCCGTCTGGCGCTCAACATATCGGTTTCTGTACCATGCACCGGTGTGTCGTGTACCGGTGTATCGTGTACCGATGTATCGTGTACCAGTGTCTCCGTGCACACTTTCTCGCCGCATCCTCCTCCTTGGCCTCACACGGCTTCCTTCTTTCAGCTCAACCTGACTGGTTGCTCATAATGAATCAGTGTTCCCGTGCACACTTGCCCCCTCCCCCTCCCTGGCCTGACCAGCGATCTGTTTCCTGCAGGTGCTCGCCAACTGCGAACGAAATGTCGCCGCGGACACGCACCCGGCGGCGCGCTCGGCTTGCCTCGTCAGGCATGGCCTTGCACGAGTCCCCTGATACTCGTGTGAGGTATATTGGAAGCTGCTTTAAGCGCCTTCTCAGCTAGTTTAGCTCCGTGAAAGCTGTTTCTGTCCCTGTACCCTCTGGCAGGTATCCCAACTTAAACCCTCGAACACGCTTGCCGATATAAAAGTTGCTCGTGTATGACAAAGAAGTGAAGCTGTTATGTTCCATGCTGTGATTGGTCGAAATGTCAAAGGCGTCCTCTCCACCAATCACAGCCGGGTCAATAATGATCAATATGGACCGATATCGACCGATATTGATCATATCGATCGATATTGATAATAGGGCCACTGCTTTTGTCATACGACCCTAGCGTGAGGGAAATCGATTGGATGGGACAAACACCGTGGGTGGGGCCTTACTTGCACCAGCTCCCATAATTGCCGCTCCCTGTTGACCTCAGATTAATCGCTTTGGTTGTCACGTATCCAGCTGACAAGGGAACGAGTGCAAGGTGAGACCCTGATCGTGGGAGCGTGCCGCGGAGGGACGCAAACTGGTGAGGGATCTGGGGAGCAAATTCTGCGGCTATTGTGACTGGACCGGCGATGACTTCGAGGACCTCGACAAGTGCCAACTCATCCTAGCCGCGGGCAGGGCCTTCCAGATCATTTCATAGCCCCTTCATGCGAACTTCAACCCTTACATGCTTTAGGGTATGGTCAACGGAGGAGAGGATTGGTCAATGCTCACCATTCGAATCACTGTGGGGCTCGATGGACGTTAGCAAAGATGTGCTGGGACTTGAGAGTTCTTTGCGGCCTGAGTGGAATCCCAATCACCTCGTGTATTCCCCATCGCCTCAAAATTAAACTGAACATAATACTTACTTATACTTGCGAAGCCTCATTGTTGGAGTATACTGTGGACGGCCTGACGGTACCAGCATTAGTGGCGAAGATACACTCAGAGCAAACAGTCTGTGGATGATTCCAGGCCCTCGCTGTGGACTGCGTGTACGATGACGACGCCACGGACGCCCTCTTCGGGATGTTGAGGAAACTCATCAGCCGCATTGGCCGCGGTGGGGCGGCACAAGTTGACCTCAGGATGACCCCGGATTCACCGCATGTGGTTTGAGCTCTTGAAACTGAATCATGATGAAGTGCTTTCAAGATTTGCTCTCAGTTTCATCTTGCGCCTCTACACATCGGCCGCGGCGGGGCTCGGCCACGCGTGGTGTTTGCCATGCAGCGGAGGTATGGCATGGTAAATGTTGCTCGCCACGTCATAGGATGCCATTTCGCACATGACTCAAGGGTTACAAACGTGCGTTGATGACGTGGCGGGCCACAGGCTAGGCAGAAATTGCTCGTCACGTCGCAGGATGCCATTAAACTCAAGAAATGATGCATACAAATGGGTGTCGATGACGCGGCGGGCATATTCAGCCAGACCATAAGCGGCGGTATAACTTCGCAATTGGCGACGACGCGCCGCGCGCTCACGCGTTCGAGCGGTTCCTCTGGCACCTCGGCCGGGCGCCTGACGGATCCGCGCTGGCGAAGACAGCAACAACTGATGATATTACGCCCCCGCTGCCAGTACCGGGTGCAAGCAGCGGCGGCGGAGAGGATAGTAAGGCAGGTATGGCTGGTGTAGATGAGAACGACGGTGAGAATGATGGTTCGGATGGTGTGAATGATACGAATATTACGGATGGTGGGGGTTGGCCGGATGGTGAGGATACCGAGGATACCGAGGATGGTACGCCGGGTAAGTTCGTTGGGCGGCGGCTTGATCTGTGGGAAGTGCCCAAACGCGTGATGTACGAGCGTGTGAGTGAGCTGGAGTTGTGGGAGGTGTGGTTAGAGGGGGAGGAGGAACACGATGATGCGGGGGAGGAGCATAGGCAGGGGCTTACACTCGCCCACTTCGCAGCTCAACCTAAGCCGTTTTGGTCAGTGAGCCGCTTTGTGTCCTGTTTGTCACGAGTTATGACCCATCCATCTACTGAAGGTACCCAACTCATCCCACAAAGAGTGCCCACGTTGACCTGAAGAAGTTGACGAGTGTAGGCCCCTGAACGTGGGGCTTGGGAGAGGAGAAAAAGGAGATGTGCCGCGGCGGTACTGGCAGATCAATTCGCGTATGAGGCAGCTGGTGGCACCTACCGGGTAGATGATGTGGGAGGGGAGGAAGGAAATGACGGGAGCGGAGAAGCATGAACGCGGGGGAGAGGAGTGGGAGGAGAAGGCGGAGGAGGAGGAGGAGGATATGTTGGCTGTGGCGGAAGAGGAGAAGGAAGGCACGGGGCATATAAGAGGACGAGGACGAGGCGGCAGTCGACAATAACCAGTCTAGGGATTGAAGGCTATGAGGAGTCAGCTTGGCTTTTAGTGAGTTTTTATTTATCAAGTCGATCATATTATTGTACATCGCTGCAAGCTGCCGTGGAAGCGCAGAAAAGAATGAAGAATCGTAAAAGAATGAGCTGTCATGTGAGCGCCAGTCATCGCCGCACGCGGTGCCGTGGCGGTTTTGGGGTGGCTTAGGCGAGGTCCTTGATGGTGGCAGCGAGGGTGAAGAGCGTGGGGGGCAGGGCCCGGCACCAGGGGCATACACTCGCCCACGTCTCAGCTCAATCTGAGTCATTTTTGGATACTGAAGCCACAGCAGGCGTCCACCTCGCGACTCGAACTGAGACGTTTGTGGGATGGAAGCTCCCAACATAGCCCACGTAAATTGCTCGCGTCAAGCCGAAGAGTTGACGCATGTATCCAACAAAAAGTGCTGAGGTTGAGCTGAAATGCGGAGAGTGTGAGCCCCTGCCAGGCAGCCACCGATGACAGCCAGGGCCACGCCGGCGTCCGCAACGCCCTCCACCTTGCCGTTCAGCACCTTGGTATAGCGGCGAATGATGAATTTGAAAGTAAAGCTTGAAAGCGTTGCATCATATTTAAGCTGTCAGCGCTGAAACCAAGCACGGCCATCCCGGGTAAGCCTGGGTCAACCTGGGCTCAACTTGGGTTCAATCTGGGGTTTACCTGGGGTCAACCTGGGCTCGACCTGGGCTCAACTTGGGCTCAACCTAGGGACAACCTGGGGTCAGCCATTGGGGTCAAGGCGGCAGTCTGGTGTCACCTCTTACACGCTGACGCGTCTGTCTCCTCCTGGGGTCAACCTGCACATCCCCACCTTGGTGACGGACATCTCCATGGCGGTGTCGATGGTGGAGTCGATGGGCTTCACCACGAAGGGGATGGTGGCCAGCCCGGCGATCGTGGGCAGGAACAGCGTCACGTTGAAACCGTTGACTAGGGCCCCGCACACTGCTGGTGGCCGCATCATGACATGAATGATGGGGAACATGACACTCGCGCGCGGTTCATCACACGGGGGCCGGGGTGAAAGCCTGGTGCCTCCTTCATGTACACGCGGAAGCGTCTCTTTCTCACTCTCCGCATCATAGGATGACAACTTAACGGACAATATGTGGATTCAAGTGCTTGTCGGGGGTGGATGACGTGGCAGGCAATATGTGGGCGGCCCCACCGCCCACCTCCACCGGCGGGACGTCCGCCACGGCCAGGCCCAGCTGCGTGGCGCACACCACGCTGAAGGGACAAGCAGTGCGCGCCGCGTCTTGGAATCCTTCGTTTCCTGAGTTGAATTGATACATATGACTTGGCGAGCAGTGCCTACGGCGGTTGTAGCATACGGTGGATAAAAGTCGTACGCTTTACTTTGATCCCTCGTTTCTTGAGTTAAAAATTGTACTTATGACGTGGCGGGCAATATCTGCGGCGGCGGCCGTACCACGCAGCGGATGAAGGAGCCCGGCCAGAACACGGACGCCAGCATCTGCCACGTGAACGTGTCCAGCGAGGTGATAGCGCCGCGCTTCAGCTTCTCGTCGGCATCCGCCTCGCCCTTGTATGCTTTGTTGCCCTTGTCCGCGGTGTCCTGGCACCAGGGGCTCGCACTCGCCCGCTTCTCAGCTCAACAGAAGTTCGTTCTGTTTGGGATCCCAGGGCCACGGAGGTCTCCCGCCCCAGCCCCCCCCTTCCACCACTTCTCGGGACGCGGCGGGGACGCGCGCGGGTCCAGGCCCACATAGACGGTGCTGGGTCACGGCAGCTCCACGCTGAGGAAGAGTCTAGCTTGCCGAGCCAGCCGACCAGCCCACCGAACGTTGGCTGGGCAGACTGGTTCCAGTGACAAGAACGGCTCAGGTTGAGATAAGAAGTGAACGAGTGGAAGGCCCTGCCAGGCACACGTAGACGGCGGCGACGCCGTAGGAGGCGGCGACGCCCCAGCTGGGCAGGAACGCCGCGAACGACTCGCCCACCTCGTTGGCATACCCCATGGCAGGGGCTTACACTCCTCCCCTTTTCAGCTCAACGCAAGCACTGTGGTTGCGGGATATTTTGGGTGCTTTCAGTCACGGGGGGCAGTGCGAAAGCCTGGTGCCTCCGCCAAGTTCGCGTGGAAGCGTCGAACTTTCTGGGTGGTTTCAGCGGCACAGACGGCTCAGGTGGAGCTGAGAGGTGGACGAGTGGAAGCCCCCCTGCCCCATGTACCGCACGGGGGTGTCGCGCCAGATATCAACCGGCGCGTCGGGGTCCTTCGCCCCGGTGTTGGCTCGGACGGTGAGAGCGCGACCCCGGGCGGCCGGGCCCGCGGGGCGGCGCGCGCGCAGGTGCGCTGCCAGCGGGTTGAAGCGCTTAGACGACACCGCGCCGCGGGCAGCGGGGGTCGCCGCCTGACGGGCGACGGATGCGCGGACGGCGATCATGGTCGCGGAGGAGGGGAGGGGAGGGGAGGGCGACGGGCTGGTGTGCGTGCGTGTATGGCTGCATGCGCTTAGCTTTGGAACTTTTGAGTTTTGTGCCTGGGGACGACCGTTGGTTCTGCCAGCTGTGCTCCCGCAGTTGAGACAGTGCCGAGTGCGACGGCACGGATGCCCAACGGACGTTTTCCTCGGACGACGTGCCAAAAGACGGCACCGATGCCTATTAGACGCTCGGCCATCGGGTCTCGTGAAAGTTCTTCGAGCCGCGTCATGAAAGCCTTGGAAGGGCACTCGATCTCACGCTGCGGATCTCGCGCCAGATATGGGCTCCTGCACATCGTTACTACGATTCATAGCTTCTAGCGCGGCGAAGAAACGTCACGCGCGAGGATGTTCACGGTCGTGACTCGGCTGCGGAGGGGCCGCGGCGGCGGCGGCGGGGCGCAGCTCGACGCCACCGACGGCGAGCGAGACACCCATGGAAAGAGCATCGACGCGCTTGCGCCCAACGGACACGCCGTCAACACAACCAGTCGGGAGGAAACAAACATAACAACCGCCACACGAGCCACCACCACAACGACGACAACAAAGACGACGAAGACTGCAACAAAAACATCTACAATGGCGGCGGCGGGGGCGGCGTCGGAGGCTGCGGCGAAGGGGGTGGTGGATGTGGTGGCGCCATCTGCATCGCCGCCGGCGTCGGCGGAGGGGGCGCGAGGGCCCTTGCAAACCACGGTAGGCCTCCACCCCCCACGCCTCCACGCGTTTCCACAGCTCAACTACCGACTCAGCGTCCTCGGGCTGTCGGGGCTGTCTTGGAACGATCAGCATATGTTGTCCCTTGCCCCTTGTTGGCACCCCCCGTCATTCCGTCGTTGCCGTTAAAAGTCCGGTATCACCGGTGGCCGTTGCCACCCCACATGTTCGAGGAGGCCGAGGTCTTCGCTTGCAGCTCCCGTGTTCTCACATTTCATCTACTTTACTGAACGTCGGACCTGAGCTTGCAGGCATCGATCCATCAAGAGGAGGGAAAAGTATGGTTTCAGGGACTGGACGGCTGGAGCCGAGTCGACAGGAAACAAGTCACGCCAGGTGTAGGAGAATGTGACGGGTGTGTAACGGTACACCGTACTGTTACACTGGTACACGATGAGGACACGTTCAGGGAACGATTGGCCAGGCCAGGGAGGAGCATATGGCGAGTGTGACAGGGTTCACTGGTACATCATGCTCAAACAGTCAGTGAGCGAGTGGCGTGGCCCTTGGCGACGAAGTTCACACGGAACCGACGCGACCTTGAGTTTGGTGAGGACAAGCAGACCTTACCCAGCACATCTCCAACGCGTTTGAACCCTGGTGGCTTGAGTTGAATGACTTCATGTGATGTGGCGATTGACATCTGCCAGGGCCTGGTAGACGCTAATCGGCGCTGTACGACGTGGCGAGCAACATCAGCGGGGCCCTCAAGCTTGGTGGGCCCCTCGGGTGTCTACTACTCATGATTATCTCGCACTTTGTGGCATACTACATCTTCCTCAGCATCGCCGCTCACAACGGGCACCTGTTCTTCCCCACCAGCACCAGCTCACTAGCGGCGACGTGGTGAGGCTACTGGCACACCAAGCACCCCCTAAACCCCCCTACATACCCCATACACACCCCTTACTACACAGTTCAGTCCCCGTACCAAATGGACACATTTGCTCCTTGTCCGTTTTCCTTGAGTCAACTCGTCGATTCCCGTAAAGCTGTCGTGTGGCGCAACCTCTCTGTTTCAAAACGCTGCACGTTTTCATTTCCCACCTCAAGGTTGATTAGACCGTCGATATCGAAAAGAATCAATATATGAAAGACAAGTCGCGCGTACAAACATGGTTCAATCTGAACCATTTCAGCGAGGAGCAAATGTGACCATTTGGTACGGGGCCTGAACTGCGTAGTATACACCTCCTATAATCCCCTGTATCACCCCTTATACACCATTTACACCCACTACATCACTGCCCATGACGGCAGCCACTTCGTTTCCACGAGTATTGGTTCACTAGCGGCAACGTGGCGAGGCTAGAACATACACACGTGGACACTGGATAATCTTTACGATGGCATCTGGTACTCTGACTCAAATGCCTGTGCACCTCTGTTTCAAGTACATTGAGGTACATGATTAGCGTCTTGGTTCGTCCTCAGATGGTTCCACCCAGGTCGCATCTCCCAAATTACCATTGTGTTGTGCCCTACGACTTGGTCGCTCCTGTGTGAGCATGCGGCCCCAACCCCCGCAGCGTGGGCAGCATACCTCGGGTTCCTCGTGCACCAGTCGCTCCTCGCCCTGCTCTGTCCGGGGCCGGTAGTGCTTGGCAGGGGATAACAATCCTCCATTTCTTCAGCTAGATCTGAGCCGTTTTGGTGACTGACGGGCCGAAGCAACCCAGCATATTCCAAAAATAGTGCTTACGTTGGGCTGAAAATGTAAACGAGTGTAAGCCCCTAGTGCTTGGGTATCCGCTACCAGCACGGTGGGCCGCCAACGCTGATGATGAGCAGAAGGATGGGGTGGAGGCGGGGGAGGAGGTCACGGCGCCGGCCACAACGGCGTCGCGGGAGGTGTCGACGTCGACGATGGTGACGGCGGCGATGGCGGCGGCGACGGCAGGGGCTTACACTCGTCCACTTTTTGGCTCAACGTAAGCACCTTTTGTGGGATTTTCTGTGCGCTTTCATGGAGTTATGTGACATCCAATGACTCAGGTTGAGCTGAGAACAGGGTGAGTGTAAGCCCCTGGGCGTCGGCGGCGGCAAAGACGGCGGCAACGGCGAAGACAACAACGGCAGAGGCGGCCTCAGCGGCTGCGACGGCGACGGCGGGCGTGGAATCTGAGGCAGGCGCTCACTTTCGTCCACTTGTCAGCTCAAAGTAAGCACTTTCTGTAGGATACGTTGGGTAACTTCAGTAGATACATGGGTCATAACTCGTAAGGAGCTGGACGCAAAATGGCTCGCCGAACAAAACGGCTGATGTTGAGCTGAAAAGTGAACGAGTGTAAGCCCCTGATCTGAGGCGGACGCCGAGAGTTCTCCGCGCGGGTTGCGGCGCCGCGCGCGGCGGCTGCGCAACAGCAACGTCCCGCCGCCAAAGAAGCGGAGGGCGAAGGTGGCCGCGATCGACGGCGTCAGACTGGCGTACCGCTGCAATGCCCTGGCAGGGGGGATATGTGCCCTTTGCAGGGGGGTAATGAGTCGATTTTTGGGGGGTCAGGTGACCATTGCAGGGGGTCTCGGGCCCATTACAGGGGCGTCAGACTCGCGTACCGCAGCAACGCCCTGGCAGGGGACTTGTTGCGAACATGCTCTCTCGCCGTGAAGAGACTTAAAGGCGAAACTCAGGCCGTTTGTGGGAGTGAGGGTATGGGGATCGGTCGGCCACCACGATCTAAGTCCGCACGTCTGTACGTGCATTCACCCTGAAGGTCAGTCATGCCGCAACCAAATTTCGAGTACTTGTTCGCATTGGACCCTCTAGCCTGGCAGCATGGTGGGTCACCCTACTCACAGTGGCGGCGACCACAGCGGTCTGGGGCGACGCCCCGCTGGTGTGGATTGCCACTAACTGGGGGGCTCTGCTGACGTGCGCGTCGCTCACCAGTGACGTTGCTGCTTTGGTAGTATACATTCACGCCCGCATCACCGGCACCGGCGAGGGCATGTCGGGCGGGGCCTTCCAATCATTCCCTTCTCAGCTGAACTCAAGCTCCTCCTTAGACTAAGATCAGTCAGGACGTGGACAAAACGGCTCCAGTAAAGCATTTGTCCCTGATGTCGGGCAGCGTCATCCACGACTTCTTCATGGGCGCAACCCTCAACCCTCGGCTGCTTGGCGGGCGGCTTGACCTGAAGATGTGGAGCGAGCTGCGGATATCCTGGCTGACTCTCTTTGTACTTACGCTGTCAGCTGCGGCTAAACAGCGCCGTGACCATGGTTGGGCTTCTGAAACAATTAAATTTAAAGATGCGTTGTTTCCAGTTGTGAGTCAGATTGGTGTAAACGTCTACGCATTTTAGCAGGTCAAGACTCCGCCACACCGCGTGATGAGTGCCTGGCCTGCATTACGATAGCCTTTGCCATCGCCATGACACGTATACACAGGCCTGTGTGCCACCATGTGACGTGGCAATCCGTATCTACTGACCCTAAGATGGGGCCACATCAGCGGAGGCATGTGGGTGATGCTGGCCGCGCACTGGTTGTACGCCAACGCCTGCCAGAAGGGGGAGGAGTCCGTGCCAACCACCTGGGACATCTTCCACGAAAAGTGGGGATGGATGCTGGTGTGGACTTACGCGTGTCCACCTTTATTTCAGCCTGAGATGTTTTCTGACACTTAAACACTGAAACTACCAGGCGTATCCTACAGAAGGTGAGTATATTGAGCTGGATAGTGGACGAGTGCAAGCCCATAGTTGCCGGTGTGGTGGAATTTCGCGGGGGTGCCGTTCGTGTACAGCGCAAACTCCTTCTACATCGCAAAAAGGTTGGGCGTCGCAAGACACGGAGATTTTATCTATCGTCTTCGTTTCGAAAGACTCGGCTAATCTCGACGTCATGCTAGCTAAAGCGCCTCATTCGTGCCTGATCAAGAGTGAGCCATGACAGCACAATGCCGCTCCCATGTGGTGTCTCTATGGATTGGTATCTGTGAGGTGAACTAATTTTACTGTTATGGATGGTCCCAGGCCTGATTCATTGGAACGTGCAGCTGCCGTCTGCGGCCACTGCCGCGCTCCTCCTGCTGCTATTCACCGCGTACTACGTGTGGGACACGTCGCAGAGCCAGCGCACCCGCTTCCGCATGATCGTCCAGGGCACGTACATGCCAAGACCCTGGCAGGGTCATACACTTATTTCCTTTTCGCATCAAGTGGACACTCTGGCTAATCACTTTAGCACCCCGAGCACATTTGCTCAGCACCTTAAAACAAATTCATTGGTCCGGGGACAAAACGGCTCCCCTGATTGGACAGACATTGTGGACGATTGTAACACCCTGGTGCCTCCGTTGCCTCGCGAAAGTCTCTCTCTGACTTGCGTATAGGGATGGGAGTACATGGGTCAAGTGTCGGATTAATCTACGACCTTGGCCTCTGGGCGTTCCCCGTCCTGCCCTGGGGCACCCTCAAGGCTCCCAAGTGCCTGGACACTAAACGAGGCTACCCGCTTCTCATCAGCGGCTGGGTTGGGTTGGCGCGAAATATCCACTACACGGCCGACTTCGTCATGGCGCTGATATGGGCTCTGGCCTGCGGCTGTTCTGCCGACCTCCTCCCGTTCCTCTACCCCGTCTTCTACCTGGTCATGATCAGGCAGGGGGGTCATTGAGAACAACGTCTCGACCGACATTGGATCAACGACAAAACAAACTCGGACGTGGGTAAATGCTCGTAGATCGGTCAGCCACCACACACCGTGTCCGCGCGTGCGTATGAGCAATGGTCCTGAAGGTTAGTCGACTCCGATCTCCGTTCGAGCAGTTGTTCTCATGACCCTGCTGGCAGGCACCGCGCGGGGCGCGTGGAGAGGCGGTGTCGGAAGAAGTACGGGAAAGATTGGGACCGGTACCTCGCTGCAGTGCCATACAAGTGGATCCCCGGCGTCGTGTGACGTGTGGGAGCGTGTAACGAGTGACATCGCCAGCTGTGCATAGGGTTGCGAGTGTCCTTTGCATCCTGATGTTGTAAATCATTTTTGTTTTGGTTCGCGGCCCTGCGGGAAAAGGGCATTTTGTTGTATTCTCCTCTTGTTGTATTCTCCTCTTGTAAATATTCGCCAATTGTATTCGCCTGTACTATCAATCTAAATGTGTCGTGCTATAAAGTTCCTATGATTTCATCACATGAGGCACTCCACGCTGCCCTGCACCGCCGCGCGGTCCGCGGCAGACAGCACCACGCGGACGCCGCCGATGCTCACAGCCATGTCATTGCCGCCGCCGTCACCGCCGCCTCCGCCACCGCCGCCGCCGCCGCCGCCGCCATCATCGTCGTCCTCGGCACCTCCACCACCACCCTTCCCGTCCTCGTCGTCGTCGTCGTCGTCCTCTTCGATCTCCTCTTCCTCCTCCTCCTCCTCTTCCTCCTCCTCCTCCTCCTCCTGTTCCTCTGCATCCTCCTCCTCTACATCCTCCTCTTCCTCCTCCTCCTCTAGTTCATTATCCTCCGCTACATCCTCCTCCTGTATATCCTCCTCCTCATCATCCCCCTCCTCATCCTCTTCCTGTTCTTCTTCATCCACCTCCTCCTCTTCGTCCCCCGCAGAAGATGCCTTCGATGATTCCAAGGCATCACCCCATCCGCCCCCCTCCTCATACTGATGTTGATACTCCCCACCGCCGCCACCCCGAGTGACCGCCGCATCCATGTCCACCTCCTCCCCCGCCTCGACCCCCTCATCACCCCCTTGGTCCCCCCCCGGCAGATTCTCAGTCACCTGATCATCCTCCATGTCGATGAACCCTTGACTGATCGCGTGCTCGAGCTGGCTCCCTCCACCGGCGCCCACCCCGAGGGCCCGCCCGCCGCCCACCTTCCCGGCCAACCCGTCCCGCCTCGGCCTAAGGCCTGCCAGATATTGCCCGCCATGTCATAGGATGCCAGGAAATCCAATAAAGGAGGGTTCAATATGGGTTTCGATGAAGTGACGGGAAACTTTCAGGTACATATTGCTCGCCACGACATAGGATGCCGTTTAACTCAGTCAACGAGAGCTCAAAATGCGTGATCACGACGTGGCAGGCAGGTTCCTTGGCAGCCGTCCCCCTCACCACGACATAGGACGCCATTTCAATCTAGAAATGAGGATTCAATATGAGTGTCGATGACGTGGCAGGCAAAAGTAATTTACGCCCTGCCTCGGGCGGCAGCCCATGGAGAACTCCGCGACCCCGATCACGTTGGGGTCCGGCACGTACTCCCCCTCGCCCCACCCGTCCTCCAGCCCCGGCACCATCCTCCGGCTCGGATCCACAAACGGCGCACCGACGGGTAGGGGCAAATGATGAAATTGAAAGCAAAACGTGAGAGCGGTTCATCACATTGTAATTTCATTCGTTTGAACCCAGGCGCTCTCTATATAGGTTACGAGTGCACTTTCAAATACTATTCTGAGCCAGGAGTGCACCCTCGTCGGTTCACAGGATCCGATCTCTAGACGAGGCGACTTTCGGTAATTTTGTACGCATTTATTCGATTTTGGGCGATTTCATCGTAGGTGCTCTCCCAAACACACCGAGTTTTCAGGTTCCTGTGTTGGTTCGAACAATATTTAAAGAATGCACTTGTACAGCTTGCACCACCCCACCGACGGAATAATCCACCCCCGGCTCGGCGTATCCGAACCCCACGGCTGGCGTCTGCGGCCACGCCGCCCACATCAGATCTGCTATCCCGCTGACCGCGGAGTAACGGCGCAAGTTGAAATTGAAAGCAACATTTAAAAGCGATTCGTCATATTACAGGTTTAAGCGCTTTGACCCAGACGCTTTCAACACGGGATTCATTGGTTCAATCTGCACCGCCCTACCGCAGGATCGGAGGTAGCCGCTGCTGCTGCTGCGTTCATTGCGGCCCCAAAGGCATTGTTGCCCGCGGCACCAGCGGTGCCGCCGCTTCCGCCGCCGCCGCCGATACCGCCACCACCGCCACCACCACCGCCACCTCCACCGCCGCCGCCACCACTGCCACTGCCACCACCGCCGCTACCCCCACTATTGCCACCGCTAGCATTGCCTCTCTTCTTTGCGTTCATCGCGGACCCGGAGACGTTGCTGGCTGTGGCATCAGCGGTGGGTACGTTGCGTTGCGCTGCCCCCGTGGCAGAGACACGTCAACATTGCCCGTCACGTCATCGACACAAATGTGGATGAGGAGGGGGACGAGGTAGAGGAGGAGGCAGTAGAGGAGGAGGAGGAAGCAGAGAAGAGGAGGAAGTAGAGGAGGCGGAGGGAGGGGAGGATGTAGGAGGATGATGTAGAGGTGGAGGAGGGGTTCAAGCCATCTTACGACGCGATGAGCAACATGTGCCAAGCCCTACCCCATTGCTGCTGCGTTGATTGGGGGGCCGAAGACATTGTTGGCCGCGGCACCGGCGGTGGTTGCGTCGTCGGGACCTCCTTTGAGATGTGGCGGAAGATCACCGATGGCGCACGGCAGCCATGCAGGAAGGTCACTGCGAACAAGCACTCAACCCAATATCGGAGGATGCCCTACCAATAGGCTGAACGCTCATACAGACCAGGGGCTTACACTCGTCCATGTACTCAGCATAACGTGAGCTCTCTTCCTGGGATAGGTTTGTTGGCGTCGAAATACGGCTCAGGTTGAGCTGAAAGTGGACGGGTGTAAGCCCCTGATGCAGACGCACGGAGAAGGCGGAGTAGACGATTCGACGTCGCTCATGTGGTTGCTCTCAAAAACCCCCCCACCAGTCCTGTACCAACTCGAACTTCCCGGCGCGGATCGGAGCGGGACCAGACCGCTGCTTCTTACCCCCGGGCTCGGCGCCCGACGCGCGCGCCGCCGACTAGGGCCTGAAACACATTGCTCGCCACGTCATGTGAGTCCATTTGACTCAAGAAACGAGGTTCTACGATGTGGAGAATGACGTAGCAGGCATTGTCGGTCAGTCCCTGCCGCCGACAGCAGTTCCGCGTGCCCGCCCTGCGCATCCGCCAGACTCGGTCCACCGCTTCCGCCGCCACCGCCACTGCCGCCACCGCCGCCGCCACCACTACCCCCACTACCGCTACCGCTACCGCTATTGCCTCCCTTCTTTGGCGTGGCACCTGACAAGAGCGCCCCCGCTCGGGCCGAGAACTTCCGCCCCGCGCCCACCGCCGCCAGCAGAGTCTCGCCCAGCCCCGCCTGCTCTGAGGGCCTGGCAGTTGGTTCACTTCTCAGCTTACGGGTACTCCATGACAAAACACTCAGGACGCCATATCATCATAGGGAGCGCCAGGTGTACGACTGATTGGTCCAGAGCGGGCGAGAAAGCGCCAGGTGTACAACTGGTTGGTCCAGATAGCATCCTGGGGTGCAGCACGAGCGAACAGTCAGGCCCCGCCTGCGCCGGCGTAGGGTCCACGAGTGCCAGCGTCTTCCGCAACAAGTGCCACGCCAATGCCTTCTGTCGAGTAGCGGGCCCGGCGTCGCCGTGGACACCCCCCATGACGTCCCCAGCACCGAACATCTGCTCCGCCGTTCCAGACCTCTGCTCGGCGCCCACCACCAGCCCAGCCGCCAACCAGGGCCTTGCTACTCGCATCCTTTTCAACTCAACCGGACTGTATGTTCATGGTGTACCAGCGCACCCATACTAACTCCCCGCGACCTCCTAAATATGGTTTTTAGTTGACCCTTCAATATATTAGAGTCTTTGAGGTATGCAGAGGGATAATTAAGTCATGTGTCATCAGGGACGAACGGCTTACAATTAAGCACGAAAAGGACACTTAGTTGAGGCCATGCTGCGAACACTTTGACGGCTTCCTTGGCAATGTCCGCCGCAGCGGTGGCCTCCTTCCGCGCGGTGACCGGCCCGAACTCCTCCAGGATCCCGCCCGCGCCCGTGGGCAGTAAAGCGCTCTCCACAGCAGAGAGCACCAGCTCCTCGTGTAGGAATCCCCATCGCTTCTTCATGCGCACAACCGTGGCACTCCAGTCCGCCACGCGCATGCTGTCCATCCCGCCGCCCTCCTCCTCTTACCAGAGTCACACATGATAATGCATGCAACGTCATGGGCTGACACTTCGTTCAATGTTACATGCTGTGTAAAGAAAAAACAGGTAATTGGATAGAAGAGAGAAGGGAGGAAAGGATAGCGAGGAGAACTAAGAAAGTAGAGAGACCAGAGACAGGAACGAGGAGAGAGGTGTGAGAGGGGAGGGTTAAAAAACGTGTGAATGAGAGGGGAAAATCATGTTGAATACGAGTACGCGTTATTTGCTTTACCCTACCTCACCCTCCTCCTCTTCGTCCTCCACCTCGGCATCCACATCATCACCTTCACCAGCTTGCCTCCTGCGATCAGCCTCCATGCGAGCCACGGCGATACCAGCGCGTAGCAAAGCCGACACAGCTGTCGCCGTGTCCTGCTTCTCCACGGTAGCGATGAGCTGGTTCATGGCGGCCTTTCGACGCGCGGTCGGGTCCTGAGGAGGCGTGGCGGCAGCAGAGGGAGCGGCGGTGGCGGCCTCCTCCTCCTCCATCTCATCGTCCTCTTCCTCCTCTGAATCGCTGACGACGGCGTGTTTCCCCTTTCCCTTCCCACGCCCGCGCTTGGCCGCCGCTGCGGCGTCCTTTGCCTTCTCCCGCACCGCCGCCTCCGCCGCAATGAGCTCGGCCACCGCCCCCAGCGCCGTGTCCCGCAAGTTATCCAGCGATGACCTCTGCGCGTTCCAATAATCAGGGCCACACCTCAGCATCATTTTTCAGCTGTCACTTAAAATGAAATAAAGCCGGTCGTCCCCCAACAAGCCACTTGACTTATCACACAGGGTCGTGGGTAGAACAAGCGGGGCGGCGGTGGCGGCAATGGGTGTGCCGGAACACTATATGAATGAGCAGTCAGTTTGCTTGCAAGGCCCTGCCAATACCGCTCGAACAACCACTGAAGCGCTCGCTCGGTCCCGTGCCGCAATAAATCCAGGCCTGGGAGCTCTTGGTGCGACGCCTCCATCCTGATGTCGACGAGCATCACGGGTATCCCGATCTTCTTGGCCAGAGTCATGACGGGCGCCGCAAACTTGCCGTTCTGTAGGGC
>Ga0307489_10001088_pt1 | contig 17624 bp, 20 predicted proteins | sample SB12metaG_FD_202247 | JGI IMG/M metagenome (GOLD analysis project Ga0307489, IMG submission 202247) | Sea-ice brine microbial communities from Beaufort Sea near Barrow, Alaska, United States - SB 1.2 | ecosystem: Environmental > Aquatic > Marine > Coastal | place: USA: Alaska | collected...
GGGGGGGGGGTGGGCCGGGGGGGGGGGGTGGGCGACGGTGGCATTGGCATCATGGAGGAGGAGTCGGAGTTAGAGGGTGAGCAGCGGCAGCGAGTAGCGTCCATGACGGGGTCCATCGGAGGCGTTGCGGAGGCTTCCATGGCGGAGGGGGCGGCGGCGGCGGGGGTTAGGAGCGAGGATGGTGGGGCAGAGGATGCGGAGGAGGTGAAGGAGGAGGAGGCGGTCGAGGAGGGGGCGGAGGCGGAGGGCGAGGAGGAAGAGGAGAACCCCACCACAACGTAGGGGGTAGGCGCGAGGAAGGAGTGGGCGTTTTGTAATTTGTGAATCGAATTTAAAACGCTCCCTCTATCCAGCTCACAGAGGTTTATAGAATCATAGCCTTCACCTTCGTTATCCTCGTGAAGTGGCAGTGCGTGCGCCGCGGTCGTCACGTTTGGGGAACGGCGGGATAGGGGGCGGCGTGAACGCGGGTAGCGACGCGGCATCACGGAGTGACGTGAGGGCGGCGGCGGCGCCGGGGTGGCGGCCAAGTGCTGAGGAGAGAGAAATAGAAAAACGTTTGCTCTTACTCCCGCCAAGCGCTAAATATGCTAAGTTCCAACCCTAATCGTTTGGCGGCTCCATTTAGACACACGCCCGGGGGTCACTCTGCAGCAATGGATACCCGAGCTAGCAAGCGGCACCGTGGCGGCGGCGCGAACGGCGGCGTGGGCGCGGACGCGGAGGGGGCGGGGGGGAGCGCTGCCGCGGTCTCGCTGGGTGGTGCGAGTGGAGAGGGTGGGCAATTTGCGTCGCTCTCCGGCGATGGGCCGCCAGAGCACCAGTCGCCCGGGTACGGCGCGGGGTACGACGCCGGGTTCCTCGCCGGGCTCCGCGCCGCGTCGCAGGGCAGCGTGCCGCTGCCGCCGACGGGGTTGGTGGCGGCCGAGGGGGGAAGCGCGCCCGAACCCGCGCGCCCGCCGCTGCTCGCGATGGTCGAGGACTTCCCCGACCTCTTCCAGAAGGAGGTACTCGAGCGCCTGGGTCGCGTCGATCGCGCGCTGCTCGGGCGCACGGGGCGCGTGGTCCGCACTGCGGTGAAGCGATCGGGCCTATCGCGCGTGGGCAGCAGCGGAAAGGAGCCGCTCCGCATCGCGCCGTTTTGCCAGTCCCTCTCGATGTTTGTCTGGGCGGTGGCGAACGGCTGCCCGTGGCAGAACGCGAGAACTTGCGCAATTCTCGCCAGCGGCGGACACCTGGGGGTGCTGAGGTGGGCGCGGGAGCACGGGTGCCCGTGGGATGCGTCTACGTGTAGTGCCGCTGCTGGGGCTGGCCACCTGGAGGTGTTGCAGTGGGCGCGGGAGCACCACTGCCCCTGGGGTATGGAGACATGTGCATCCGCTGCTAAGGGCGGGCACCTGGAGGTGTTGCAGTGGGTGCGGGAGCACGACTGCCCGTGGGATGAGAAGACGTGTGCATACGCCGCTGAATACGAACACCTGGAGGTGTTAAGGTGGGCGCGGGATCACGGGTGCCCGTGGGACGAGTCTACGTGTCGGTGCGTAGCTGAGGGCGGGCACCTGCAGGTGCTGCGGTGGGCGCTGGAGCAGGACTGCCCGTGGGGTACGGCGACATGTGCATCCGCTGCTAAGGGCGGGCACATGGAGGTGTTACGGTGGGCGCGGGAGCACGGCTGTCCGTGGGATACGAGAACGTGTACCGCCGCCGCTCGGGGTGGGTATCTGGATGTGCTGAGGTGGGCGCGGGAGCGCGATTGCCCGTGGGACGCGTGGACGTGTGCATCCGCCGCTTCGGGCGGGCATCTAGAGACGCTGCGATGGGCGCGGGAGCAGGACTGCCCATGGAATGAGAGGACGTGTGCTCGCGCCGCTGAGGGCGGGCATCTGGAGGTGCTGAAGTGGGCGCGGGAGTACTTCTGCCCGTGGGATGAGAAGACGTGTTCAAACAAACGCCGCTGGGCGCGGGCACCTGGAGGTGTTGAGGTGGGCGCGAGAACGCGACTGCCCGTGGAATACGCTCACGTGTTCAGGCGCCGCTGAGGGCGGTCACCTGGAGGTGTTGAGGTGGGCGCGGGAGCACAATTGCCCGTGGGATGAGCATACGTGTACATGCTTGGCCATGCACGGGCTCCTGGAGATGTTGCAGTGGGCGCGAGAGAAAAGCTGCCCGTGGGATGAGTGGACGACTAGAATCGCCGCTGCGAACGGCTACCTGGAGGTGTTGCAGTGGGCGCGGGCGCATGACTGCCCGTGGGATGAGTGGACCTGTACTAGCGCCGCTGAGGGGGGCTACCTGGAGGTGTTGCAGTGGGCGCGGGAGCACCACTGCCCGTGGGATGAGGGGACGTGTGAGTACGCTGCTGACTACGAGCAACTGGAGGTGCTGAGGTGGGCAATCGAGCACGGGTGTCCGGGCGGTGAGCAATATGTGCATCATTTGACATAAACGCCCAACCCCCACCCTTTAACTTTGCAAGCTTCGGGGTGAAGCGCGAGGCGACGTGTATACGGAATGAGAATGTGTGAATAGTCCTTCCAGCAGAAATAGAACAAACATGTTAGATTTGCGCGTCTGCTCTCAACGTTATGCACCGCGGCCTCTGAAACACCCAGTCAGCATCGTCCAAATTCAGCACTGAGACTACGTCTGAGCCATCCACCCAAGGGTCGCGCTACCTGCAGCCTCCTGTATCACTCTACTGTCCATATGTGCCTGTAATGATTCGACGAGTGATAGATATGAATGGAGGTGCGAGCTATGTGCAGATCTGGTGGGGGTCAAACGACCACCAGATCTGCGTACAATGGAAGAGAGTATCGAGCAAGGATTAATTGTATCTATTCACTGTGTACGAATACTAAGAGCGCCATCGTCCGTTCAGGCGCCGCTGTCTCGGCCACCCTCATTGTGCTACTTCTGCTGCTGCTAATCATCCGAGGCGCCACGCGGTGTACTCCCGCGGTCCGACGGGATTCGGTGCCGCAACTCCCGCATTGATAATCGCCGTGAGCGCCGTGGTGTCAATTATGGCGCGTAGGTGACACCAGGGGTAATAAATAATGGGGTAGATCAGGCCCCTCCTAAAAGGGGAAAATAGTGGTGCTGGGCCTTTTCTCGACGAATCAAGGCCGCCGACGCCACTTCAGACACGCACGCACGCGCCCGCAAGCATGTCGCCGGCCGCAGTCACCGTGAACGGACAGTACCGAGGTGTATTATCCCGCTTCCGCGGTGGCGGGGTGGCGAGCGACAACGTCGCCGTCCTGTTGGCCGTGCGCAGCGTCTTTTGGGACGCGTATAGTTCGATTCGTAGACCCCGTGCTCATTTTTAGTGTTGTTTAGTTCGATTCGTAGACCCCGTGCAGCTTGCGCCGCGCCCCTGTGACCGTCTCCGGGCAGAAATGTCGCGCCGCGCGGTGTGCGCTGACTAACAAGGGGGCTGAGCGTCTCATACGCCGTGCGTCACGCCGCAGTTCTGCGCGAGTCGCGCCGTCCCGGCCCGTTTCCCGGCCGCGCCGCTTCTCCGATTCCTGTTTTTTTGGCAAATCCTCGAGAAAAGACTGGCTTGGCTGAAAATCGGAGGGTGCTCTACCCCGTTATTTTATTATTACCCCTGGTGACACTCGAGCCGGCCCGTCGCGACATGTCGTGATTCCGCCTCCCCGTCGAGCTATCACCTCACGGTGCACCCTCGCCTATTGATTTCAACGACATCCTATGACGTTGCGAGCGGTTTGTGAAAGTCAACTCCACCGCAATGCTATGAGCATGAATGAATCACTCGTAGACGCCTTCGCTGCCGCTCCCACTGCCGCCCCCCCCGCTGCCGCTGCCGTCCCCCCAGTCGTCCCCGTCGTCGCCGTCGGACCACACCACGACATCTCGGTTCAGCCTCTGATCGGCGCAGTTGATCACGCGCATCGTGAGCAGGCCTTGGTCCGCCGGCTTCACCACAAAAAAACAATTCCACCCCACCGTTATTATATCGTGCGCGTATCCGGCAACGAGTCCCCGGCTGCGAAAGTCTGGCAGCACGAGGTCGTGCACGGCGACCCACGCCACAATGGCCGCAGAGCACCGCATGACAGCATCCTGGGCAGTGGCATCGTCTCGACATATGTCTGCCATATCGCCCAAAGACTCTTCCCAGCCGTCGGCAAGCTCAGTGCATTCCTCATCCATGCGGTTGCGTTCGTTGTGGAAAAATCCAAACCCCAGGTCGCGCCCCAGCTCCACAGCCTCCAGCGGCGCTCGAAGAACACATCCCACGCAGACGATGTACGCGTGTAGCTTCGCGACGCGCCGCCGGCAGGGCAGTGCGGCGTATCCCACCGGATCGAAGAGACGCGGGTCGGCAAACTGATTGTCATCATCCAAGATGGATGCGTGCAGGAAGCTTTTCTCAGCTGCACTGTGGAGGTGCGCGAACAGCCCGGCGCGGTGCGCGGGGGACGCGCAGTGCTCGCGGAACTCCTCCACCGTGGCGCACTCGAAGGGGGCGGCGGCGGCGGCGGCGGCGGCGGTGGCGTCGGCGCAGCAGCAGTCCTGCGGGCAGCGGTACGGCGGCGGCACCTCGACAAACTCCGGGCCTCGGGCAGTGTCAGTATCACGCTTCAGCACGAGCCGCCCGTCCGCACCCTCGTTGACGAACCTCGCGAGCGAGTCCACAGCACTCCGCGTCAAGGGCACAAGGCGCTGGGGGACCCGGGCGGCGCGCGTCCGGGCCCGGGCGCGTAGTACTCCAAAGGTGGGCCGTGGTGCGCGGGTATCCAGAGGTCCTCGTAGTCAGGATCGAAGGCCGCGAACCGCCCCTCCAGCCGCGACAGGAAAGGCGCCCAGACGATATCGGGCGACAGCGCCGCGCGGAGCGCGTGGCAGGTGCACGACAGCGTGGCGAGCTCGCGGAGGCCGGCGTGGCCCTCTGCCGCCATGCCGCCGCCGCCGCCGCCGCCGCCGCCTCCACTGCCGCCGCCGCCGCCGGTCAGGGTGACCTGGGCACCCTCGTCCTGCCTCCAAGTGGAGGTGACGGGCAGCGCGGTGGGGGGCGGGTCCTCGTACCCCGCCAGCTCGCACGCCACCCAGCCGCCGCCGCTGCGATACGCCTCGCCGCGCACGGTGGGCACAAAGCGCAGGATGTGCGTCAGGAGATCCGCGGGCAGCGACTCCATGGGGGCGGTGTCGCGTGTGTGAGGGGGCGGCGGCAGGGCAGGTGTGGAGTGAGGAGGGGCGGCAACGCATGCAGACGGCAATGAAATTTCACTATTCGAATCTCCCGCTTGATCTTGTCAATTATCTGAGATCTGGAGGGTCCACAACCTTTCTAGGGTAAGCGCCGGGGCGCGGGCACTTCTTGCCGCGCCGCCTCCTCCCCCCGCGCCTCGACGCACTGCACAGCCGAGATCTCCTCCGACGGCGCCGGCCTCGGCGGGCACGACCTCCAGGCCCGGCGGGGCCGCGGCGGGGGCGGCGGCTCGAGCGCCCCCCCGCCTGGGCGGAGGCGGGGGGTGTCGCCCCTGCACGACCTGCATGAGGACCTGCCCGACTTCCTCGCGGCGGAGGTGCTGGCGCGGCTGGACCCCGCTGATTTTGCGCCGTTCTCGCGTAGGTGGGCACCCGTGGATGGCGGCGGTGCTGGCCGCCAACCTGCCGCGCGCGGGGAAGAGTTCGGGGGTGCCGCTCAAGCTCAGCGAGTTTGTCGGGTTCGTCGCGCGGCTGGCTTGGGCGAAGGCGAACGGGTGCCCGTGGGGGGTGGTGACGTGTGAGCTTGGTATCTCGGGGCGGGAGCGTGGAGGCGCTGCAGTGGGCGCGGGAGCACGGCTGCCCGTGTAACCATCGGACAAATTATGGGCGGCTGAGGGTGTGCATCTGGCAGTACTGCAGTGGGCGTGGGAGCACCACTGCCAGTGGAGTGAGGACAAACGTTTGTGCCTCCGCCGCTCAGTTCGGACAACTTTCGACGTTGCAGTGGTCGCGGGAGCACGACTGCCCGTGGGATATAAGGACATGCAATTGTGCCGCTGCCCGTGGGCACCTGAAGGTGTTGGTGTGGGCGCGGGTGCACGGCTGCCCGTGGGGTGATATCACGTGTATGTTGCCGCTAAGAACGGGCACCTGGATGTGCTGCGGCCGGCGCGGGAGCACCAATGCCCATGGGATCATCGGGTGCGCACACTCGCTGCTGACGAAGAGATACGGCAGTGGGCGCTAGAGCACGGCTGCCCTGACGCGCCCGAATGATGTAAGCCAATCATTGTACATTGATGTTGGGCGTCATGGGCGTCATGGGCGCCATGGGCTCCGCGGTGGCTGCCGCATCCCCACCAGCGAATGCCCGGTATCGAACAACTAGAGGAAGGTTTGGCATTTGTTGCATTTGGGAAGCAGAGCGAAGGACGAATGTGAAGAGGGGGAACGGCTGAGGAAGAAGGCGATGATAAGTAGGGGACGAGGGCGGAACGCGGTCGGCCGGACGCCCCCGCGGGGGGGGCGCGCCCGGGCCCCTGGGACCCAACGCCGACTCCTCTTGGGGGTGACAATGGGAGGAGAACGTTACGTGAAGCTTTGCGAAGGCATAGCTCAGATAAACTGACAGGATGTCAAAGCTCATTGTGACTACAAATATTGAATGAATAAACACAAGACGCGGAGGTTAAACGCCTTGGACGCATGGACGCCGTGTATTAGCCGCAAGAACTTTCAATCCGGCTGCTGACGTATCTACCTCGTCCTCACACTCATCCAACGAACGAACTCCCCGACCCGTCCTCTGGCTCCGAATCCTCACCAGACTCAGTCCCCGACACGCCCCCCGCCGGATGATGAATATTCCAGTAAGGCCGCGGGCAGCCGTGCTCCTGCGCCCACCGCATCACCTCCAGATGCCCGCTTTCTTCGGCGCGTTGAATAGTCTCCTCATCCCACGGGCATTGGTTCTCCCGTAACCACTTCAAAACCTCAAGGTGCCCGCCGTCAGCGGCGAGTGCGCAGCAGTCCTGCTCTGGTTCGACACCGTCGTCAAGCTCTGCGACCCACGAGCAGCCGCGCTCCCGCACCCACTTCAACATCTCCAGGTTCCCGCCCGCAGCGGCGGCGGCGCACATTTCGTCGTCATGCCACGGGCACTCGTGCTCCCGAAGCCATTTCAGCACCTCCAGGTGACCACCCTTGGCGGCGAGTGCGCAACAGTCAAGGTTCGGATCAGCAAGCGCCCCATCCCACGGGCACCCGTGCTCCCGCGCCCACACCAACACCTCCAGGTGACCGTGCTGAGCGGCGAATGCACATGTCTCCACATCCCACGGGCAGAGGTACTCCCGCGCCCACTTCAACACCTCAAGATGACCGCTCGCAGCGGCGGATGCACACGTCCCCGAATCCCACCTGCATCCGTGCTCCCTGCCCCATTTCAGCACCTCTAGGTGCCCGGCTGCGGCGGCGATCGCCATAGTCGAGCCATTCCACGGACAGCCCTGCTCCCGCGCCCACTGCAACACCTCCAAGCGCCCGCCCAAGGCGGCGCCCTCACACGTCGAGCTATCCCACGGGCAGCCTTGCTCCCACGCCCATTGCAGCACCTCCAAGTGCCCGCCCTCAGCGGCGTTGGCACACGTCACCGGATCCCACGGACAGCCGTTCTCCCGCGCCCACTGCAGCACCTCCAGGCGCCCGCCCCCGGCAGCGAAAGCGCAGGTCTGGGAATCCGACACGAGGCATATGCGGTGTCTGACAGAACTGCCGACAAAGCCTCCAGGTTTCCCGTCAGCCAACACCGACTGCGGGAAGTGGACGAACGCCCATACCACACGTTCCACGGAGCCGCAAAATGCCGAGCTGTAGTGGCACAAGTTTGAATGGAAAGGAAAGTTTGAAAGCTGTTCATCGAATATCAGGTTCAAGCGCTTAAACCAGGCGCCTTCAACACCGGTTTCAACACGTTTCAAGTTGCAGCTTCGCCCCAACCGAGAAATGCAGCGGGGTCTCCATAGAGGAGGGTCATTGAGAACAAGCGCTTCAAGTCTCGAACTGAGATCGGAGCACGACTACCTTCAGGGTTAATGCGCATACAGACGTCGGTCGGATGCAACGTGGGTCGAGTGCTTGTTCTCAATGACCCCCTTGCCTCGCTGGTCCCCGCGCGCGGCAGCCTGGATGCCTTCACCGCCGGGACTAGTGAAAGTGCTCGCCACGTCATAGGATGGCGTTTAACTCCAGAATAACTCCAGAAACGAGGGTACAATATGCGTTGGATGACGTGGCGAACACTACCCAACAGTCCCAACCTTGACCGCCGCGCGGCACCCGCTCCCCGTCCTGCCCAGTTGTAGCGCCGCGAGTTGTAATTGAAGCAAAGCTTTGACAGCGAATCATCATATTCTGGGTTCAAGATCAGAAACAGGGCGCTTTCAACACAGGTTTCAAGTCGTTTGAACGCGCACCTCCGTACCTAGCATACCGATGTCGCTTGCCTCTAGCCGCGGCAGCACCTCCTTCTCAAACACCTCCGTGTACTGCCGCAAGTTGAAATTGAAAGCAATTTTTGAAAGCGGTTCATCACATCATAGCTTCAAGCGCTGATACCATAGGCGCTTTGGACCCGGGCTATGATAATACTGGCGAATTGCACCGCCCTACCTCGGGGAGCTCCTCGAGCAGCCACTCAACAAGCGCGTTCTCTCGCCGCGGCGGACATGGATGCCCCAAAGGTAAGGACTGCCGGATAGTGCTCGAGTAATCCACGTTGTAGGATGGCATTTAATGTAAATCAAGAAATCAGGGTCCACTGTACGGTTGATCACGTGGCGAGCACTATCCAGCAGCCCCTACCCACAGGAGCCTTGCGTGGGCCGAACGCGAATGGCCCGGACGCCGTCGCCGTCGCATTCTCCCCTGGTGCCCAGCTCGGTCCGGCCGCGCCACCCGCGCCCGCCGCACTGGCACCCCCGCCGCCGCGCTGCTGCCCGGCTGAGGCCGTCATGGCCCACGTTGGATCCCGGACCGTGAGCGGCCACGCGTGTGGCGGCCTTGACGCCCGTGTTTCTGTCTTGCGGCAGCCCGGGTGGCAGGGTCGGGCGGATATTGCTCGCCACGTCATAGGATGCCAGTTCAAGCAAGAAACCAGGGCTCAACATGCGTGTCGCCGACGTGACGAGCAACATCTGGCAGGCCCTACCCGGCGATGATGGCGGTGGCGGCGGTGGGCGGCGGGCGGCGGGCGTCAGCAAGTCGGTCGCGGTGAAGCGCGCGCTGGAGGACGACGACCTCGAGCCTCGAGCTCGGCGAGCGGGCTGGACGGCTTCAGGGCTGGAGGAGGCGCCAAAAGAGTTGGTTGCTCAAGGTCTCGCGATTCTCGGGTTAGGCTGAGGTGAAGTGAGCTGCGCGGTGCCCGCCACGGGTGGCCGCGTCGGGTTCCGGAGACCTGCGCCAGCGGGAGCGTGCGGGGCCGGTCGAGGGAGTGCCCACCGCGACACGCTGCACAGCACTCGACGTCCGATGGCAAAATATTGAGCCCTAACTGAGCGCAGATCCGGAAGGGGGGTCAAACCGCGTGACCACACCGCGCTTCGCGCCATCCCCGCTTGCATCCGCGCGAATCTGTTACAAAGTCGTCGGAAGCGCGGCGTCACCAGCCCTTTCGCCGCACGAGTGTCGCCCGAGCACTCCACCCGAGCAACCATGGTGAAGTACTCCAAGGAGCCCGAGGACCAGACCAAGAGCTGCAAGGCTCGCGGGTCTGACCTCCGCACCCACTTCAAGAACATGCGCGAGACGGCGATGGCTCTGAAGAAGATGGAGCTGGGGCAAGCGAAGCACTACCTGGAGGAGGTCATCGCCATGCGCCGCTGCATCGTGTTCCGGTGCGTCCCACGCCGTGACCTCGCCGCCGTGACATCCGCCGCCTCGCGAGCTTTCCGACGCCGCCTGGCACGGCCTCTAGCGCCCTCCACCGGCGTCGGCGCGAGCGTATCCCGGGCGGCGCGGCGGGTAGCATAGTTCGGCAGTTTTTTTCTCTCAAAACGAGCAAGCGACTGACATTCCTCTCCGGTCTCTGGCTGCAGCCGGTTCTGCGGTGGTGTCGGGCGCACCGCGCAGGCGAAGAACGAGGGGTCGACCAACGACCAGGGGCGCTGGCCCAAGAAGAGCGCGGAGTTCCTGCTCGGCATCCTGAAGAACGCCGAGAGCAACGCCGAGGTGCGACACCGCGCCACGCCAACGGCAGATTCACTGGGGTTTGCAGTTGCGGTTCATTCGGAGGGACGGGAGGAGGGACGCTCGGCGAAGCGCGGGCTCGCCTGAGCCTCCCCGGCGCAGCCATTTCGACGAGGGGACGCTTACGAGGCCGGGGTTCGCGCTGGGGGGCTGCGCGGACGCGCGGGAGGGGCGTCACGGAGCGATCACCGGGCGTCGCTCACGCAGGGTTTCGGGATTTCGGTTTTCCCTCTCGCGTTCTCGTGTGAGCTCCAGTACTGAGTTTTTGAGCCGCCGACGCGCTTCGTGTGTGTTGCAGGTGAAGGGGCTGGACACGGACGCGCTCTCCATCTCGCACATCCAGGTGAACCGCGCCATCCAGCAGCGCCGCCGCACCTACCGCGCGCACGGCCGCATCAACCGTAAGTGCCCGCCCGCCGCCGCGCCACCCCCTTGCCCAGTCGTGTCAGGCCCGAGGCGAAATGAAATGGAGGCCATCTGTAGCTGCGTCAGTGTGCTGTGAGTGCAGTCCTCCTCCAAGCATGTGCTGACCCGCCCCCCCTCGCGTCCGCTACAGCCTACATGTCGTCCCCGTGCCACGTGGAGCTGACGCTCTCCGAGAAGGTGGAGTCTGTGAAGAAGGAGGTGAGCACTCTCAACATCCCGGCCCCCGCCTGTTCAGTGTTGCCTTCTCTTTCTCAGATTCACTCAGGGTTGGCGTGTGGCGGGTCGGCGGCTCAGCGGCTCGGCGGCTCAGCGGCTCGGCAGCTCGGCAGCTCGGCGGGTCTGCGTGGCGGCAGGGTGGCGGGATGGCGGCCGACTCGTGTTTGTACCTGGGGGTGCCGCGTGGTGCTGCACGCGCTGAAGCGGGGAGGGTGCGGTGCTTCTCGGGCCTAGGGTTCTGGCCTAGGGTTGGGGCCTTGGTTTCAGGCGCTGAGGCTACTCCCCGGGCCTTGGGTTGGGGCTTTCAGTTCCGGTTTGGGTTGAGTCCTTGGGCTCTTGCCTTGGTTGGCGCCTTGAGTTGGGGCCTGGGATTGGGGCGCCTCCGGACAGTCAGTGCAAAGCCAGGATCACGCGCCTACCAGTTGGTGACATCGGGGGTCCTTGCCTTGGGGTCAGTCGATCCCCTCGTTGTCAAGCCGGGAAAGCGTAATGCTCTTGCGGTTCAAATGGATTACCAAGCGCCCGCTGGACCACGCATGTCAGACTGAACCCTAGAGCCCTGCACTGGGCTCCTCGGCACGCAAGGCCACCTGCAAACGGGATTCGGGAGCTGAGTGCCCTCCGCGGGCATTGGCTTCTGGCCCTGAGTTGGGGCCTTGGGTCGGAGTCTTTAAGGTGGCTGCATGCAGGGGGCTCGAGGGTGCATGGCGCAAGTCCTTGTTAACGTCGCGCGCAGAGTCGTGTCACACTTGCCGCACACCTGCCGGACACCTGGAGACTGTACTGACGTTGTCGTTGCGCCCCCTCTCTTCTCTCGTCCGCAGGAGGATTCGCGCGCGCCCAAGGTGACCGCGAAGAACGCGGCCCGCATGCGCCTCAAGTCCGGCTCCAGCTCCGCTTAACTGCGCAGCCAATCGGGGGGGGGGTGCTCGGGTGACGGGTCGGCGTAGGTGCTAGAACCTGTAATGGCCATTCATTCGACATTTTTACACGGTGTGAACGAATGCTCGCGCGGCACGGTTTGAATATTGTACGGTTGAGTACTCGCAGCACCAATGACTACTTGTGTTTCGACGTTCATCGGGTCCCAACGCCCGCGTGGTGAGCTTTGTGGCAACCCCACATCCAACAGGACTCAAGTTATCTTTTACCAGTTTGCTTGAGCCGTCGCGTAACTCTCTTGAGCCGTTGCGAAACTCTCTCACCAAGAGTGCTCTCCACACGAATCCCCTTTTCTAGCTCCGCGAAGACCCGCGTCACTAACGTGCCTTAACGCGCATCGTATTGAACCGAGCCACACAGTTTGCGGGGATGGGCGTGGGGTGACGCTATTATCTATCTTCCTCTCGCATTGGCTTTGTAGCAAAATGCTGTCTGGCTACCGTCTCAAACCGTAGCACGTCACTGTCGCTGCTACGCGCTGCCTCATCACACGACAGAAAGAGGCGCTCGACACACACGACGCATTGCATTGATTCATATTCTCATCGCTGGAAGAGACTCTTGAGAAACACCGTGTGGCGCCTCTGTCACCCTGGCGACACGTGTATCGCTTACATACATGCGGCTGTGGCATGCGCCGCACGCTCAGACTGGCGGCTGTGTCTTGACCACTACAAGATGTTGAATCTCGGGGCGTGAAGCTTGGCTTTAAATACAATTACTATTTGCGAGTCACACGAACGCGCTCGGCACTAGCGCAACTAGCGGCTGCAAATTCATCACAGGAAGAGGCTCTCGACAAAGACGATATCGCGCTTGACCATAGCGCCACACTCCTCGAACTTCTTTTCCATCTCCAGCTCCCCGATCACGCGGCACGCGGTGCCAAGCTGGCGCATGACCTCCTCCATGCGGCGGATCGCGCGCACCACCGACCCCTCGAACAGTGTGGTCAGCTTCATGATGGCGGCGAACTTCTCCCCCGTGCTCCACGCGCGGCACATGTCCATGAGGTCCGGCCGGAACGAGTCCACGTACTCCTCCACGTCCACGTTGAGCTTGCACTCCGACACCTGCTTGCCGACCAGCCGCGCCGTGTCCCGCAGCTTGCCGTGCACCGTACCGTACGGACTCATCAATACTGCTCGCCACGTAATCACACGCGTTTTAAACCCTGGCTGCTCGAGTTGAATGACATCCTATGACGTGGCAGGTAGTAACCATGAGTCATCAATACTGCTCGCCACGTCATCAAACGCGTTTTCACCCCTGGTTGCTTGAGATGAATGACATTCTATGACGTGGCGGGTAGTATCCATGAGTCCTCACCTCCTTGGACTCTTCGCTGATCTTGAGCTCGGCGATGTCCGGCCCTTGCTGTAGCGGCGCAGGTTCAAATTCAAAGCAAAGTTTAAAAGCGGCTCATCATATTCCAGTTTCAGCGCTTAAACCAAGCGCGGTCAACCCGAAGTCAAAATAGGTTTAAGCTGGGGTCAAGCTGGGGCCAAGCTGGGGTCAAGATGGGGTCAAGCTGGGGTCAAGCTGGGGTCAAGCTGGGGTCAAACTGGGGTCAACATCTGGTCAAGCTGGGGTGAACCTGCACCGCCCTACCCTGCTCTCGCCACACCAGCGCCGATACCAGCGCCACCACCATCTCGGGGCTAAGCTCCTTCAACTAGGGACTCATGGATAGTGCGTCGCCACGTCATTGGATGTCAAAACTTGAAAGAAATTGAGGGGTCAGAATGCGGTTGATGACGTGGTGAGCAGTATCCACGAGAAGGCACCTTGAAGGTACCGTTGAACACCAGCTCGGTGGCCACGAGCTCGTCGGCCGTGGTCATCTCGCACGCCACGCGCCCCTTGGTCATCACCACCCCCTCCTCCGACACGTACCCCATGCGCCGCAGTAGGCGGTTGCGGTGCTTCAGCTCGTCGCGCAGTATGAGTCCCGCCGCCGCCTTCGCCTCACGCTTCGCAATCTTCGTCCGCAGCGCCAGCTCCCACGTGTACGGCCTGGCGGATCCTGCGTGCCACGTCACAGGTTGACACATAATTCAAGACAAGAGGGTTTACAACGATATGTATGATAATGCTTGCCACATCACATGATGCCACTCAACTCAAGAAACGAGGGTTTACAATGAGATTTTTGACGTGGCAGGGGACGTCCGCTCACGCCCTGCCCGCTTGAGCTCGAAAGCCTCAAGTTGAGCCGGCAGGTTGGGGGAGTCCACCACCGGGTGCTTGTCGATCATCCCCTCCAGCGCCGAACACCAGGGCCATTCAGAACAAGTACTCGATCCGACGTCAATCACGAAGAACCTTGCGCGTGATTGCTCATACCATCTCTTAGATTGTGATGAGCAGAAAATACAATAGCTACTCGCGCCGAGCCCCTCTACCATAAGGAACACGCGATTTGGAAGAGATATCCCCGGATCCGGGATGTCTGTCGACCGACCAACTGGCCGGTCCCTCGCTTTGAACCCCTCAAATCGACCATTTTGACAAATTGAGGTTTTCGCTCGATTTGACCCCTCAGTTTCTTATGGTAGAGGGGGTCGGACCGTGTAGAGATTAACCACCCTGCCTCGATGCGGCGGACGAGTTTGCGGAACTGCGCGCCCTCCACCTTCATATCCTCCTCGGGGTTCAGCAGCGGCACCCCGCTGGGGAACCGCTTCAGCACCTCGGTGTAGCGGCGCAAGCTGTCATTGAAAGCAAAACCTCAAAGCAGATTATCGTATTTGAGTTTCAAGCGCTTGGTTCCGGGTGATTTTAACTTGGATTTCATGGGTTCAACCTGCACCGCCTCACCTCGCCGATGGACTTGGCCGCGCGCTCCCGTGCCTCCACCGGCCGCAGGTCCTTGGGCACGTACACACGCACCGACGCCAGGCGGTCCACCTGCGACAGCGTCACCCGCACCACCCTGGGCTCCGCCACCTCCCGGTCGGGCAGTTCACCGGTGGCGCCCGCCACGGCCTGGATGGTCCACTGCCGCCGCTGCCCGGCGGCCGGCCGCGACGGATCCGACCCGCCCGTCACCGCGATCATCGCCAGCACGTCCACCGCATTGTACCGCCGCACGTTGAACTCGAAATCGCAAAGTTTGATAGCGCTTCAAACCATATTGTAGCTTCAAGCGCTGGTTGCAGACACCATAGGCGCTTTGAACACGGGTTTTGGAAAACTGTGAACTTGCAGCGCCCTCACCTTATACGTGGCGCCGTCGCGCTCGAAGCTGACCACCATGCTGTAGTGCCACAAGTTGAAATGGAAAGCAAGGTTTGAAAGAGGTTCATCATAATTCAGCTTGAAGTGCTGAGATCAAGCGCCATCAACCTGGGGCCAGATCAACCTGGGGTGGACCTGCAGCGCCCTACCATGCCCCACTCGGCGCCCACCCCGGCGGCGGCGCGCGCGGCGGCGCCCCCGTCCTCCCCCGCCGCCGCGGCCGTGCGCGCCGTCTGCCGCGGGTCCGCTGTGCACACCCGCACCAGCCGCCCACCGGCAGGGCCATTCACAACAAGCACTCGAACCGATATTGAGCAAAGACTCACCTTCTGAGTGAAGGCCAGTACAGATGCGCGGACTCGGCTCGTGAATCAACGTCGGTTTAGGATTTGGGGTTTAGGGGTTAGGGTTTAGAGCTTAGGGTGTAGGGTTTAAGGGTTAGGGTTTAGTGCGTGTTCTCAATACCCCCCTACCCTGGTTGCAGGAAGGGCACGGAGTGCGCCGGCATGTTGAGGATGTCGCGCCGCTCCGACTGCAGCACTGCCAGCGTGTCCCGTTCCTCAAGGCCTTACCCTCATCCACTGTCCGGCTTGCCGTCAGCACTTTATGTGTGATGCGTTGGGTGGTTGCAGTAACATTCAGCGACGGAAACGGCTCAGGTTGAGGTGAGAAGTGGACGAGTGTCCCGCCCGTACCGTAGGTTCACGTACTCCGCAACCGCCTCGCCGTCCTCCACCTGCACGGCGTCGCGCTCCTCCGCCAGCGCCGCCGCCGCCGCCTCCAGCTTGGGAAGCGCCCGGTCCGCCTGAAACTGCGCGAAGGATGCCCTCACTGCAGGGTCTTTCAGAACAAGCACTCCACCGACATCAGGGCAAGACTTTACCCCGGGTACCTTCAGGGTGAATGCTCATACAGACGCGCGGACTCGGTTCGACGATTAAACGTCAGTCGAGTGCTTGCTCTCAATGACCCCCCTGCCGCATGAGCGCCTCCGGCTCCGCGCCCTCGACGCGAATGAGGTTGAGGATCATGCTGTAGGTGAGGTGGAACGCCGAGTTGTAGCGGCGCAAGCTGAATTTGAAACCAAACTTTGAAAGCAGTACATCACAGTTTAGTTTCAAGAGCTTACTTCTAGGCGGTTTCAACTTGGGTTTGATAGGGTCAATCTGCACCGCCCTACCGAGTTGAGTGGGTCCGACCGACCGTGCAGCATATCCTTCGCCACCGCACTGTACCGCCGCTACTTCAAATTGAAATTAAAACGTGAAAGCAGTTTATCATATTTCGGTTTCAAGCTCTTGATTCCAGGCGCTTTCAACATGGGTTTTGATAGGGTGAAGCTGCACCGCCCTACCGCCGGGTCCATGCGCTCGTCCATCATCAGTATCACCAGCCCGCGGTCGTCCTTGCCGCGGCGGCCGGCGCGGCCGGACATCTGCACGTACTCGCCGGAGGTGATCCACCAGTACCCAGGGGCTTACACTCGTCCACTTTTCGGCTCAACGTAAGTGCTTTCTGTGTGGTAGGGAGTTCATTTAGAGGTCAGTTAAGGGGTGTTCAGCAGGTGGCCAAGGGTACCAGAGGGTAGTTAGGGTGTATTTTGTGCCAGAAAGGGCTCAGGTTGAGCTGAAATGTGGACGAGTGTAAGCCCCTGCCGGTAGCCTGCGCCGTCGAACTTGCGCGGCGACGTGAACACCACCGTGCGCGCCGGCATGTTCAGCCCCGTGGACATTGTCTCCGTTGCCACCAGCACCTTCCCCTAGGGACAGATGGATATTTCTCACCACGTCATCAACCGCGTGTTTAAACCCTCGTTTCTTGACTTAATTGGCATCCTATGCTGCGGCGAGCACTATCCATCAGTCCCTGACTGATGGATGGGACTGATGGATAGTGCTCGCCACGTCATCAACCGCGGTTTGAACCCTCGTTTCTTGAATTAATTGGCATCCTATGATGTGGCGAGCACTATCCATTAGTCCCTACCTTGAGCAGGCCCTCCTGGAAGAGGAGCTCGATGACCTCCTTCATGTAGCGGCGCAAGGTGAAATTGAAAGCAAAGTTTGAAAGCGGTTCAGCACATTAGAGCTACAGCTTCGAGCGCGGAAACCAAATGCGGCCAACACCGGGTCAACCTGGGGTCACTCTTGAGTCAGCCTGCACCGCTCTGCCTTGAGGATGGGCAGGAGGCCGGAGTGGTGCAGCCCGATGCCGCGCCGCAGTATGGGCAGCAGGTTCGCCACCTGAGGGAGCCGCCGGCCGGCAGGGTCGTACACAACGAGCGCTCGAGCCGAGGTTGTACGTGCCCGCATGATTTACCGGGTGCCTTCAGGGTGACTGCGCATAGAAATGCACCGAGGCGGCGGATGAGGAGGAGGAGGAAGACGAGGAGGAGGAGGTAGAGGCGGAGGAGGAGAATCAGGAGGAGGAGGAGGCGGAGGAGGGGGAGGAGGCCAAGGAGGAGGAGGAGGAGGAGAAAGAGCGGGAGGAGGAGGAGGAGGAGGAGGAGGAGGAGGAGGAGGAGGAGGAGGAGGAGGAGGAGGAGGAGGAGGAGGAGCAGCAACAGAAGGAGGAGAAGGAGGAGGAGGACGAGG
>Ga0307489_10001089_pt1 | contig 17608 bp, 33 predicted proteins | sample SB12metaG_FD_202247 | JGI IMG/M metagenome (GOLD analysis project Ga0307489, IMG submission 202247) | Sea-ice brine microbial communities from Beaufort Sea near Barrow, Alaska, United States - SB 1.2 | ecosystem: Environmental > Aquatic > Marine > Coastal | place: USA: Alaska | collected...
GGAACGGCAGCGGGTCCGAGGGTGTCAACACTCCGCCGGGTTCCGAGGGTGGTGACGGCGGCGGTGGCGGCAGCGCGCACACGGCGAAGGTCCGCAAGCCGTATACGATCACAAAGCAGCGGGAACGGTGGACCGAGGAGGAGCACCAGCGGTTTCTCGCCGCGCTCAAGCTTCACGGCAGGGGGGGTATCGGGAACGACGCGACGAGCGCGGATCGGGCTTACCGGGTTGGTGATGGCAACGATGTACGCGAATCGGGTCGTGGCGACCGGACCGTCGTACGCACGTACTCTCGGGGACCTACTCTCGGCGGGGTCAGTGTGTGTTGTCCATTTGCAAGTCAAGGGATATTTTTTGATAAAGAGCGATTCCGTTGTGGTGGTTGGGGGTGGCGGGACGGGGAGTGGGGACGAAGCATGGCGCCGCTGTGGTCATACGATGACGCAAACGTAGATGGGGATGCGTTTGGGGACCAGAGACGGGGACGGGGAGCGCTTTGGGGCCCGGGAGCGAGGACGGGGCACGGACAGCGCTGCTGACGGGGACTCACACACTGACGAACACGTATCTCAATATCTCTCCAGAGAACCGAGAGCCCTTTTCTCAAATTGCGTTTCAACTACACTGCACGGACCCTGCTCCTCGGCCGCGCGTGGCGTAAGATCGAGGAACACGTGGCGTCGAAGAGCGCGGTGCAGATCCGCTCCCACGCGCAGAAGTTTTTCAGCAAGCTGCAGCGCGAGGCGGGTCGCGCGCTAGCCCCCGGCTTCGCAACGCCGGGACTCGAAGCACCCGGGGCGGCATTCGCAGGCGCAGGCCACGGCCAGGGCCAGTCGCTCCATTATTCCCCTCCGGTCAGCACCGGCCAGGGCGGCAACCCCGGAGAGCAGCAACTTCACCTCCACGCGGCGACGACCGTGCTCAGCATCCCGCCGGCCCGGCCGAAGCGGTGCGTCCCCTAACCCTTAACGCTCCCGTTTCACCAACTCGCGCGTCGATGCCCCCCTCCTCTGCGTTTGCCGTCGTGTCAACCTCCAGACCGAAAGTGTCCTTCGTGGAGAACGCTTTTTACTTTACTCCTCTGAGAGCAGAGGTCGATGCTGTGCTTGCCCGCGCCCGTTTCCCCAACCCCGTCGCTTCAAACCGCGCGTGATTGCCCCCTTTCTACGACCGCGCGCTCGATCGCTAGGACGCGGCGTGAGCCCTATCATCGTCAACAGACGCAGCTTCGTTTCAATTAGATATTCCCCGGATATTCCTTCTTTGCTCACACTGTAGCTGCTCGCTGACGTCCCAAACACCCCGTGCTTTCAACGTCTGCAGGAAGCCCGCGCACCCGTACCCGCGCAAGGCGCCGGGCGCCAAGCAGGCTCGACACGGCTCACACAGCGGCGACTGCAGCGGCGAGCAGACGCATTCCGACTCAGGCGCGTCTGAGGGCGGCGCGCACGGCGTCAGCGGCGGGCACTCCAGCCTCACCGGCATCGACGGCCACGCCCTCCCGCCCGCCGCCGCCGCCGCGATGATGGCCAACCTGTCGCGCATGAACTCCGTCAACACCAACGCCTCGTTCCCTTCGCCCGCCAACACGCTCATCGGCGGCGGCATGCACAGCCACCCGACGATGGGCCCTGTGCAGCAAGGCGCCGCACCCGGTAGGGATCGAGGCATAGTGCTCGCCACGTCATCACACGCATTGTGCATGCTCGTCGCTGGAATCAAATGACATCCTATGATGTGGCGAGCACTATCCATCAGTCCCTAGCTGTAGGCGCCGGCGCCTTCCATCCCGACGTGGTCAACGCTGCCATGGCGCAACAGCTGGCGCAACAGAACGTGATGGCGCAGCAGCTGTTCGCGGCGATGGCGATGTTCGGACCCATGGGCGCCATGGCGGGCTTCAACTGGCCCGTGGCGCTGCCAGACCCCGCGCAGGCGGCAGCGGCGGCGGTCAATGGAGGTGTGGCGCTTGCAGCGGCGGCGGCTCAAGGTAGGGCCTGGCTCATGTGTCTTCCCTCCATCTTACCGCCAAGACACACCCTCTCTCTTCTCTTGTCTTAGGCCTGGCCCGCCCCCCGTACTTCGTGTACTCTATCTGCAGTGCACCTGGAGGCACCCGTCCCACGCCTGGTACTCGAACTAAACGCCCGAGCTGTGGAGCCTTGCTCGAAGCGTCCTCCACCACAGTTTTCAGCCCTCGATTCGTAGAGAGTATAATGCACAGCCCATCTGATGTTTTTGCGATGTCTCTGCTGGGCTCTATCTGGAGGCGGCGCGCCTGACGCATCCGACGCGGTGAACGGTGGCGCCTCGCAGCGCCCAACAGCTGGTCCCGCACCGGAGCGGGGCGAGCGGGAGGGGCACAGCTACGAGGACGGAGGCGCGGGGGGCGCGGGCGGTTCACAGGCGGCGCTGCCCGCGGCAGATCTGGCGGGGTCGCCGGCGGTGGAGCCGATGGCACTTGCAACGGCGCCACCAACGGGGCCGCCGGCGGGCATGGAAGGCCAGGGTGGAGGCAACTTCATGGCTGCGGTGATGTCTGCCGCGGCGCAGGCTCAGATGGCGCAGTACGGCGGCGCAGCGGCTACCAACGGCAGCGCATTCTCAGCTTGGGGGACCCCCAGCGGCTCCAGCCTCATCCAACCCGGCAGCATGCCGGACTTCTCCGACAACGGCATGGCGGCGAGCGCGGCAGCGGCGGCGGCGCCAGCGCCGGTGGCTCCTGCGGATCCCATGGTGAGTCGCGCTAATTGGAGCGAATGGCTTTCGACCAATCATGCGCGAGGTAACATTTCTGGTTACCCGCGCATAGAATTTACTCAATTCAAGACTAAAAGAAACCAGGGTTGGCGAATGTTGAATAACCTTTAATTGGTTTCTGTTTGGCACTATCCTTGGGCGGCGTTTGCTGCGATGCAACAGGGGTTCTTAATGCAAATGTTTGCGGGGGGCATGGCGGGGTTTATGCCCCCGGCCGCGGCGCCGCAGCAGCCGATGCAGCCGCTGGCGGCAGGGGCTTACACTCGTCCACTACTCAGCTCAACCTGAGCCGTTTCTAACACAAAACGCACCCTAAACACCCCCCAACACCCTCTCCTTCCCGCAAACACCCCCTAAACGACCCCTAAAGACACCACCTTTCCCATCGAAAGAAGCGCTTACGTTTAGCTGAAATGTGAACGAGTGTAAGCCCCTGGTTGGTGGCGCCGCAGTTTGCGCAACCAGTGGCGCAACCGGCGGCGGCGAATGCGGCGGCGGCAGCAGCCGCGGGGGCGGCGGCAGATGCGTTGACGCCTTGTTTGGGCCAACAGGCGTCAGAGGCAGGGTCTTACACTCGCCCAGTTTTCAGCTCAACTTGAGCGCTTTGTATGGGATAGGGGGTGCGCGTAGGGGTTCTGTAGCCCGTGCTAAGGGGGTGTTTAGGATGTGTAGGGCGTTTTGTGTGACAGACACGGCTCAAGTTGAGCTGAAAAGTGAACGAGTGTAAGCCCCTGGTCAGAGGCGGCAGCGGCAGGGGTGGCGGCGGCGGCGGCGGAGATTCCTGCCGTTGTGAATCTTGAGCGGCCAACCCCTACCGTCGGGAACGTGCCGGGGGGTGCTGCGGCGGTGGCGTCGGGCGCTGGGTGTGTGCCGGTACACTATGAGGGCGGTGGTGACATCAAGCCGGGCGCTGGGTGTGTACCGGTGCACAATGGCGGCAGTGGTGACGTCAAGCTCGGAGCGCAGAAGCAGGTAGGGTCTGACGAATAGTGCTCGCCACGCCGTCAAACGCATTGCGGACCCTTGCTTCTTGAGTTAAACGACATTCCAAGACGTGACAATCACTATTCATCAGTGCACACAGTTCTCGCCACTTCATGAAACTCAGTTGGAACCCTCGTTTCTTGAGTAACATGGCATCATTTGACGAGGCGAGCCCTATCCATGAGTCCCTAGCAGCAGGCGGGATCGGGCGGGATCTCCGGGAGCGACAACTCCGGGCAGATGATGCACCAGGGGTTCGAGAGTTCCAGCGCCCGGGAGGCCAGCCCTGTGTCGGTCGGTCGGTAGCTCCCAGGTTAAGGGTTCAAATTATAAACCCTAAACCTGTGTGCGGGAGGCCAGCCCCGTTTCGGTGGAGCGGCAGCAGCGGTAATTCTTTGGGTAGTTTGGGCAGCAATTTGGGCAGTTTGGGCAGCAGCGGTAACTGCCGGGACTGGGGGGCACACTACAGTATAGCCATCAGTCTACATCAGACGATAATTCTTTGGGTAGTCTGGGATAATTTTTACGTTTCTGCATTGCTTCGTTTCTTTCATTTCTTTCATTTCCGTCATTCTTTCATTGCTTTCATTTGTTTCATATTTGGGGCTGGGTACATTTTTTTCATTCTTAGACGCAATAGGGCTTGGACCACGGCCAATGTCGGCGCGTCCAGTTCTTGATCCATCAACTTTGCAATTACACCTAGTTGCTGGCAAGAACATCATTTCGTTCAAATTTAATTCTTTTGTAATAAGAGTCGAAATAACAAACAAACACTCGCCTCACTCATCCTTCGCAACGAGCGATTATCTTTCGAGCCCAACCAACGCGCGATTCGTCGGCTTTGTTCGAGCCAGCCTTGAGGTTTAAAAATAAAGCGACCCTACAGGTTTAATACGCCAACCTTCATATGGCAGGGCCAAAGCCTGCGCCTGGTGCCTCCGGACACACGCGGACGAGGACGCGTCCATCTTCTGATGCCTCCTAATACGAAAGCATCTCCTTCTCTCTCTCTCCCGAAGCCACTCTCAGTCAAAATGCCACGCGTACCTCGTGCACTCCCTCCGCGGTTCCCATGTGCACCTGGACGTAGCGTCGCAAGTTCAAATTGGAAGCAATTTTCGAAAGCGGTCCATCACAGAGGAAGAGCAGGAGGAGGAGGGGGAGAGGGAGGAGGAGGAGGAGGACGGGAGGACGAGGACGAGGAGGACGAGGACGAGAGTAGGAGGAGGAGAAGAAGACGGAGGAGGAGGTTTCAGCTTCAGTCGCGGAAGCAAAGCGCAGTGCACACGGGGTGAACCTGCGCCGCCCCACCTTAAGGCAGCCGTCCGCGGCCTGGTACTCGAACTTGCCACCCGCGCCGTCCACGCCGACGCCCGTTGGCGCGCGGCTCGCGTAGCACACCAGCACGCCGCATCCGTACACCGTCGCCTCCCCTGTCAGCTTGTTGCCCTCGGCCACTATACAGGGTCTTGCAATCGCTCCCTTTTCAGCTCAACTTGAGCTGTTTTGTCCATGAAATCACTGGAAGTCAGGCCGCAAAGGTGCTTGGGGGGTCAGGGTGATTCCTGGTGCCTCCCTATCACGGGGAAGCATATATCTCTCACGGGGGCCAGGGCGAATGCCTGGTGCCTCCTGATACACGCGGAAGCATCGGTCGCGGGGGCCAGGGCGATCGCCTGGTGCCTCCTTATGCACGCGGAAGCAATTGCCTCTCTCTCATCCTTGGAGGTGCTCAAGTTAAGCTGAAAAGGGAACGACTGGAAGGCCCTGCCACTAGCCCCGCGGCGCGCACCGCCCCGCCGCCGTTAAACATCTGGTCCAGCGCCACGGGCGTCCACGCTACGTCACCCTCCTGTATGATCGGAACCACGGTGTACACCTCCCACTCCTTGGCTCCCAGATCGATGCTGATGCTCTCCCCCAACTGCAGCACCTTCAGGCCGTGCGTGCGGTGCGCCTGCAAGTAGGGTATGATGGATACTGCTCGCCACGTCACACGATGCTATTCAACTCAAGAAACGAGGGTTCAAAATTCGTTCGACGACGTGGCGAGCACTATCCATCAGTCCCTACCTGCACGGCGAAAACGGTGTCCACAGTGTACTCGTCCGCGCCTTCAGAGTCGTCGACCAGGTCCTCCACGTCCTCAGGCCGCACCACCGCGCGCACTGAAGGCACAACCGCGCAGCAGGGTCGCTGAGAACAAGCACGCGAGCCGACATCGGAGCATGACCGACCTTAAGGGTGAGTTCTCATACAGACGCAGGGACTCGGTTTGTCGATTGCTTCGGTTCTGTGGGTCGAGTGCTTCTTTTGAACAACCTAACTGGGCGGGAGGGTCATTGAGAACAAGCACTCGAACCGAAATCGAAGCATGAGTTACCGGATACCCTCATACAGCCGCGAATGCTCATACAGCCGCGCGGAGGAGGAGGTCGTTGGTTCAAATTCGGTCGAGTGCTTGTTATCCATAAGCCCCTTGCCTGCACGTGTGTGTGGAACTGCCCCTTCTCCCGGCTCCAGCACGCGCCCTGGATGTTGAAGCACCCCACCACCCCGCCCCGCGTGTTGCGGTTCCACACCTTGGGCGAGGGTGGGACGAATCTCCAACTGATTATCACGCCATATGTGAAGTGGCGAGCACCTATACACATGTGGTGGATGGCGTGGCGAGCACCGGTAAACTATGTGTAATTATGTGGGGGATGGCATGGCGAGCACCGGTACACTATGTGGTGGATGGCATGGCGAGCACCTGTAAACTGTGTTTTGGATGGCGTGGCGAGCACCGGTGTGGGGAAGGGCGTGGCATGGCAAGCACATGTGCGTGCCCTACCTTGAGAGCCGTGACGCCGTCCCGAGTGACGTCCGTGAATAGGCAGTCGCGCGTGGGGCGCCCGGGCAGGTTCGCCCAAACACAGGGCCCGGTAGATCATGCTCGACAAGTCAAGGTAGCCAATTAACACAGGGTGTCACTTAACTAAACAACGAGGGTCACCAATGGGCAACAATGTTGAGGTGAATGACGCGGGGCCCGGTGGACTATACTCGCCAGGCAACAGGGTGGTACTTGACACAATAAACGAGGATCTCACATGCGGAGAATGACACGGAATCACGGGAAATGCACTAAGCCTTTAGGGTTTACCCTAAACCCGGAACCCTAAACCCTAAACCCTAAGCCTCACCCGGAGCACGGCGCCGCTGGGGAACACCAGCTGTCGCAGCACGTCGAAGTCGTGCTTGCCCGGCGCGTCGCTCACGTACACCGGGCACCCGCCCACGGCGCGCGCCGCCGCGTGCAGTGCACCCACGCCTTCGGTCAGAGCCAGATTGATATCGCCCGCCACGTAATCGACACGCATTTTGAGCTCTCGTAGCTTTTCCTATGACGTGGCAAGCAACATCTGCCTTGGCTGGCGTTTCCGGATTCGAAGGGATTCGGTCGAGGGTCGGATTCGTGTGGATTCGGGTGGATGCCGAGCAGCCCTGCAGCGAGGTAAGGTTCGCGGTATTTTACAGTCTGTATGGGCATTTGACCTACAGAAATGGATTCCGGATTCGGACAGATTTGGTCGAGGGTCGGATTCGTATGGATTCGGGTGGATTCCTAGACCCCGTAAATGGAATCAGCCAACGCAGATATCTGCTAGGCCCTGCCCTCAGTGTCGTTCTTACTGTGGAACATGTCCCAGTCCGGCAGCACAATCTCGCCCATGAACACGCTGTTGTACGCCACATTAGCAATGTGCACCGTGCGCTAGTGCCTGCCAGATACTGCCCGCCACATCATCGACCGCACTTCGAACCCTGTTTCTTGTTTACATGGAGCATCTGACGTGGCGAGCAACGTATGCAGTAAAGCTGCACGCCACGTCATCGACACGCATTTTATACCGTCGTTTCTTGAGTGACATGGCTTCCTGTGACGTGGCGAGCAACATCTTGCAGGCCCATCGCCCGCCACGTCATCGACACGCATTCTGAACCCCCGCTTCTTGGATTGAATAGTGTCCTATATCGTGGCGAGCAACATGCGCCGGTCCTTACCGTGTGAGAGGCGGGATTGGTGGGGTAGAAGTCATCACTGACGCGCGCCAGCGCCGAGCCGCTGAAATTGAAGATGTTCTCCGTGCTGCAGGGGCGCAAGTTGAAATTGAAAGCTAAAGTTGAAAGTAGTTGCCTCATATTGTAGTTTCAAGCGCTGCAACCAGGCACTTTCAACACGGGTTTGAGCGTGCAGCACCCTGCCGTGCTGTGGCACATGCAGTTGATGAGACCGTTGCTTGGGAAGTTTCGGACCACCGACGCCTCCAGCGATGCGTGCAGGTCCCTGGCCAGCGTCGGGCCGCCCCCGAGCCCCTGGCACGAAGGTCAGGTAGATATTACTCGCCATGTGATCAAACGCAATCTGAAACCTCGTTCTTCAGTTGAACGGAATCATATGACGTGGCGAGCGATGTCTGCCAGACTCTACCTGACCCAGCCCCCCCACCACCGCTTGACCATCCACCTTGACACCGTCCACTCCGGAGCCAGGGCCCGGCAGAACAGGCTGCTTTCGGTTTATCGCCTGGGTGCAATGCCCATACAGAGTTGCGGGCAAAGCGTCAGCGCTCCGCGCGGGAAAACGGCCGCCAGGTTGAATGCCCACACAGAGTTGCGGGCAGAGCATCAGCGCTCGGCACGTGAAGCGATGTACCGAAATCGGCCTATTCGGGTTAAAACGTCAGGCGAGGGGCATTTAATTCGTGAAATGGGGTTTGACAAATGTGTTGAAGGCTGTTTCGAGCGATTTCTGCCAGGCCCTACCCCGCGGCGGCGAGGTAAGTGTGCAGCTCCTCGTTGTAGCGGCGCAAGTTGAATTTGAACGCAGAAGTTGAAAGCAGTATATGATAATATAGTTTCAAGCTCTTAGTTCCAGGCGATTTTAACTCGGGTTTCATAGGGGCAACCTGCACCGCCCTACCTCGTAAAACTCCTCCAGCTTCTCAGGCGCCACCATGCCCACCCCGCCCTAGAGCCTGGCAGATGTTGCTCGCCACGTCATCGACGCGCCCTTTGAACCCTCGTTTCTTGAGTTAGATGGAATCGTGTGACGTGGAGAACAATATCTGCTTCAGCAAGCCACGTCATCTACGCGCCTTTTGAACCCTCGTTTCTTGACTTCAATAGAAACCCTTTAAATACCTCAGGGTGTATTCGCTGGAAATGGCGGAGGGGTTTGGTTAATGCTCACCATGTGAATCGCCTTGGGGCTCGATGAAGGTATTATAAGTACAAAATAATGGAATCCCATGGCGTGGCGAGCGACATCTGCCTAACCCTACCCCGCCCACTGTGACTGGGTCCCAAGCCTGCGACGGCTCAACCGTCAGTACCCCCGGCGAGTGTTCCGGGTATTTCATTACCGGCACGTATTTGGCCACCCCCGGCTCCTGTTTATAGGGCCCCAGCCTCGTCCACCTCATGTTGGTAATTTCACCTGTCGTGACACCACCAGTAATGTGATCATCTGATACCGGCTAATGTGGTCATTCGATACCGGTGTGCTCCACTTGATACCGAAGAGCTCCATTTGATACCGGGCAGTTGATGCCGAGGAGCTACCGTTGATACCGAACGAAGAGCTTCATTAGATACCGGGCCTCACCTGCGGGTGCAGTCCCCCCCAGTAACCAAAGAGGGCGTGCCAGCAGTACACGTGCTCCACTCCAAATGACTTGATCCGGCGGACAACCCGCCCCAGCCCGTCCCCCAAGCTAGGGCCTGGCGGATGCTGCTCGACACGTCAAAAGCTGCCACATGACTCGAGAGACGAGGGTTCAACAGACTCGAGAGACGAGGGTTCAACACGTCATAAGATGCCACTGGACTGGAGAGACGAGGTTTCGACACGTCATAAGATGCCACTTGATTGGAGAGACGAGGGCTCAGAGTGCGTTGGATGACGTGGCGAGCAATATCCGCCGGACAATACCCTAGGCGGCCGCCGCCGTCCTGGAATTTCACGTTGGCCTCGACGCCCGATACCAGGGGCATACGCTGGTCCACTCATCACCTCAACGTGAGCAGCTCCTCAGTGTATGTCGCTGAAATCACCAAGCTCATCTCACAAAAAGTCATCACATCAAGCCGAAAAGTGGACGAGTGTAAGCACATGCCTGACACGCGGTGGTTAAAGCACATGAGTGTGGAAACCGCCGCACGCAGGGCGGGGCCCAGCACCCACTGGCCGATGAAGCGAAGCGAGCGCCAGCTGTAGCTATTGTACGCCGTGGTGTGAAGCCCACGGCGAAGGCCCAGTATCAAACGAAGTGTTTGTTATCAAACGGAGGCGTTTGGTGTCAAACGATTTTGTTCAAGTATAGGCACTTGTGTTCAAATGACCGAACCGAGTGGGTTGATGTGCAGGTTGAGAGAAAAGCAGAACCTCACCCTTCCCAGTACATCCGCTCCAAGGTGCCCGCCACCGCGCTGCCCGTCCGCGCCACCACGCCCCCGCCCACGCCGGGCGCCACAACCTCCGCGGCCGCAGGCGGCATGCCCGATATGTAGCGGTGCAAGTTGAAACTGAAGCAAAACTTCGAAGCAGTTCTTCACATTTTAGTCTCAAGCTCTAAAACCAGGCGCTCTCAATAGACTAGCACGTGATCAATTCACAGAGTGTCACACATCAGCATCAAGCCAGACACGCCAAGGACGCCTTATTCCGTGCTTGCAGATACGGGTTTCAACCTGCAGCGCCCTGCCGAGATGTGATCCACCGCCTTCTGAAACATCTTATCCGGCTGCACGCTCTGCCACCCGTCGCCTAGGACCTGATTAAAATTGCTCGCCACGTCACAGGTTGTCAAGTTATGCAAGGTGAAAGGATTTTACGTGAGGTGAGGTGGATGGGTTTGATGCGGGATGAGGAGGATGACGTGGCGAGCATGAATCTCTCCGCCCCGCCGTCATCGATGATGACGAAGCGCGAGGGGGTGCCGCCGTGTGCCAGGCTTGCGACGCCCGCCTCCACACCCGCGGGAGTCACCTGGCGGCAGGGTCAACGAAAACAAGCAACCTCACCGAGATCAAAGCACGGCTCACCTTCAGAGTCAATGCTCTACAAGCACTCGACCAAGATCGGAGCATGGTTCACCTTCAGGGTTGATGCTCATATAGACGCGCAAAGGAGGAGGAGGAGTGGGATGCGGAGGAGGAGGAGGAGGAGGAGGCGGAGGAGGAGGCGGAGGAGAGGAAGGAGGAGGAAGAAGAGGAGGAGGGGATGCAACGTCGGTCGTGTGCCTGTGCTCAACACTTCCCCTGCCTGGTGGTAGAAGGCATCCCACGTGCACCACCCGAAGACGTCGACCACGGGCGGTATCTGTTTGTGCCGCCGCAGCGCGAAGGTGCCCATGCGCTCCGCAGCCAGCGCCACCGCCGCCTCGATGGCCCGGAAGCAGAGTCATTCACTACAAGCACTCGAGCTGATGTCGAGGGAGACCTACACCCAGGGTGGATGCTCATACAGACGCAAAGAGGAGGAGGAAGAGTTTCAACGTCGGTCGAGCGCTCGGTCTGAATAAAGCCCCTGCCTCGAACGGCGACAGTGCGGCGGCAATCACCAGCGCGTCGTTGCAAAAGTCGGTGGTGGTTTCTGAGCAGTTGCTTTCGGAGACGAGCGCGAGCCCACCGCTGCCGTTGCTGCAACCACTGCTGCTGCCGCGCGCAAGCCCGCCGGTGGCGCAGCAGCCGGCGCTACTGCTGCTGCCGCTGCTGATGCTGCGCCCGAGGCTGCCACTGCCGCCGCTGCTGCCGGGCGCGAGGCTGCCGATGCCGCTACTACCGCTGCCGCCGCCGCCGCCCAATCCGTCGCCGTTTCCGTTGCCGGTGCCGCCGCGGCCGCCGTTCTCGTTGGGGTGCCCGGACAGCGTCGATCGGAACCCGTTGGCGTCAATCACCGGCAGCAGCACAGCGTACCCTCCGCCGAGGGCCCAACGCAGAATTTGGGAAATGGCTCAAAATTCCACAAGATGACCCCTCCACACATTTTAATTATTAAGGGGGGGATGTCCGTAAACCCCTGTTTCTTGAGTTGATTGACCGGGTGGGCATGTTCTGCGGGATTTCCGCCGGGGGCTACCCGCGGTTCATGACACGTGTCTTGAGTAATTGAAGCGGGGTCCTACCCGCGCCCATCGGTAGCTCCAGCAGGAGGAACTGCGTCTCGGGAGGCACGTCAGCGGCAGAGGTTCCCTAGCGAAAGGGTCCGACACGCCGTCCCCTCTGCGGCTTAGTAAGTGCGTGACCATCTTCAGGGCACAGGTATGTTTTAGTACACTGTGAGCTCACAGTCAGGGGACTCCGTGTCGGGGGTGTACTGGTGCACACCAGTTCACTGTGAGCTGATGAAGACGAGAGCAAGGGAGAGAGGATAGAGGACAGAGAGGACAGAGAGGAGAGAGGCACTGTCTAACAGTTAGGGGATGGTGACGGTGTTGTTGAGCCCCGCCCAGCTGGGCGTCATCCACCACAGCTTGCACCGCACGCGCCAGAGGAGAGAGGGGAGTGGAGAACGGGAAGAGGGGAGATGAGAGAGGAAAGAGAGGAGGGAGAGATGAGAGAGGAGAGAGGAGAGCAGAGAGGAGAGAGGAGAGCGGAGGAGAGAGGAGGAGAAAGGAGAGAGGAGAGACGAGAGAGGAGAGAGGAGAGAGGAGGAGAGAGGAGGAGAAAGGAGACGCATTGTTGAATTGTGAGGAGTTGTGTATTGTTGAGCCCCGCCCAGCTGGGCGTCATCCACCACAGCTTGCACCGCGCGCACGCCATGAGCCGCGAGCAGTTCACGGCGCCCGCGAGCGCGATGACGTGGCGGTGCGTGGCATCGGCCGCGCTGAACCCCAGCACTGCGGCGCTCACGGCGCGCCCGGCGCCAGGGGCTTACACTCGTCCACTTTTCAGCTCAACTTGAGCGCTTTTTATGGGACAGGGGGTCCGCGTAGGGGTTATGTAGCCCGTGTCAAGGGGGTGTTAGGGGGTGTTCAGGGTGTGTAGGGTGTTTTGAGTGGCAGAAACGGCTCAGGTTGAGCTGAGAAGTGAACGAGTGTAAGCCCCTGCCCGGCGCGCTCCCCGCTGCCGCCCGGCAAGAGGGTCAGTAAGAACAACGACTCGAGTCTGACTCAGCATTCGACTCGTGAAGCGCTGGTACAGCCGAGGCGGTGGTCTGCGCGGCGGCTCCGCGTATTCTGTGACCTCTGAGACGGCACCAATATGGGTCGAGGCGTCACCGCAGAGGACGAAACCCACCGGGCTCTTCATCCACGACCTGCCGTCCAGTCCGAACAACCTCGACCGCAGTGATTCAGTGGTTGGACTCAACACCACGCTCGGGGTCCCTTCCGAGGGTACGTGCTCATACGACGGTCTGGCCACCACCAACCGAGTCCGCGCGCCGGTATGAGCCGTCCGGAAGGTTAGTCGTACACAGTTGTGCGTTCGAGTCGTTGCTCTCAACAACCCCCCTGCCCGGAGCGCCCCCGTTCGGCGCTATGAGAACGATGTTGGGCACGATGACTAGACGAAAAACCACTACGAGTATCGGGCCGAGCGTACATGCTCATACACGACCGTCTGGCCCCCACGAACCGAGTCCGCGCCTCCATATAAGCATCCGCCGTGAGGTAGGTCGAGCTACATTCTGCGTTTGAGTGGTTACCCCCTCTCCCTACCATCGTTCGGCGTTATCGGAGCTGCGAGCGCCAAGTGCTCCACGCACACGATCTCATCGGACACATCCTCGAGCAGCGGCCGGTCGCCCGCGTAGAGGATGCCGCCGGACAGCGACAGCGACAGCGCTGCGGCGGCGGCGGGGGCTGGGGCGGAGGTTGCGCCACGCCTCTTCGCCATGGATGCGAGAGCGCCGTTGGGTGGGCGCCGCGTTGTAAGTGGCGCGCTTGTGTGGCTCGTATGGCACATTGACAACCTAAAAAGTGCAAATAACCCTATTCTGGTATTCCCCCGTTTGGGTTTAGGGTTCCTCGTTGACTCGTGACTCAACCCCGTTGGACTTTTGCGAGAAGTGCGTTCAGAACATCACCGGCATTTAAAGGGGGGTTCAGGGGGGATTAGGGGGGTTTTTCAAGGGGGGTATTTCAAGGGTTACTTTTGAAGAGGCGATTCGGAGGATCAAGTGCAGCGCCCGCAAACTGGACGCGCGCGTGACCGAACGCATTGCACACCTTACCGCCGACCCGCCGCCTCGGTCACACCGCGGTCGCCGCGCGACATCAGCCTGATAGCTCTCCACTGCAATCGCTTTCGTCGCCAGACTCGTCTAGTCTCGCAACAGGCGTAGGCGCGTCTTTCAAAGTTCCAAGACGAACATAAATTGCAGCGATGTCCGACGGGAACGATCTCTTCGAAGATGGCCCGAAGCGGGTGAGTGAGCGCGCCCGCCCCCGCGGATGACACCCGCGCTCGCGCGCACCTCTTCCTCATCCGCCGCCGCCTATCCGTGTCATCTGTCAGTGTCGCCTCGCGCGGACCCTGCACGCGGAGGAGATGATTGGACTACAGCTTCGCTCGGCACCCGTTGGGAGTTGCCCCGTTTGGTCTTTTGCATGAGAAGATGCGTTCCGGAGCGACGTTTCGCGCGCGGGTTCGCTCGCACAGGCGTGCCGCTTGGGCGTGTATCCGCGCCCGCTCGCGGCGCGGAATGCGTCGAGACCTACACTGGCACTCTCTAGCTTCGCCACCCTCGCCGAAACCGAAACCGATGTTAAAACACATTCAAACAAACAACATCTCACTCCTCCACATCGGTTTGCTTCCATCAGGGGACAGTGATGGGGCGGCGGCGAGGCGCGCCCCCTCCGCCGGAGCCGGAGCCTGACTCCATAGCAGGGCCTCACCTTCCTTCCGCTGATGCGGCGAGCGTGAACCGTTACACTGGCTCACTATCCGTAAGCAATCCGGTTGAGGCGAAAAGGGTCTACTCGTAGTGTAGAAGGCCCTCCCTGGTGTCTGTTTGCCCCGCTTCAGGGGCTTACACTCGTTCACTTCTCAGCTCAACTTGAGCGCTTTTGTGAGACAGGGGATGTGCGTAGGGGCTGTGTAGCACGTGTGAAGGGGGTGTGAGGGGGTGTGAGGGGGTGTGAGGGGGTGTGTAGGGTGTCTTGGGTGTGTCAAACACAGCTCAAGTTGAGCTGAAAAGTGAGCGAGTGTAAGCCCCTGCCCCGCTTCACACCTCGAAGATGCTAAAGTTGAGGTCGACAGGGATATAATGTAAGGCCCTGCCTGCCGGGCGCGGAAATCGGCGCGGACTTCGACGACAGCGATGACGAGGTAGGGTGGTGCAGGTTGAACGTATCAAACCCAGGTTGAAAGCGCCTGGAACTGAGCGCTTGAAAGTAAACCATGATGAACCGCCTTCAAATGATGGTTTCAAATTCAGCTTGCGCCGCTACGACGAGGAAACGCCCTCCCACTTTCAGAAGAAGGCGCCAGCGGCGCAGGGCGGCTGGGGCATGGGCGGCGGCGGGGGTGGTAGGGTCGCCACCAGTGGCTTACACTCGTCCACTTCTGAACTCACTTGAGCTGTATTTTGTCACTGAAATCACCCAACGTACCCACAAGAAAAGCTCAAGCTGAGCTAAAAGGTGGACGAGTGCGAGGCCCTGGACGCCACCACGGTTTTTGCCTCCATTCTCGCTTCTTGACCCAAGCAGCATTCTAGAACGTGGCGAGCAGTTCGGTCTTGCCTCCACCCTCGTTGCTTCAGCTGAGTGGCGTCATATGACGCGGCGAGCGTTGGGTACTTGGCCCTATCCCGGGGAGGGGGAGGGGGAGGGGGAGGGGACGATTCTGACGAGCCGGAGGCCCCGGCGTTCAGCAGGACGGCAGCTGGGGTGGGGAAGACGGCGGGCAAAGCACCGGCGCAGGGGGGATGGGGCGATGACGACGGGGGAGGCGGCGGAGGCGGCGGCGGCGGAGGTGGCGGAGACGGTGGCGGAGGTGGCGGTGGCGGTGGCGGCGGTGGATCGGAGGGGGCGCGCTCGAAACCGACCATCGGCGGCGGCTGGGGCATGGTAGGGTGGTGCAGGTTGTTGAAACGATGAAACCCAAGTTGAAACCGCCTGGAAGCTGGAACCAAGCGCTTGAAACTAAAGTTTGATATACTGCTTTCAACTTCAGCTTTCAAATTCGTTCTGCGCCGCTACAGCATGGGCACGGACGGCGGCGAGAACAAGAGCCTTGGTTGGGCGGTGCAGGTTGACAGTATCAAAACCCGTGTTGAAAGCGCCTATGGTGTCTACAATCAGCGCTTGAAGCACACAATGTCATAAACTGCTGTCAATTGTTGCTTTCAAATTTAAATTGCGCCGCTACACCTTGCGTTGGACTTCGATGACGACGACGAGAAGCCCAAGTTCGCGGGAGTCAGCCGCCGCAAAGCTGCGCAGGGGTTCGAGGAGACGGGCGGCGATGACGGCTTTGGCGCAGCGCCGAAAGGTGAGGCGGTGCAGGTTGACCCTATCAAAGTCACGATGAAAGCGCCTGGAACTGAGCGCTTGGAACTAGAATATGATAAGCTACTTTCAAGTTTTGCTTTCAAACCAACATGCGCCGCTACAGAAAGGGCGCGCGCGGGGCGGTGCAGGTGGTGCGGCCCCCAAGAGCAAGCACGACATGCTGGACTCGGACGTTGGCGATATCATGGAGATCCCCGAGCTGGACGACGAGGTAGGGAATGGGCCTCGTTCAGACCCACTCCAACGCCAAGTGGAGCTCGACTTGGCGGATTTGGCTTGACGCCGTTCGAGTGCCTGTTCTAAAGCCCGGCATCATCCGTTTCTCTGCGGTGAGTAAACTAGATGGATCTCTTTGGTGGTGCGTTCTCGTCACCTGGTCATGTTTAGATTGCCAACATGTATGGTGTCCACGTGACTTGACCAGTTGACGTGGTTCATTAATGAACCTGTGTCTAGGGCTCCGACGACTCGGACGACATCCAGCACCGCGTGGCCGTGGCGCCCAAGGTAGGGTGGTGCAGGATGACCCCGGCTTGACCCCGGCTTGACCGCACTTGGTTTCAGCGCTTGAAACTAAAATGTGATGGACCGCTTTCAAAGTTTGATCTCAAACTTAACTTGTGCCACTACACCAAGTACCGCGCCAACCGCGTGCAGACCATCGGCGAGCTCGACGCACAGGCGCACCTGCTGGCGCCGACCGGCCAGGAGGATGACGACATCGACTTCAGTCTGCTCACCTCCGTGCTGTGCTCTATGGACCAGGTGCGAAGTCCGTCCGTCCACTTGAACCTGGTGTACCGGTACACATGTTCAACACGTCCACCTGAACCTCGTCGAACCATGCCTGAACCTAATGTACCGGTACATCTTAGTGCACTGGTACATCTTCAACCTATGCACCTGAACACAATGTACTGGCACATCCTCAACAGGTGCGGGAGGGCGATGAGGTGTGGGATCCCGACCAGATTTGGGCGGAGATCTCCAGCGAGCTGCACCGCGAGGAGGAGGCTAGGGAGGTAGGGTCCGGCGGATGTTGCTCGCCACGTCATTGGGTGCCTGTAAATTGAGAGACGAGGGTTCAAAATGCGCCCGCCGGATGTTGCTCGCCACGTTATAAGGTGCCTTTATCTCAAAGACGAGGGTTTGTGAAGGGCGCCTAGCGGATGTTGCTCGCTGCGTCATATGGTGCCATCAACTCGACAGACCAGGGTTCAAAGTGCTTTGGATGACGTGGCGAGCAATATTCGCCAGGCCCTGGGGGGAGGAGGCCGGGCTGCCGGGTGACACGGGCACGGAGAAGGAGAAGGCCGGTACCGCGGATCAAGACAAGCCGCCGGAGAAGT
>Ga0307489_10001090_pt1 | contig 17605 bp, 27 predicted proteins | sample SB12metaG_FD_202247 | JGI IMG/M metagenome (GOLD analysis project Ga0307489, IMG submission 202247) | Sea-ice brine microbial communities from Beaufort Sea near Barrow, Alaska, United States - SB 1.2 | ecosystem: Environmental > Aquatic > Marine > Coastal | place: USA: Alaska | collected...
ACGGCGGCGACACAGACGATGGAGACGATGTCGACGAGGGCGGGGGCGGGACCGGGGGCGGGAAGCGCAGTCGCAAAAGAGAAGCGACGGCCGAGTTCTTCAAGGATCCAGGGATATTCAGCCTCGCCGACATGGAGCGCTTCGCGGTGGATGCGGAAGACGAGGCGGAGGAGGAAGTCAGGGTCGGGAACGCGCGTGCCAACCGCGCCGCGCGCGGCGAGGAGCAGGATGACGAAGACGAGGAGGACCCACTGCTGAAGGCATTGGACTCCGAGGATGACGACGACTCCGAGGATGACGCCGGGCCGGATGCCACCAAGGACGACGACGTTGATGACGGTATGGTGGACGTGCTGGGGTACTCGGCCGAGGTCGTGGGCGCCGATGCCCCGTCGCGCACCCGTAAGGGCCGGAAGGGCGCGGTGGCGGCGGTAGCCCAGAAGAAGAAAGGCAAGGAGATCATGTTCGAGGACTTTTTCAGCGGCGGGGGAAAAGCCGCGGCCAAGGACGGGGGGATATCTGGACAGGGTCAGGGAGGCGTCTCCGGCGCGGGCGCCGCTGCCGCAGGGAGGGACGCAGACGAGGACAAGCTTAGCGACCAGCAGGATGATATGTTCAACGACCTGGAGGGCGATAACGCCGACGAGGATAACGACGATGGGCTGAGCGGCAACGAAGACGACGACGAGGACGCGGGGAGGGCCATCGACGCGTTCGGCGCTCACGATGGTGACCTCAGCGAGAACGAGGATGGCGAGGGCGGGGATTCCGCTGCGCTACTGAGGCAGCTCGAGACGGAACTCGCGGACGAACTTGCCGCTGAGGAGGACGACGAGAAACAGGACAGCGACGGTGACGGCGACGGCTTTGACGCCGCCACGGATGACAACGAGGAGGAGGACGAGGACGAAGAGGAGGACTACGATAACGGAGCGTCCGGGAACGCGGACGACGAGGAAGCCGCCGCAGCGCTCGCGCTTGCGTGGCGCAAGGACTACGCCCCCTCGGTGTTCCAGCGCGCGCAAACCAAGCTGTCGTGGCAGATCGAGACCCTTGAGGAGCGAGCGCTGCAGGAGAAGCCCTGGCTGCTGAAGGGCGAGGCGTCCGCGCGGGAGCGGCCCACGAACAGCGTGTTGGAAGCCGATCTGGAGTTCGAGCACGTGCAGGCGCCGCCGCCGGTGGTGAGCGAGGAGATGACAGCCAAGCTCGAGGACCTCGTCAAGACGCGCATCGCGGAGCAGCGCTTCGACGACGTGGAGCGTGTGGAGCCGGGCCTAGACGGCGACAGGCGCCGCAAGGCGCTCCCTGAGCTGGACGACACCATATCCAAAAGGGGCCTCGGGGAGCTTTACGCCGATGACTACGTGAAGGCGAAGAGCGTGGTGGAGGGCAAGGCTGCGGCGGCGGACGAGGACGAGACAGAAGAGCCGCTGGTTTTGGAGGTGCACGCGCTGTTCATGGCGCTGACGACCAAGCTGGACGCCCTGAGTCACTTTCACTTCGCGCCCAAGCCGGTGACGGAGGAGCTGACGGTCAAGGTGGACGCGCCGGCATTGGAGGCGGAAGAGGTGGCGCCGGCGATGGTGTCGGATGCGTCGCGTAAAGCGCCCGAGGAAGTCTTCGCTGGCGGCGCGGGCGCAGGGGGCGTGCGCGGCGGCGCGGCTGGCGATGTCAAGATGCAGGGGGAGATGTCCAAGGGGGAGCACAAGGCAGCGCGCGCCAAGCGCAAGCGCAAAAACAAGGCGGAGTCGATGGAGCAGGAGCGGGTCAAGGCCAAGCGCGTGCACGCGATGGAGGCGAAGGAGGCAGCGGCGGAGGAGGCGGGATTCACGCGCAAGGCGCCCAAGGTGGCGATGCTCGCCGCGCGGCCAGCTGGCGGTCGGTCCAAGTCCGACTTCGCCAGGTCTTCGAAGGTGTTCTCCATACTGCAGGACCAGAAGGAGGCGGATGCGGCGGCGGGGGGGGGTAAGGTCAAGGCCACCAAGTCGGCGGGCATCAAGAACAAATCGGCGCTGAAGTTGTAGGGATGACCGCGAGCGTCCATTGCAGGGTGCTGGGGGCTCACTGAAGAAAGGGCGAACACGCGCCTCTCTGGTGCCTCCTTATACACACGGAAGCGTCTCTCTTACCCGCTCTCACTGTGTTTGGAGCACCAGGTATCACGTCGTTCCTTTCAGGCCACGTATTTTGGCGGCAACTGACGCCGGCACCCGAGACTCTCGCCATCGGCTTGAGGCCGCGGTTTGTTTTGTGAAGTTCGTTTGAATATTTACAACATCAACATTTACTTTCGTTTCGTTTCGTGACAGCTCAACTTGCCCATCCGAATGCGTCCTGCCTCCTTCCACGGCATACGGCGCGGCGGCGCTGAGGCTGCGCGTGGCCGCTGCTGAGGCGGAGGTGGTTGCGTTGAAAGGCGAGCGGCGCCGCGGCTGCCGAGCACGCCGCCGCGGTGGCCGCACTGGAGGCTCGCCGGAAGCAGCAGTCGACGCGCGCGGCGGACGCGGAGCTAGACCGACAACACCACACCACCACGCGTCTCGAGGCTGAGCTGCAGGACACCCGGGACGGGGTGTGACGGCAGCGGCGCGAGCATGTGTGACGACTCGTATGACAAAGTGCGTCAAACCACTGAGCGACTTAGTCACTTTGAGTGCTAAGTCGTCCAAATGGACAGTGCTGATTGGTCGAACGGGGCTGAGTAGCACGCGAAGTCGCTAAGTCTCTACGAAGGTAAGTGGTTTGACGCACTTCGTCACATTCGCTGCTCTCTATTTAAACCAACTAGTACTAGCCTGGCGCACATGGACCGCAAGGATGCGGCCCGGGCGACTGGACGCGGGGCCACAAGAGGCCTCCAGCTCGGGGGCGGCGTCGGGCCCCGGCCGCTATCCAGACATCCCGCATCCTCCGCATAGTCTCCGCCCTATAGTTTAACCAGCTAGTTCTTTAGACACGTATAGGGCAAACATGTCATGCTGACTTCGACTTGTACACCGTGTCCCACTCTTCCTTGGTCATCGTCAGTTTTCTTTCCTCTGTCGTCCGTGTCGGTTTTTCTTTCCTCTTGAAGCTGCCGGTGAGCTGGCCGCACGCGGCGTCCGCCTCCAGTCCGCGGGTGCGCCGCACAGTGTGCGTGATTCCCGGCTCCCAGGGTCCCACGCATCGCGCTCGCCGCGTCGGCGCTTGCCAGTCAACTCGAGGAACGAGGGTTTCGCTAACACTCGTCGCTTGGCGTGGTGACACAAGTTCCCTCGCACACCGCTTACACCGTGCGGAGTGCTCAACATACCGGGGAGAGCCAGTCTGCCTCGCTCAACCTGCAATAGAACTTCGCGTCTACCATGTGGAAGGTGGCGCGTGGCTGACGCTATTCAACTGACTTTCCGCTCAATAAACAACGGGAAACGATGTGGTAGAATGCGCGTCGAGGATTTGATGTGACCCCACCCTTTCCAGCGACAGCGCGTCGCTGAACCGCTTCACCGCCGAGACGCAGGGGCCGCCATCAAACATCCACACCTTGTTCTCTGCTCTGCTACGCTGAGAGTCCGCCGAGGGTCGGAGCAAAGTTCTCTGCTCTGCTTTGCACTGAGAGAACCTCTGTGTTTGCTTCTCCGCTCAACTTGAGCCTCCCCTTCGAGGTACCGAGCGGGGAAATCTCGAGTGGCTTCAGGGACAGAACTGCAGCCACCACAGCGGCGGCGGCGACAGCTGGCAGTTGGGCTGGTGTAAGGGACTGGTGTATGAGGGAGTCATGAGGGGTTCATGAGGGGGTCATGCAGGTGATACGAGGAAGATAGGAGGGGGTTATGAGGGGGTGATGAGGTGGTTACGTGAGGTCTACAAGGGGGTTATGCAGAGGTTATGGGGGGGTTATAAAGGAGTCATGATAAGAGAAGCTGGGCTAGCGGCAGTTGGGCTGACAAGGTGACTGGTGTAACGGGGTGTGAGGACCCCACCGACTTGCTGGGGCGGCTGTGAATATCCTCGGCGCCGGCCACTGGGTTCCAGGGCAGCAGGTTCACGTGGCTGCCGCGCCCCAGGGGCTTACACTCGTCTACTTTTCAACTCAACCTGGGCCGTTTTTGAGACAAGATACACCATAACACCCCGTGCTACTCTCTATGACCCCTGAAGCAAACCCTAAACAACCCCAAAATGCACCCCATATCCCACAGAAGGCGCTTACGTTGAGCCGAAACGTGGACGAGAGTAAGCCCCTGCCGCGCCCCACTGTGCTGCGCAGCAGCTTCCCCAGCTGTAGCGGCGCAAGTTCAATTTGAAAGCACAGTCTGAAAGCACTTCCTCATGTTCTAGTTTCAAGAGCTTAGATGTTGGCGCTGTCGATGTGGGTTCATAGGGTCAACCCGCACCGCCCTACCCAGCGCGCGCGCCTGCTCCGGCGAGTCGTTCTCCCCCGCCAGCAGCGTGTACTCGAACGTCACCCGCCGCCCAGTCGCCGTCTTGTGATAGTAGCACAGGTTGAAATTGAAAGCTAAATTTGAAAGCGGTTCATCACATTTTAGTTGCAAGCGCTTAGTTGCAGGCGCTTTCAACGTGGGTTGGATAGGGTCAACCTGCACCGCCCTACCATGTATTTCCGGCAGTCGACCAGCAGCGCATGCAGCGGGTACGCCGCGCTGTAGCCGCCGCAAGTTGCAATTGAGACCGATATTTTCAAGCGGATCATCACATTTCAATTTGAAGCGCGGGAACCAAGCGCAGCAAACCCGGGATCAACCCGGGGTCAACCTGGGGTCAACTTGGGTTCAACCTGGGGGCAACCTGGGGTCAGCTTGGGGTCAACCCGGGGTCACCCTGGGGTCACCCTCGGGTCGACCTGCACCGCCCTACCTTGGCGCTCGGAACAATGGTTTCGCGAAGAGCTTGCGTTGGGGCGTGCAGCGACACAGCCAGGGTGGCCTGAAGGCAGGGGCTTACACTCGTCCCAATTTCAGCTCAACTCGAGCTCTTCCGTCCACCGCGTAACCCAACCCAAGTAATGAATGTGTCCCGGAGTTACTCAAATTGAGCTCCAACGTGAACGAGTGTAAGCACCTGCCTGCAGGCGGTGCGCGGCGAGCTTAGACAGGGCATTGGGGACGCCCACCGTGGAGATGGTGAAGTATCGCCCTCCGAGCAGGAGCTTAAACTCGTCCACTTTTCAGCTCACCCTGAGCCGTTTCTTGTCATTGACCCCGCCCACAGACACAGAGTATCCCACAAACTGCGCTTACGTTGAGCCAAAACGTGGGCGAGTGTAAGCCCCTGCCTCCGATGCCCACGTCGCGGTTGAGGCACCGGTGCGCGCGGAGAACCTCGCGTAGGTTCAGCAGCGGCTCGCCCATGCCCAGAGGTAGTGCCGCAACCGCAACCGGTGTTTCGTCAGCTGAAATGAATCGCCGTGTCCTTGTTTGGACGGGGAATCGCGAGCGAGTGCCCAGCCTTGCTGACCGTGGCACCTCGCCGGTCTGGCTAACTCTGGCTCTCTGCCTGACACGCAATAAGTACGCAGTGTCCACGAAAGCACGACGGTCTATTACTCAACGTTGGCGAGCAGTAACCATCAACGCACGACGGTCTATTATTCAACGTTTGCTTCGCCCTGCCCATGAAGACTACGTTGGTGGCGCGGCGGTCGAACAGTTCCTCCAGCGCCAGCACCTGGTTCCAGGGGCTTACGCTCGTCCACATCTCAGCTCAACCTGAGCCCATTCTGACACAAAATACACCCTGAACACCCCCTGATACTCCTTAATACCCCCTGACACCTCCTAAACACCCCCTAAACAACCCATAAATGCACCCCTATCTCACAGAAGGCACCTAAGTTGAGCCGAATGGTGGACGAGTGTGAGCCCCTGCCTGGTTCACGATCTCCGCCGCGCTCAGGTTGCGGCGGAACCCCATGCTGTAGCGGCGCACGTTGAAATTGAAAGCAAATCTTGAAATCAGTTTATCGCATTTAAGATTCAACACGCTTAGTTCCAGGCGGTTTCAACGTGGGTTTCATAGGGTCAACTTGCAGCGCCCCACCATGCGCCCCGTGGCGCAGAAGGAGCACGCCATCGCGCACCCCACCTGCGAGCTCACGCACACCGTCACCCAGAGCCCCAGCCACAGTCGGGTGTTCACTTGGGACAACCATCGGGCAGTCCTAGTCCAGGGGGTTGTTATGACCTGGTTTGAAGTTCTTATGATAAAGTGCGTCAAACCACTTAGCGACTTAGCGGCTTTGAGTGCTAAGTCGTGCAAATGGACAGTTCTGATTGGTCGAACGGGACGACTTAGCACTCAAAATCGCTGTGCCGCTAAGTGGTTTGACGCACTTTGTCATAGTTGGGAGGGAAAAGGCCCCGCCGTGAAGCGCCGGCGCTTCAGCTTGCCATCGTCATTATTTGTCTTGTCCTTCAGCGCCGCCTTCGCCGCCGCCTCCTCTCGCACCTTTTCTTTCTTGGTCGTCACCTTGGTGAAGCGGCGCAAGTTGAAATTGAAAGCACAACTTGAATGCAGTTGACAATGTTTCAGTTTCAAGCGCCACGTCCCAGGCGCTTTCAACGTTGGTTTGATAGGGTCAACCTGCACTGGCCTACCTTGGTGGCATGGGCCTTGGTGGCCTTGTCACCCTTGCTGTAGCGGCGCAAGTTGGAATTGAAAGCAAAAAGTGAAAGCAGCTTCTCATATTTCAGTTTCAAGCGCTTAGTTCCAGGCGCGTTCAACGTCGGTTCGATAGGGTCAACCTGCACCGCCCTACCTTGGTGGCACTGGCCTTGGCCTTATCGGCATTGCGCTCCCCCAGCTGAAGCGGCGCAAGTTGAGTTTAAAAGCAAAGGTTGAAAGCCGTTCATCACATTTTAGTTTCAAGTGCTGAAACCGAAGGCGCTTTCAACACGGGTTTTGATACTGTCAACCTGCACCGCCCTACCCAGCCGCACCCACCCGTCCGCACCCGCCTCCTCCAAGTCGTTGAACGCCGACTCATCGAATATGTACCCGTCGTCGTCCCCGTCGTCGGCGTCGTCCTCGCTGAACCCTCGCCGGTCCGTCCACGACGCGTCGTAGGGCCTGGCGGATATTGTTCGCCACGTCACATGGTTCCAGTTTACTCATCTAAAGATGAGGGTGCAAAGTGCGTTGGATGACATGGCGAGCATCATTCGCTAGGCCATGCCCCTCGATACGGCCATAAACCTTGACAGACTGGGGTCTGTCCGCTTGAAATTGCGGAGAGGGAGGGTTTAGCTCACCATGTAAAGCGCCTTGGGGCTCGATGAACCTGAAAAGAAAAACACCCTACCTCGTGGAGCTCGTCGCCGTCCTCGTACAGCGCGTACCCCTCGTCAGGGGCTTATACTCGTCACTTTTCAGCTCAACTTGAGCCGTATCTGACACAAGAAAACACCCTACACACCCTAAACACCCCCTTCACACGGGCTACACACCCCCTACGCCTCCCCCCTATCCCATAAAAAGCGCTCACATTGAGCTGAAAAGTTAAGGAGTGTAAGCCCCTGCCCCTCGTCCGCGTCCGCGGCGGTGCGCACGCTGTCGATCTCCTCCGGGATTCCCACCGCGGAGTACGGCCTGCCAGATACTGCTCGCCACGTCACCGTCACCCAACGCACTTTGAACTCTCGTTTCTTGAGTTCAACGGCAACTCAATAAGACATGGCGAGCAATGTCAGCCAACGCACTTTGAGCTCTCGTTTGTTTAAGTTCAATGGCATCTTAATCTACGGCATCGTAATAAGACATAGCGAGCAATGTCACCCAGCGCACTTTGAACCCTCGTTTGTTAAGTTCAGCGGCATCTTAACCAGACATGGCGAGCAATGTCCAATTCGCCCGGCCGCACCGCCTCGATGATGCTGCCGCACCACAGCTGCAGCAGCACCTTCTTGGTGCCGTCCGGCGACGGCACCACCTCCAGCGGCGCTGTCCGCCGCCAGGGTCACTCAGAACAAGCACTGGACCGACATCGGAGCATGACCTACCTTGAGTGTGGATCAGGGGCTTACACTCGTCCACTTTTCAGCTCAACCTCAGCCGTTTCTGACACAAATACACACGAGACACCCCCTAGTCCCCCCTGCATCCCCCTAAACATCCCCTAAATGCACACCCTGTTCCACAGAAAGTGCTTAAGTTGAGCTGAAAAGTGGACGAGTGTAAGCCCCTAGTGTGGATGCCTGGAGGAGGACGGACGAGATTCAACGTCGGTCGAGTGCTTGTTCTCAATACAGTACCGCCCCTGCCCGGCCGACTTTGAGGCCGGCGGCGGTGAGCTCGGCGCGCAGGGTGGCGGGCAGCAGGGTGAGGTCCGCGATGGAGGTCTTGCGCATCCCGTACAGCGCGTCGTGCAATTGCTGCCCGCGGACAGGGGCTTACACTCGTCCACTTCTCAGCTCGACTTGAGCCGTATCTGTCACAAGAAAACACCCTACACACCGTAAATACCCCCTAACACCCCCTCAACACGGGCTACACAACCCTACGCGCACCCCCTATCTCATACAAAGCGCTCAAGTTGAGCTGAAAAGTGGACGAGTGTAAGCCCCTGCCCGCGGAACTTGGGCTGCTTGAGCCGCTCCGCAGGGGCTTACACTCGTCCACTCTTCAGCTCAACTTAAGCACCTTCTGTGTGACAGGGGGTGCGGTTAGGGGTTGTTTCGGGAGTGTTTAGGGGATGGTAGGGGGTATCAGGGGAGTTTAGGGTGTGCTTTTGTGTCAGAAACGGCTCGAGTTGAGCTGAATAGTGGACGAGTGTTAGCCCCTGCCGGTCCGTCGCCAGCGCCGTTAGCTCCGCGTGCCCCATCCCCAGCAGGTACTCGGGCGCTGCGCCCTTGTGGGGCATCTTCGGCCAGGGGCTTACACTCGTTCCCACTTCAGCTCAACTTGAGCTCTTCCGTCCACTTTATGACGCCTCTTATCTCATGGATGTGTCCTGGAGTTGCGCAAGTTGAGCCCTCACGTGAACGAGTGTAAATCCCTGCCTTCGGCACCTTTTCACTCGCACCGGGCGCCTCCTCCGCGTCCGCGAGCGGCCGGGGCACCCGCGGCACCCGCGGCAGGGTGGCGCTGGACGTCGACGCCCGGCTCCCGCTGACGCGCGATGCGAGGGCGAGTGCGTTCCGGAGGCCACCGCCGTCGCGCCCTCGCCGAAACAGCTGTCCAGCCGCCGTTGCGAGCGCCATCGTGACGCGCTCAGGATGTTGTGTGGGTCACTGTGGGTAGCGAACGACGGCCCGCCTTTCGTGAGGACGTCGGGCACGACGAGGGCGGCAGCGGCGACGGGGGCAGCGGTGGCTACGGCGGTATGAGCGGCTGGGCGGTCAGGCTATCCACATCCACGTGTCATGTGTCAAACGGTTGCGGTCGGTCGGTGCACTGCACTCTAATAATCTTGTCGGCCGGACAGCGCTGCACAAAACATACGCAGCTGTCGATTGTACACCTCACACCACACCGTCGCACCGCACCGTTGCCGTTGGAATCCGGCGCAGAGCTCGTCACACGTATACACAGAACACCGGCTCCCCGCAGATGAATAGTTGTACACCGAATTTTGTAACGAGGCACCCCATATATGTTTACACCTAGTCCCACCGCCGCCGCCGCCGCTGTTGGGAGCGGGCACCGGGACCCCGAGGTCGCACTGCACGCCTTCGGCGCAAAGCAGCAGCACACGTGGTGGATGAGAAATATATAAATATATCAATCTGCGCTCAGTTCGTGTTGTTAGAACTATACTCGTACATGCTATTTTGATTAAAGGCAACGCCGCGTGGTCGCCCCGCCCGGGCGTAGTGTTGTTTGGTGTCTATTAGATAATGTAACTGATTTGTTGGGGGCATGGTCAGTCGCGTGACCCATCATCGTCGTCACGGCGCCGACTATCAGGGGCTTTCACTATTCACTCTTCAGCTTAACTTAAGCGCCTTCCGTGTGACAAGGGGGTGCAGTTAGGGGTTATTTCGGGGGTGTTTAGGGGGTGGTAGGGGGTATCAGGGGTGTTTAGGGTGTGCTTTTGTGTCAGAAACGGCTCAAGATGATCTGGATAGTGGGCGAGTGCAAGCCCCTGCCGAGGATCTGCTCTTGACCGCCATGTGTTTAGTCCGATCGAGCTGCTTCTTCCGGTCGCTAATCGTGCTCGTCATCTCCCCGTCCACCCCGTAGTCGTGCTCCAAGATCCACTGCATCTGGTGACTGCTCATCACCAACACCTTCATGTCGGTGGTCGCCCGCACGTTGGCGCCCCGCCGCCCGCCCAGCCGCGGGGCAGGGCCGAGTGGATGCCGATCACATGCCGATTTGGGGGTGATTAGGGGGTGATTAGGGAGTGATTAGGGAGTGATCAGGGGGTGGGTAAGGGGTGATTGGAGGGTGATCAGGGGGTGATTAGGGTTGATCAGGGGGTGTTGAGGGGGTGTCGAGGGGGTGTCGAGGGGGGGTTGAGGGGGTGTCGAGGGGGTGTCGAGGGGGTGTCAAGGGGGTGTCGAGGCGGTGTGCCAGCTGTCACGGCCCCACCACGTATTCTTCACCCGCAGCAGCGTTGCCGCCAGGGTGTACGAGGTGGTCTTATCGACGCCGCTTTCGCTGGGCCTGGGGCCGACAGCTCCGGGCAGTAGCTTTGCAGAAGGCTTTGCAGAAAGCGTTTGTGGCGTGGCCGGCTCTATCGGCTTGGCGTCCGCGTTCTCCCCCGCCGCGGAACAAGGTCATTCACAACACGCACTGCACCGAGGTCAGAGCAGGGCTTAACGTTACCTTCAGGCTGCCAGGTTGAACACTCATACAGACGCGGGAGGAGGAGGAGGAGGAGGAGGAGGAGCAGGAGGAAGCAGGAGGGGGGGGAGGTGGAGGAGGAGGAGCAGGACGAGGAGGAGGAGGAGGAGGAGAAGGAGGAGAAGGAGGAGGTGGAGGAGGAAGGAGGAGGAGGAGGAGGAGGAGGAGGAGGAGGAGGAGGAGATTTAACGTGGGTTGAGTGCTTGTTCTGACCACCCCCCCTGCCTTGGTCTTGACCGCCATCTCGCCCACAAACTCGCCGGCGTGGCGCTCCGCCACCATGACCTGCCCGTACCCCTCCACGTCCACCAGCACCTCGCACGATCCCTCCGACCACCAGGGTCCGCCACGACAACCACTCGACCCAGATCGAATCACGGTTTACCTTGAGTGTGAATGCTCACACAGAAACGCGGAGGGGGAGGTCAGCTACTTGTCCTGGCCACCTCTACTTTAAGAAATTTGGGGTTTCAGTGTGCGAGTACCGGATTCCGGAACTCGCCGGCCGAGCCGACCGACGATTTACAGGGCCTTCTTGAGTTATTCAACCCTAAAAATTGGACCACATAAGTTTCACGTGATCTACCCCTTAGTTTCTTAAAGTAGAGGGGGTCGGACCGTGTAGAGGAGGAGGAGATTCAACGTCGGTCGAGTGCTTGTTCTCAGAGAATTACCCCCCCGCCTTGATGAGGAACATCTCCGTCGCGCGCTCGCCCTGCTTGATGAGCAAGTCACCTTTCTTCAGGAGTCGCATCTCCAGATCGGACGGCAGCTTCTTTTCCGCGAAGGTCGCCATGCGGCATGGGCTTACACTCGTCCACTGTTCAGCTCAACCTGAGCCGTTTTCGTCACACCTCCCCTTGTCCCCCTGTCTAATAGACCGGAGGAAATCATGCACCCAGCATATCCCACAGAATGTGCTTACTTTGAGCTGAAAAGTGGACGAGTGTAAGCCCCTGCCATGCGGCTGCGGTTGAGGGTCTGGCTCTTCACGCCACGGTGTAGCGGCGCAAGATGAAGTTGAAAGCAAAGTTCGAAAGCGATTCACAACATTTTGGTTTCAAGCGCTGAATGGCGCACAGGGGGCCTCCCCCATTTATCAGAGTGAGGAAATAATGGTCCATAGGGGGGCTCCCCCATGAACAAAACCAACGCACTTTCAACTCGAGTTTCGGCTGGTTTGAACCTGCACCGCCGTACCACGGGTGTTGGTGATCCAATGGTGCTCCAGCGCCTCCCCCGCCGTCAGCCGCTTCACCGTGCAGCAGGGTCATTGAGATTAAAGGGGGGGGGATGTTTATCGAAAGGTGGTATAGGGGTCTAATGGTGAGAGCTAATCGGTAAATCGTTGATTAAATCAAGGGCTCTGGTGCCATTTTCACACTCAAAGTTGGGTCATTGAGACCAAGCACTCGAACCGAGATCGGAGCGTGATTCACCTTCATGGTGAATGCTCAAACAGGCGCGCGGAGTATACAGAGGAGGAAGGGGAGAGTCGAGTGCTTGTTCTCAATAACCCCCTTGCCTTATCGACGCACAACAACTTCCCCAGCAGGTCCCGCCCATCCGTGGAGATGTCGTTTTCAAACGGGTGCATCTTGGCCTTGGCGCAGGGGCTTACACCCGTCCGCTTTTCAGATCAAAGTAAGCGCTTTTGTATGGGATAGGGGGTGCGTTGAGGGGGTATCTAGGGGGTGTTTATGAGGTATCAGGGGGTGTTAGGGTGTATGAGGGGGTGTTTAGTATGTGTTCTTGTGTCATAAACGGCTCAAGTTGAGCTGAGAAGTGGACGAGTGTAAGGCCCTGCCTTGGCGATGAGGCGGAACATCTCCTGCTCGTCGGGGTCGTAGAAGGGGAGCTCGCCGCACAGCAGCGCATACATGATCACGCCGCCACCCAGGGCCGCAACACCACTTTGCGTCATTAGATCGAAGCGCAGGTCGGGGAACCAGAAACGACCGCAACACCTCAACGCGAGCAGCAGCTTCTGGGTATCACGGGTCGAGGCGAGAGTGGAGAAACGCACAGCTGCGGCGGCTAGCTGGCGGCTGATCACGCCGGGTGGGGGGGGGAGAGACAGCTGGCGTGGCCGTGGCCGTGGCGGGCCCCGGTCCCCGGCCCTGCCGGCGGCCCACATGTCGACAGCGGGGGTGTACTGCTGCCCCATGATGACCTCGGGCGCCACGTAGGCGGGGCTGCCGCACTGCGCGCTCAGCTTCCCGCGCGACGTCTTCATCTTCTTGGCCAACCCGAAGTCCGCGATGCGCAGCGACGTTAGATCGTTCTTCACCGCCAGGATGAGGTTCTCGAGCTTCAAGTCGCGGTGGGAAATGTTTTTGGAGTGGATAGATTCCAAGCCGTTGAAGAGGCGGCCCATGATGGTGGCGGCGTCCCTCTCGCCGTAGGACCCCAGCTCCATCACCGCGTCCAGCAGCTCGCCGCCCCCGAGGAGCTCCATGATAACATACACGTGCACCTTCGTCACGTAAAAGTCGAAGATCTTCACCACATTTTCGTGCGACAGGCTCATGGTCAACCGGATCTCCTCGGCGATCTCCTCGAGCGTCATGCCATCGCCCTCCTCCGCGTCCACGTTGATGATCTTCACTGCGTACCTCTTCTTGGTAACCCTGTCAGGAGGGTCCGTGAGAACAAGCACTCCAGGTCTCGAGCCGATCTCCGAGCAGAACCGATCTCCCAGGAGTGCAGAAGAGCGTGCCTTCTAAGCTGCCTACTCAATACTCATACAGACCGACGGAAGACGAGCAGGAGATTCAACGGCGGTCGAGTGCCTGTCGTCAATAACCTCCGTGCCTATGCTGCGCCTCCTTGACCACCGCGAACCCGCCCGTGCCCAGCACCTTGCCGAGCGTAAAGTCGTTCGTGACCGAGCTGAGGATCCCTCCCAGCGCTCCCCGATAGCAGAGTCACCATCGGAGTGCCGCGCAAACGCCCGTTCAGGAAAGGCTCCAAGCTCTGGTAGGCAAGTATAGCGCGAGGCACACACGCGGGCGACCGTGCCGGCGCCGAAGCGGCGGGCGACACACCGGGCGACACCATGCGACCCCCCTCACGCGGTAGCGCGTACTCGAAACCCACACAAGACCCCGTCGAAAGACCGCACGTTTTCCTTTTTGGCGACTTTACTCGTACAGGCAAGGGCTGAGCTGGCCAAGAATGTCCCGTGGCTCGGCAGGGCGCGTTCGGAAAATCCCGCCCGGGGGACCGGCGCGGTCTACGGTGCCTCGCAGGGGTCGTGCGAGAGTGTCACCGGCGGCGGCGACGGCGCGTTCGTTGCAGCGCCGCCGCGATGCGCTAAATCCCGTGCATTGGTGCCTGCAGGTGTCGACTTTTCTATTCGGGGGGGCGGTCGTGGGGTGTGGCGCTTACCCGCTTGGGAGGCTTTTCGGTGAAGGTGGTCGAAGGGAGGGAGATGAGGTTGAAGCTGCTGCCGGCCTTGAGAGCTGCGGGGACATCCTTCTGCCCCGACGACGCGCCCGCGGCCGCCGCGTCCACCGCCAGCTGCGGCGACACGGGCGACTCGGGGCTAGATGACCCGCACCCCATGGTTGGCCCCCTGCAGCCGCGGGCGCGCGGGCGCGCAGGGGGTGGGGACCGCGCGGAGACCGTTGTTCCTTGTAGTGACCCGCGCGAGGGGATGACCCACGAGAGAGGATGCTGCGAGCCGCAAGGTCCGTGCGGGGGCGTGCGGGCGCTTGCAAGTGCCCTACCGGCGTGCAGTCGTTACCCCAAATACGAAACTCGACGACTTTTGACACCGTGGCTGAGTGGCGGTCGGCCCCTAGACAAGCATGGCTCCGTCAGGTCAGACCGTCTGCCGTGGTCGGAGGGGTATTCTTGAGAACCACCATTCGATACACGTCGGCGAATTGATGATAAGACTCGCAGTTGTGTCAGGTATGAGTATTTGCTGTGGAATCGATTCACACTCCAACTCTTCGAGTATTATTGAATTCTCCCGACCCCTGACTAAAGTGCTGACTTGGTGGGTGGGGCACATATTTGTCATCTGCGCAGATCCGGTAGGGTGGTGTCAGTGGCGCGTGGCGCAGTATGGTCACGATGATCCCCCCACCGGATATGCACACATCATGAATCATGAACCGCCGCCGCACTCTCGGCTCGGCGGGTGGGGTCCGCGTGACGCTCGCACCACTGTCTCGCACCGCAGGCCACGTTCGTCATGGTAGGTGGTTCCCGTCCCCGTCCCCGCGCATGCTCCCTCTCCATTGCCCCCCGAACACACGACGCCAAACCGCCGAAATGCTACGAGTCCATCATGTATCACCCACCGCTGGCGTGCCCAACGAAGCTGCCCACCGCCCTCCTCTCGGTGCGCAGGGGAAACACCTGCCGAAGGCCAAGAAGGAGGCGAAAGAAACGACGGAAACTCCCAAGGCGGAGACACCCAAGGCGGAGACGCCGGTGACGGCGGAGTCGCCCAAGAAGTCGGAGGGGAAGCGTAAGCCGCGCGCGAAAAAGAGTGACAAAAAAAGTGCCGATGGTGGCGCCGCCGCCGCCGGCGCCGGCGCGGCGGGCACCGCCCTCGCGGTCGCGTCCGGCGGCGTCGCAAAGCCGAAGTCGAAGAAGGACGGGGCGCGCTTGCGCAAGCCCAAGACCCCCACCAAGCAGGGTGGAGCGGGCGGCGACGGCGGGAACGGGAAGTCCCCGGCTGGCACGGCTGCGGGCGGCGGCGGCGAGGATCCTAAATCGCCGTCGGCCAAGGGTCCCGCGACGGGCACTCCTGGCAGGGGGGGCTATTGAGAACAACGTATCAAACGTGCAACGGAGCACAACTCACCTGTCGGTCAGATGCTCACAACGATGCGCGGACTCGGTTCGTGGTGGAGTACTCCAGACCGTCGTAAGAGCATGTGTGCACACTCGGCCCGATTTCGGGTGTTCGTCCATTCAACGTCGGTCGAGTGGTGATTCTCACTGACCCTCCGGCCTGGCGCTGGCGGCTCGGGCTCCAAGGCGCTGGGGCTGGCGAAGGCAAAGGCGAAGAGGAATGGCACGGACGGCAAGAGCCCGGGGGGTAAGAGCCCGGGCGGCAAGGGCGCGGGCGCCGGCGGCAAAGGGGGCGAGAAGGAGCCCGAAAATTGGAAGAACGGTGACTGGTCATGCCAGAAGTGCGGCGCACACAACTTCCGCGGGAAGGACTTGTGCTTCCGCTGCAAGTACGCCAAGGCGGGGATTGACACAATTTCAGCCCAGATAATGTATTTACGGGACTTGACATCCTCTGTTTTTGCACGCGTATTCATCGTGCACCGCTCGCCGCTTCATGCACCGCGTGTATACGTCAACCCTCGTCTCTTCAGCTCAACCGCATAGTTTGAAGTATGACGTGTCGAGCACGCTGCATTGATCCCTCGTCTCTTGACTTCAACCGCATAGTATGACGTGTCGAGCACCACGCTGCATTGGTCCCTCGTCTCTTGCACCGTGTGACGTGTCGAAGACGCTGTACGAGTACTCGTATCGGTGCCTTACCACTTGAGTTCAATTGCATCGCATGACGAGTCGAACATGGCGAACGGGTCCCTGTACCACGGCGAACTCTGCGAAGGCGGCGAGTGCAGTAGGGCGGTGCAGGTTGACCCTATCAAACCCACATTGAAAGCGCCTGGATCTAAGCGCTTGAAACTGAGATATGATGAACCGCTATCAAAGTTTGCTTTCAATTTCAACTTGCGCCGCTATAGCGCGGAGACGGCGCTGGAGTATCTGATGAAGAGTCCGCCCAAGCTGCAACAAGGTAAGGCGGTGCATGTTGACCCTATCAAGCCCGAGTTGAAAGCGCCTAGAACCCAGCGCTTGAAGCTACAATGTGATGAACCGCTTTCAAGGTTCGCTTTCAATTTCAACTTGCGCCGCTAAAACAAGTGGGCGCCGCCGCTGATGCCCCGGCGTGGGAGATGGACACTGTGCAGCACCAGTGGTGAGGCCCGCCACCATCCAAACCACCCAACCACCCGACGCTGCTGCCGCCAAACGACCCGAACACCCAACGCTGCTGCCGCCGAACAACCCAACCACCGGACACTGCAATCGCTACAGCCCACCTCGCTGTGGTCAAGTCACCTGACGCGCTACAACTCGGGGCACGAGCACTCAAAACTGCCGTTTAAACTCAGTGTCGGGTCTGGTATCGAAGGCATGGCATCGAATCCGGTTCGACCAATCAGAACTCTCCATTTCGAAACTCCCACCGACCAACTCGCCGACTGTCCGACCGGCTCGCCATCCTTGAGTACATAGACCATCGATTTCGAGGAGATAAGCGTTACGCGACACGCCGACACTGAGATTAACCAACTGAAGCTGTCCGTGTGGCGTTGGGCGCTACCCAGCGGTTGGCGCGCAGCGTGTACGGGCCGCAGGTCAGCGCGGCGTGCTTCGACCTCTTCCTGCCGCACGTGGTAGGGCGGTGCAGGTTGACCCTATCAAACCCACGTTGAAAGCGCCTGGAGCTCATCGCTTGATACTGAAACATGATGGACTGGTTTCAAATTTTGCTTTCAATTCCAACTTGTGCCGCTACAACGCGGCGACCCTGGACAACAAACACAAGCTCAAGGTGCGGCGTTGCAGGTTCACCCCAGGTTCACCCCAGGTTCACCCCAGATTCACCCCAGGTTCACCCCAGGTTCACCCCAGGTCCACCCCAGGTTTACCCCAGCTTCACCCCAGCTTCACCCCAGCTTCACCCCAGCTTCACCCCAGCTTCACCCCAGGTTCACCCCAGGTTCACCCCAGGTTCACCCCAGGTTCACCCCAGGTACACCCCAGGTTC
>Ga0307489_10001091_pt1 | contig 17605 bp, 19 predicted proteins | sample SB12metaG_FD_202247 | JGI IMG/M metagenome (GOLD analysis project Ga0307489, IMG submission 202247) | Sea-ice brine microbial communities from Beaufort Sea near Barrow, Alaska, United States - SB 1.2 | ecosystem: Environmental > Aquatic > Marine > Coastal | place: USA: Alaska | collected...
AATTAAATCTGAAGTATTTCATCTCTAATGTTTAAATGTTTGGTTAACGATTTAGCTCATATAATGAGGTGTTAACGTATCAAAACAGCTCGTTGGGCTAGCCCTTGGAACTGGAGGCGCATACTAGCGAGTTTATTGAAAGGATCAAGCAATATTTTCATCATTTGTATCGTTTGAATAAATAATGAACTAAACGTCTAGTTAACAGACTAAAAGTTTGTATCCTAGATTTTCCTCTGTATATATTCACAGGTGATATATTTTAGTTATTAGTATAGATTGTATACACAGTATATAAAAACATTAAGTACAGTAGTAATTAATATTAATACCAATAGAGAGCATAAATGAGACTTTTTTTTATTTCTTTTATTCTTTGTTGTATTAGCTCAGGTGTAATTGCGAAGGATTCCGCACCTAACAGACAAGAAAAGTTGATCACCAAACTGCTAAATCAGCAACTTAGACAAAACATTTCAATACAACACAGTGTTAGTGCATTATTAAAACGCTATCCAGAAAAAGTTGAGGCTGTAGTTAACTCGGCAATTCATAGCCATCCCAAACAATATAAACAAATTATGTTGGGTGCAATTAGAGCAGAGCCTGCATTAGTCTGCGATGTCGTTGAAATACTTCTTCAAGCGAATATTGCACCGAATCAACGTGTAGTCGAAATTGCTATACGGGCTGAACCCGCTTATGCCAAAGAAATAGTTAAAATTGCAGCACATCACAACCCAGACGAAATTGCTGATATTGTAAGAATAGCTATTATCACAGAACCCTTTGTTGCTGACAGCATTATGGATGACTCTATGCTGAGTTATCCAGAGAAAATGATTGATATATTAACGGCAGCAATCAACGCGTTACCTGATCAAGTTTCCACTTTAGTCACTGACACTTTAGCGTTATTTCCTGATGATTCAGGTGAAGTTGTTACTACCGCGGTCAATCAAAGTGAAGCTCACCATTCACGTGATATCATTAATGCGGCCGTCGAGTCTGGTATTAGTGAGGATTCAGCAATAGCAGCGGCAATAGAAGGTGGTGCTGATAAAACTCTTTTTGCTAAAAAATAGTTTTATTAGCAAAATTCTCATGTTTTCTTGATTAGCTATTAAACTCCAGATAGTAACATTTAGAGGTTAACCACCATTTAAGAGCATTAATAGTGCTGTTTAACAATATGATGAGATTTATAACTCAGTTGCTACAATGTTCAACAACCTGCCCTATTATATTTAAGTTACTGATAGCCAGTACACAAACGTTAGATAAATAGATTAACCATCATTCTTTCAACTTTCATTATTGGATTTGCACTATCTAACATTATTGAATTACAACTTTATCTATTCAGTTAAACGTTAATACCTTATTACTTACCTATGAACAGTTGCACCAATATAGGGCTACATTTCATTTGGTGCACTTTCTATAGCCAGATAAATACATACCTATTTAGTTAAAAATATAAATAATCATTATTTTACAATAGATTAAAAATAAAATTAAATCAGAACTGAAATGGCATAAGACTTGAAGTAACAATGGTACTTGTATTTCTTATTTATCTTGGATAATTATGCTTTCAGCTTTCATTAAACAACACAATTTGCCTGAAGAATTCAATCGCACAGTAGAGCAGTATTACAAGCCACTTGCGGAACAAATACACAGTCGTTTTTCAAATCACCAGGAGGCTTACTTCGTTGGTATAAATGGCTGTCAAGGCAGTGGCAAGTCAACATTAACTGATTTTATTGCTACCTATTTAACCACACAATATCAACTTAATGTTGTGGTTATGTCCCTAGATGATTTTTATTTAACAAGTGAGAAACGTCAAAAACTAGCAAAAGATATCCACCCGTTATTAGCCACTAGAGGCGTTCCAGGTACACATGATGTCATTGCACTTAATCGTACTCTAACTCAGCTAACAGAGAAAAAAACAGGCTTTTCTATTCAGAAATTCAACAAAGCTACCGACGAACCCTTTCCTAAAAACCAGTGGACAGTAGTTGAAAAGCCTTCAGATATAATCTTATTAGAAGGTTGGTGCTGGGGCGTAAAACATCAAACTGCAGAACAATTAAAAGCACCAATTAATGAACTTGAATATCAGTATGATAGCTCTGGCAAATGGCGAAACTATGTTAACCAACAGCTTAAAGACGCTTATGAACCTTTGTATAAAAAAATGGATTACTGGTTAGCACTTCAGGCACCCTCATTTGACTGCATCTATAAATGGCGATTAGAGCAAGAACAAAAATTAAAAGAAAAGAACATCGGATTAGTCAATTCAAAAATAATGTCTGCCTCGGGAATATTAAATTTCACTCAATATTTCCAAAGACTTAGTGTTCAAGGATGTAATACTATTTCGCAATCTGCTGATGCTATTTGTTATTTAGATTACGATCGCCATATTACAGGCATGCATATAACGGAAAGTGTATGAAAACTTTGAAATCAATAATATTTAGTGATCTTGATGGTACGCTCATCGACCATTTCACTTATCAATCAACTGCTGCAAATCAAACACTCAAGCAATTGAAAAAAGCTAATATCCCCGTCATTTTAAATACCAGTAAAACGTTCGCTGAATTAGAGATAATTAACCGTGAGCTCAACTTAACTTCACCCTTTATTATAGAGAATGGAGCCGCAGTATATATTCCAATCAACACCTTCAAAACCCAACCAGCCGGTACAGTAACTGTCGGTAATTATTGGGTGAAATCATTCAGTTTATCCAGGAAATATTGGTTAAATTTATTGTCAGAGTACGTTGATGAATTTAGTCAGCAATACCAAAGTTTTTCAACATTATCGGAATCAGCATTATGCCAATTAACTGGCTTGAGTTTAGCCTCAGCTAAACATGCTAAGCAAAGACAATATGCTGAGCCAATCCATTGGCTAGGAGATAATTCAAGTAAGAAAAAATTTATAGACCACTTAATTAACTTAGGTGCCAATGTTGTTCAAGGAGGGCGATTTATCCATGTGGGCGATCATTGCGATAAAGGCCAGGCACTTATTTGGCTAACTGAACGATACCAAGAGCACTTTGATAACTTTACGATTTCCACTATTGCCTTAGGAGATGGAGAAAATGATGTTGCTATGTTAGAAGCTGCAGATATAGCTGTTCAAGTTCGCTCTCCCGTCCATAAATTTCCCAAACTGTTTCGTCAATATAAAATTACTCAAACCGAATTATACGGCCCAGAAGGTTGGACTGAAGCGATACAAAAACTTTTAGCTAACCAACTACTTGCATCTTTAATTAACTCAGAGGTAAACCATGGCTGATTTTTATCAAAATGGAACAGTAACAACCTTACACAATTTGGCTCAACGTGAACCAGCAGATATGGCAGCCGAACTATTAACCTTCTCAAAAAAACGCTCATTAGGGCTTATTTTACCTTCCTTATTCTCAGAATTAGAAGGGAAAGCCTTACCTGATATTATCAGTAAAATTAAAGAGGTCGAATATTTATCTGAAATTGTTATTGGCTTGGATAGAGCAGACCTAGAGCAATATAAACACGCTTTATCATTTTTTGGTGAATTACCTCAACATCACCGGGTGTTGTGGAATGATGGTCCAAGGCTGCAAGCGATAGATGCAAAATTAGAAGCACTAGGTTTAGCTCCTAAAGAACTAGGAAAAGGCCGTAATGTTTGGTATTGCATGGGGTATATTTTGGCATCAGGTAAAGCTGATTCTATTGCTTTACATGACTGTGATATCTTGACTTATGAAAGAGAATTACTGGATAGACTCCTCTACCCTGTAGCCAATCCCATGTTTAATTATGAATTTTCAAAAGGATTTTATGCACGCGTTGCTGGAGGTAAAATTAATGGTCGAGTATCACGTTTATTAGTTACCCCCTTGATTAAAGCATTGAAGAAAACCGTTGGTCATTGTGATTATCTAGAATACATGGACAGCTTTTTGTATCCCTTAGCTGGTGAATTTTCTTTTCGTCGAGATGTACTAAATGATATTCGTATTCCAAGTGATTGGGGATTAGAAATCGGTGTGTTATCTGAGATGTACCGCAATTATTCACCAAACCGCATATGCCAAGTTGATATAGCATCAACTTATGATCATAAACATCAAGATTTGTCTTTGGATAATTCTGCGGGTGGCTTATCAAAAATGTCGATTGATATCAGTAAAGCCTTTATTCGTAAGTTAGCAACACAAGGTGAAACCTTTACTAGTGAAAAATTCAGAACATTAAAAGCTACTTACTATCGTATTGCTTTAGATTATGTTGAAACCTATCGAAATGACGCCATGATGAATGGACTTAAGCTCGATATTCATAACGAAGAAAAAGCCGTAGAAATGTTTGCTGAAAACATATTAACCGCCGGAAGCACTTTCTTGGAGCAACCGATGGAGACGCCTTTTATTCCCTCTTGGAACCGTGTTGTTAGTGCTGTCCCAGATATTCTTTCACAATTAAAAGAAGCTGTTGAGTTAGACAATAAAGAATTTAGTCAATCAACAGAGTAGTCCGTACTGATGGAAAGTGAAACGATGAACATTCATGTTAACCAACTAAAAAATAAGCTCATTCAGCAGTTATCGACTATTTATAGAGATGTTGCCCTTGAACAATCATTTGATGAGATTGCTCAAGGGCTCATTAATATAATGCGATTATCAAGTAATATAACCGATATAAAACCTTTTACCAACCATTGGTCAGAGGAAGATATTATTTTGATCACCTATGGTGACACCATTATTAAAGAGGATGAACCGCCATTACAAACATTAAAAACATTTTTAGATCGCAATATTGAAAATACCATTAATGGTGTACACATTTTACCCTTTTTTCCTTACTGCTCTGATGATGGTTTTGCCGTCATTGATTATTCGTCGGTTAACGAGTCATTAGGGACATGGCAAGATATTCAAGACATAAGTGAAAACTATAACCTGATGTCCGATCTTGTCATTAATCATTGCTCAAGCCGAAGTGCTTGGTTCGATAATTTCATTAAAGGTAAGGGGGTAGGTAGCGACTTTTTTTTTACCGCACTGCCCGACGATAATTTAACCGATGTTGTCCGCCCCCGAACATGCCCTTTACTCAAGGAAGTTAATACTGGTAAAGGAAAACAATTTGTCTGGTGTACTTTTAGCCACGATCAAGTTGACTTTGACTTTCGTAACCCCGAAGTATTAAAGGCATTTGCCTCAATCATCAGACAATACTTGGACATGGGTGTTAAAATATTCCGCTTAGATGCCATCGCTTTTTTGTGGAAAGTTGTTGGCACACAAAGTATCAACTTACCTCAAACTCATGAGGTTGTGAGGTTATTGAGAACACTTATTGAATCAACTGAATCACACCCTATTATAATTACCGAAACCAATATACCGAATACGCAGAATCTTACTTATTTTGGTAATGCCAATGAAGCACACGGCATTTATAACTTTTCATTACCGCCATTACTCTTAAACACGTTACTAACAGGTAATTGTTTATATTTAAAACGCTGGTTAATGAGTATGCCCCCTTCACAAGACGGCACCATGTACTTTAATTTTATTGCCTCACATGACGGTATTGGTTTGCGACCCGCAGAAGGTTTATTAAGTGAAAGTGAGCTTGATAACTTGATAGGAACAGTAGAAAGCTTTGGTGGTAAAATTTCATGGCGAACCGCTGACAATGGTAATCAAAAAGCCTATGAAATGAATATTTCACTCTATGATGCAATGCAAGGCACCATTAATGGTAAAGATCAATGGAATTTTGAACGCTTTATTTGTGCTCACGCCATCATGTTTGGCCTTGAAGGTATACCTGGGATTTATATTCATAGTTTATTGGGCACAGAAAACGACTATCAAAAATTAGCAAACACGCATCATAACCGTTCAATTAACCGTCGTCGTTGGCAAGAAAGTGATTTAGAAGAAGCACTCACCAATAAAGAATTACACCATGGCAAGGTACTCTCAACACTAAAGTCCTTATTAAAGGTTCGAATTAAACAGTCAGCGTTTCACCCAAATGCCACTCAGTTCACTCTCCATTTAGGTTTACAATTATTTGGTTTTTGGCGTCAGAGCCGCGATAGAAAAAAAAGTATCTTTTGTGTTAGTAATATTACCAACCAATCAATGGTATTACCGTTAAGTGAGCTAAATTTAATCATTACGGAATCTTGGATGGAACTGATTAATAAGGTAGCAATAACAGAATTAACTAAAGAAATAATATTAGCACCTTACCAGACAGTTTGGATTTCTAATCAATCACACCCTAGCGATGGAGAAAACGAATAAAGAGCAAATTCTGATTTATTAAGATCTTTTAAGCAAACACTTTCGTATATATGATATATATCTTCAATGTATCGGAAGTGCACCATTAACAACAAACACTATGATAGTGACCATTTATCTCAAATGGACAATCGCTACCGCGCTAAATTTATTAATAGTCTATCTGGCTTTAAGAGTGTAAATCTTATAGGCACCCAAGATGAAGCTGGCCAAAGCAACCTCGCTATCTTTAGCTCGGTTGTTCACCTTGGCGCTTCTCCGGCATTAGTAGGGTTTGTCATGCGCCCTGATAATGGTTCTCGACATACCCTTGATAATATAATCAGCACAAAAAAATACACCATCAACCAAGTATCTGCTGACATTTACCGTTCCGCCCATCAAAGCTCAGCTGGCTATACAAAAGAACAGAGTGAATTTATTCATACTGGATTGAACGCCAGCTATATTAATAATGTAAAGGCACCATTTGTTAAAGAGAGTCGTTTAAAATACGCGTTAACGTTAAGAGAAATCCTGCCTATATCACATAATAACACCCAATTTATTATTGGTGAAATAACAGATATCATTTGTGATGAAAAAGCAGTTACTGACGACGGTTATATTGATATCGAAACACTTGAAACAGTCTGTGTTTCAGGTTTAGACAGTTACCATACCAGTAAACGTCTTTCTCGATTAAGTTATGCAAAACCTAATACGCTCTCAACTGATCTGTCATTAAATGGCTCAGTCGATATTATTACTGAAGACAGTGGTAAAAACTAAAATGAAAATTTGGCAATGGTTAAGCTATCTAGGGCTTATTCCCTTTGTCGCTTGCCTGTGGTTGTTCAACATCTCTATCAATGGCACTTCAAATGATTTGTTGTTTGATCCCCAACAAGCTTTTCTTTTTTACAGTTCAATTATACTGAGTTTCCTAGCGGGGGCTTTATGGCGAAAAGATACGCTTAACCAGCATATCACGATGCAAATTTTCAGTAACTTTTTATGTTTATATGCTTTTTTTTGCCTATTCATACCAACATTTTTCGCATTGATATTTCTACCTATAGGCTACCTTAGTTTATTTTTAGTTGAATATATACTGTGCAAAAACAAAGAGCATGGCTATACACAATCTTATTTCGCCATGAGATTAGTACTTTCAGTATTAGTCATTTTACTGCATGCAACTGCACTGATGTCATGGTTCTAACCATTCATAAACTGATAAGGACAATAGAATGACCAATAACACATTAACTATTTATTATGATGGTAATTGTCCATTATGCTCTTTAGAAATGCAGAAACTCAAACGCTACGATAATAAAGAACTCATTGTTTTAGAGAATCTACACCAAGAGAATTTTAATACATTATTCCCTCATGTCAATATTGATAAAGCCATGGCAATTTTGCATGGTCAATATCAAGGTAAAATGTTATTCGCATTGGATGTGACGCATAGAGCATGGACACTCGTTGGCAGGGGTGCGTTAGTGGCACCCCTGCAATTCCCTATCATTAAGCAAATTGCTCATGCGAGCTATTTACTTATAGCAAAATATAGACATCCTATTTCTAATTATTTATACCAGCACTTTGGTATAGGCTTAAAAACATGTGTTCAAGGAACTTGTTATGACAAAGAAGACAACATTAATCATCGGCGCAAATAGTGATATTGCCAAAGCAATAGCGCTTAAAGTTATTGAAGATAAAGATGCACAGCTGATTGTTTTAAGCCGTAACATCAGTTTTTATCAGCAAGCATCGTTTAATCAAGCTAAAGTGATTCAAATCAACAACTATCTCGAGCAAGAAATAAGCAGTGCTGTTGATGCTATCCAAGCAATGAAGACTGACGATATATCTCAAATTTTTATTTGTCATGGCGTATTACACAGTAAAGATTACCAACCAGAAAAACGATTAGAGGACTTCTCAGCAGACGTTTTTACCCAAGTTATAGCTGCAAACACCGTTACCCCAATGCTATGGCTCAAGCACTTAACGACTAAGCTTAAAAGTAAAAACAGCTGTAAAATAGTTATATTTACAGCAAGAATTGGCAGTATCAGTGATAATAAATTGGGTGGTTGGTATAGCTATAGAGCTTCAAAAGCAGCAATAAATATGTTGATAAAATCAGCAGCCGTAGAATTAGCTCGAAGAGCGAAAAACATTAAACTAATTTCTTTTCATCCAGGTACAACGGACACGCCACTTTCTAAACCTTTTCAGAAAAATGTGCCTAAAGGAAAATTATTTACGTGTGAATTTGTTGCCTCACAACTGTTAAATATTGTTGAAAATACTGAGGTTGATGGTCAAGCTAGCTTTCTTGATTGGCAAGGAAAAACTATTCCTTGGTAAATGATTTTATCACTCTAATACCGATAATAATTTAACAATGTTATCAGTACTTACTATTACTGCCACCCCATCTTCCAACATAAGTTATTTTTTAAGTCTCGCCAATTAATTTCATATTCATGGTGAGATATTACGGCTTCAATGATGCATTGAGTAATACCTTGATTTTCATCAGCGACCACCTTAGTTATGACGAAGTGTTTCTCTTTATTACATACTTCAACTTTGGTCCACTTACTATGAAGTAAAGCTTTTGGACTGACTTTATTCATTTTGATTAGCCTTAAATTGATTCACTCAGCAAATTCGATACCGTAAACGGATAATGAGAAATTTTGTGTCTGCTTTGCTGTCACTAAAAAACCGACATGTGAGATACTTGTGGGTATAAGTACCGGTGCATTATTTATGTTTCTTCCTCTAAAAGACGCTTTAAAGTCGGCCAGATTAAAAGTGTGAGTTTCTAAGGTATTTTGGCGAGTTGAAAAAGCTATTTTATAGGTAAGTTCATAGCCCATAACTTGACTCCTAACTCTTAATTGATAAGGCTTGCCGTCTCCCATAATACGAATACTAACTGATTCAATGCCATCCGAGATCTTTGGTGATTTTTTGAATACACTGGTAAAACCACCATTGTTTTCAGTAGACACTGTACCTGAAAAAATAAACGTTTCATTTTCTAATTGGGTATAGCCTAAAGATACCCCCCCCATGACACCGTCATTAATGACCTGCCAATCATCAAGATGCTGTTCTTTATTAAAGGGCACTGAAATTGTATTACTTTTCATATTTTCTACTTCATTCAAATCAATAGCCAAAGAACTTGAAGATACCATCGTAACAAGAGTTGCCAATAATAAATTTCGATGATTCATTAACTGGCCTTTAATTGACTATAAGTATTATCAACTAATGCAACAAATTCTTTAAATGTCTCTTTTTCCTGATAATCATAAGCAAAACGGCTATGAAAATATAAGCTCATGATGAGATCTTTATAGCCAATATAACAGGTGTAGCCATCGATATCGTGCCACGCAGCGAGTTCCTCAAAGTGATACTTTCCCTCTAACTGCTCACCATAAGAAATTATATGATTAAATAGGTATAGATGATGAGACATATTCATATTAGATAATCCGAATTAAAATTAAAGATTAACGATCTGATTGATCGCTTAAGATGACGGCAAACCAAACATTTCATCATAAGCAATCTGTAATGTTAATTTTGCAGAATGGACATTGTTTTCTCAAAGCAATATTTTTGCTGAATACAAAGACTGACATACGTCAACACCCCCTAACTCTTTTAAAGCTATAAAATTTTCTTCTTCGTCGGAGCCAACTACGAGATAATCAGTTGCCTCAGCTACGCCAATAATTATTGGTATGTAATTCATGATAATTCTCTCGACTTTATTGTGCATTACCATTTAATACGAAGTATTATTAGTAATAGTTCATTAATACACAAATATTTACGTCTATTGATATAAAACGATGAAACATTGCTGTTACTTAATCTTTATTAATAAAGTAAATTTTGTGATCTAAATATATTAATTATACGTATATTTTACCTGTAATTTTGATAAATGAGAAACTTCGAATGCGTTTATTTTTGTTAAGCCTTATCTTACTTTTAACTACTGGCTGCAGCACCCAGTATGTCAATCAAGCAGTAACAGGGGAAACTTTTCCTTCAGTAAGTGGCCAAAATCTTGAACAAAAAAGCGTTAATATACCAGCGGATTTCAAAGGAAACTTCACCTTACTCTTAGTGGGATATAAACAAAACTCGCAATTTGATATCGACAGGTGGTTAATTGGTTTAGATATGACAGCAACAGATGTCGATGTTTATGAAATTCCGACTATTCAAGGTTTGTTCCCACGCATGTTTAGTACGATGATTGATAACGGTATGCGTAAGGGGATCCCCAAAGCACTTTGGAAAGGCGTTATTACGGTCTACGAAGACGGTGACAGCATTCAAGCTTTCACTGGAAATGAAAAACCCAATAACGCAAGAGTATTACTATTGGATAAAAATGGCGTTATTGTCTACTTTTATGATGCCGGATTTTCAGTAACAGCACTTAATGAATTAAGAAGTTTTTTAACGCGTTAATTAGAGTAAAATTCAATTAAAGCGCTTATTCATTGGTAGTTAACCGTTAATTATCAAAGTAAAAACCATTAATAATTGAGATGCATCTTGAGATTTTCTGATGATTTTCCTGACGACTAATTGATACGGATAATCAATTATCCGCTCAATTTTACCGGTTAATATTGAGCGGCCGACACTAGCAGATAGAACCTTTATCAACTATTGCTCAACGCTCGATAAACTAATCAATAATTAGTGATACTCCTCGGCTATTCCCACCACTTTCTGATACCGCTTGAAGTGTTTCTTTTTGTCGATAAATAAGCTGTAACTCTCCAAATGAACTCTCTACTGTTTTGTATCCTAGCTGGCGTAATGATTGCAAAACATCGGCACTAATCCCAGCATAATGCTCAATTTCATCTTTTGGCCAAAGCTGGTGATGGAAACGTGCTGAGTTTACCGCTTGATTCGCATCCATGCTAAATTCAGTAACATTTAATATAGATTGATAAACTGAGCTAATGATAGTTGTCCCCCCCGGAGAGCCTGTAACTAAACTGACTCGATCATCTTTTAATAAAATCGTTGGTGCCATAGAAGAAAGCATACGTTTTTTAGGCTGAATTTCATTGGCTTTACCGCCAATTGCGCCAAATCCATTGGCAACACCGGCTTTAGCACTAAAGTCATCCATTTCATCATTCAATAAAAAACCAGCGCCTTCAACAACAACACCACTGCCAAAAGTATAATTAATGGTGGTGGTGTTTGACACTGCGTTACCCCATTTATCAATAATTGAAAAATGGGTTGTGTCGGTACTTTCTTTCAAACCAGGTGTAATATCTTCAGTCACTGATATTGTATTAAGCGAAATATTTTTCGTTCTGCTGATCAAATAATCCCGGTTTAATAGCGACTGAAGAGGAACATCAATAAAATCAGGATCACCAAGATATTCGGCACGATCAGCAAATACTCTTTTCCCTATCTCTGACAGTATATGGATGTATTCTGTTGAATTGTGAGCGTATGTATTATCGCCCTTAACAAGGTCATACATGGCCAACCACTGCAATATGGCAAAACCACCAGAGCTTGGTGGTGGTGCTGTAATAACAGTATAATCACGCCAGTTTTTAATGAGTGGTTTCCGCCATTTAGCTTGATAACTGGCTAGGTCTACTTCATTTATTAACCCATTATTCTTTGTCATGAACTGACTAATAATAGTCGCAGTTTTACCTTTATAAAAACCATCTCTACCAAGTGTTGAAATACGGTTTAAGGTATCAGCAAGTTCGGGTTGTTTAAAGATAGCCCCCGCTTTTGCATGAGCAAAATATTTCGAAAAGTTGACGTTGATATTTTTTTTCTTGAAACTATCAATCCGTGACTCAATTCCTTGCTGCATAGCTGGGTGAACTATGTAGCCTTCTTTCGCTAATTTAATCGCCGGCTTCAGCAACGCTTGCCATGTCTTAGTGCCATATTTTTTATGTGCTTTCCACATACCGTCAACAGTACCGGGGACACCTGATGATAATATGCCATATAAAGATAAATACGGAATCACCGAACCTTGATTATCAAGGTACATATCTCTTGATGCATTTTGGGGGGCAACTTCGCGATAATCTAAAAAGTCGGCTTTGCCATCTTTATAGATTGTCATAAAACCGCCACCACCAATATTACCGGCCTCAGGTAAGGTGACGGCTAGAATAAATTGTGCGGCAATCGCAGCATCAACGGCATTGCCTCCACCCTCAAGCACGTTTTTAACGACCATCGCACTGAAGTGGTCGGGCATCGCTAGCGCTGCTTTAGGGCTTGCACTAACGTTGAAACTAAAAGATAAAAAACAAGCAATGAGTAATAGTGATACTTTTGGTGCCATTAGATTAATCCTCAAAAGAAAAACTCACTCTAGAGTAGTATTGACACTATAGCAATTTAAGTCGAAGGTAACTATTTTAACCGCACTCACTGACTGTGAAATATTCATCATCGATCCTGTGTTTAACTTAATGAAATTAAACCAGTCACTTTGTCATTTACTTTACTTCAAAACTATCGCTAAACTCTCCCCGCCACTTGAACCCTCATGTGCTCCGAGCTTTAACAAAAGGGTTTCTTTTTTAAGGTGACTCATTAACTATCTTTGTAAACCTAAGAGATAAATAAAGGTTGAAACATAAGATAGTTGTTATGAGTAACCGACTCAGCGAAGGTAAATAATGCCTAGCTGTAGTGAATTTTATAAAGTCGTTATTTTATAAATGATAATAGATGACAAATACCCAGAAAATGGCACTATAGCTAAGCATAAAAATAATAAGGATTATCAATGAAAGGTTTTATTACCTTAGCACTAGTATTAGCAAGTAGTTTATTCAGCCAGATCGGCTTTGCCGTTGAGCAAGCGCAAGAGATATTTAAGCAGTTAGCGCCTTCGTTGTATCAAATACGGTTAATTGATAAAGCTAGTGGCGAAAAATCATCTATTGGATCAGGTTTTCAAATTAGCAGTAATGGCATAATTGCCACTAATTACCATGTTATTTCAGGATTTGCCAACCACCCAACAAAATACCGCATAGAGTACCTTGATCATCAAGGCAATAAAGATGAGTTAATTTTACAAAGTGTTGACGTTATCAATGATCTTGCCTTGGTTAAACGCTCAACTAAAATTGATATGCCATTTTTCAAGCTAGCTCAACAAATACCAATAAAAGGGCAAGAACTATTTTCTCTCGGTAATCCTCATGACTTAGGGATGATTGTGGTACCCGGAACTTATAATGGTTTAAAGAAAGAATCATTTAATGATCGTATTCATTTTACCGGTTCAGTAAATTCAGGCATGAGTGGCGGCCCGGTGGTTAATGTTCAAAATGAAGTGGTTGGCATTAATGTAGCAACTTCTGGTAATCAAATCGGTTTCTTAGTGCCTCATGAAAAGTTAGTTGCTTTATATAAATCATTTAAACTAGAGCCTCCTAATAATATTGAACAACAAATGACTGAGCAACTTTCACAAAACCAAAATAAGTTGATAAACAACCTGCTCAACAGCCAATGGAAGAGTAAAATATTAGAGAATGCGATTATCCCAGCCATTGATGTTCCTTATATTCGCTGTTGGGGAGACTCAAATGTCGATAAAACTGACGCCCTATTTTTTGCGGCTGTTGCCAACTGCTCTTTAGATGAAAACACCTATTTATCTTCCACTTTTTTTACTGGCAGTATCGAAATGGAGTTTCGTTATATGCAGGCTAAAGAGTTAAATACTAATAAGTTTTATCGACTGTATGAGCAACAAATTCAACGAGCAGGTCCAAGTAATAAAGCAGGTAAAGAAGATGTATCAGAGTATCAATGTCACCACGATATTGTTATGCCGAGTAATAAGGAAATAAATAACAAAAGCATCTTTTGTACTCGTGGCTATAAGAAATTTCCAAAACTATTCGATATTTTATTTTTAAGTGCCTCTATTGATAAGGACAAGCAAGCCATAGTTAGCCATTTTACTATTTCAGGTATTGAGCAATCGCACGCTTTAGCTTTTACCCGTAAATTTATGGAGTCTGTCGCATGGAAATAATTATTGAAGAAATAAGTCGTGACCATAAACTGATCAGTAGACACAGAATCAACAAAGACAGCATAAATATTGGCAGAGGTTATCAAAACGATATTATTTTACCCGATCCCCATATCTGTCCCGATCATCTCCGTTTAGCATTTAATGGTGAACACTGGATTATTGAAGATCAGGGTAGCATAAATGGTAGTTATCTTGAGGATGGTAAAACATCAATAAAAAATCACATTATCAATTCAGGTGATATTTTTAGTGTCGGTAAAAGTTTAATACGGATTGTCTATGCGAATCATCCTATTGATGAAACCATACGGCTTAGTACTTTTGAAAGTTTGATTAATATAATGATACACCCCTTAGTCTTAACTTTCAGTATAGTCTTGTTTGCTTTTGTCTCAGGTTATATTTTCTATTTAAATAAACTAACCGACACAACTTTTAGCCAATTTTTAATCCCGGCTATTGGTATGACATTGGTCTTCGCAATTTGGCCCGCAATAGTAGCCCTGACGTCACACTTTAATAAACATGAAGCACGCATAATGACACAGTTAGGCATCAGCTTTGTCTTCTTCAATTTGCTATGGATTAGTGACATTATTGAGAAAATCATTAACTTTAACTTTTCAAGTAATTGGCCAATAAGTGACCTTTATACCCTTATACCTATTGGACTTGCCTTTTGTCTATTTTGGCTCAATAGCTATATTGGTTTTCATATGGGCGTACGCCGCAGAGTAATAGTTGCCGCAGGTATTACCGTATTGTTTTTTGGTGGTAGCTATTTAGTAAAAATAACAAATAAGCCTGAATTTAGTGCTCGGCCACATTACAACGCAACCATAATGACGCCTAATTTTATGTTTTTACCTAGCAGTGATGTCGATGAGTTTATCTTAAATAGTGAGAAATTATTTACAAAAGTAAACAAAGAAATAGCGAAAGAAAAAGAAAAAGGCGAAGGCGAATAACTGATACAAATAAGCCTCAGATACTGAATCAGAGGCTTACCATTATTTTTTATGGCCGAGGGATTAATCCAACGGCATCATAAACACTTGCCAACACTTTGCTTGCTCGTAAAGATGCTTTCTCAGCGCCTTCGCGCATCACTTGTTCTAAGAATGCTTGGTCTTCACGATATTGATGATATTTAGTTTGAATGGGCTCAAGTAATGCAACAACTGCCTCGGCGACATCCCCCTTTAAATGACCATACATTTTATCATGATACTGTGGTACTAATTCATCAATTGATTGGCCAGTGGCGCATGATAATAATGACAGTAAATTGGAAACCCCTGGTTTTTCAGCTAAATCATAATAGATATTAGCTTGTTCATCTGAATCAGTTACCGCACGTTTAATTTTCTTAGCAATCTTTTTAGGGTCTTCAAGTAAGCCAATAAAATTTCCTGGATTAACATCTGATTTTGACATTTTTTTCGTGGGCTCTAACAAGCTCATCACTCGAGCACCGTGTTCAGGAATATACGGGTCTGGTACGGTGAACACTTCACCATGAAGGTTATTAAAACGAGTGGAAATATCTCGAGCCAATTCTAAGTGCTGTTTCTGATCTTCGCCTACAGGTACCGTATCTGCACGGTAAAGTAAAATATCTGCTGCCATTAAAACGGGGTAAGTAAACAATCCTGAATTCATATTCGCTTCAGACTTTTGTGACTTATCCTTGTACTGAGTCATTCGGTTAAGCTCACCCATTTGGGTGTAGCAGTTCAGTACCCAATTTAATTGACTATGCTCAGGAACATGAGATTGAATGAAGATAGTGCTCTTTGCTGGGTCAACACCACAAGCTAAATAAAGCGCTAAACCATCAAGCGTTGCTTTTCGAAGGTCTTCAGGATTTGGGCGTACAGTGATGGCATGTTGATCAACCAGCATATAATAACACTCGTGGTCATCTTGCATGTTAACCCACTGTTTTATCGCACCTAAATAGTTACCTATCGTTAACTCGCCTGATGGCTGACAGCCACTTAATACAATTGGTTTACTCATGATTATCCTTTACTTTTATATTTTAACTTAGCTGGCAATTGATGCTAATTCAGCACGCATTTGCTCAATAACATTTTTATAGTCGGGTTGTGAAAAAATAGCTGAGCCTGCAACAAACATATCGGCACCTGCTGCTGCAATTTCTGCAATATTATCAACTTTCACCCCACCATCAACTTGTAAACGAATATCAAAACCGCTCTCATCAATTTTTTGACGAACTAAACGTAATTTATCAAGAGTCGAAGGAATAAAGGATTGACCACCAAAGCCAGGATTGACTGACATTAATAAAATCACATCAAGCTTGTCCATAACAAAGTCTAAATAATGAAGTGGTGTCGCTGGATTTAAGACCAAGCCAGCTTTACAACCATGTTCTTTGATCAGCTGTAAACTCCGGTCTAAATGAACGCTAGCTTCAGGATGAAAAGTAATAATGTCAGCACCCGCTTGCGCAAAACCGACAATCAGCTCATCTACCTTATCAACCATTAAATGGACATCTATTGGCGCGGTGATACCGTAATCTCTTAAAGATTTACAGACCATAGGCCCAAAAGTTAAGTTAGGAACGAAGTGGTTATCCATCACATCAAAATGGATAACGTCTGCACCTGCGGACAACACATTTGCCACATCATCACCTAAACGGGCAAAGTCTGCCGAAAGAATTGAGGGAGCAATTAAAAATGTAGACATAAGCTAAACCTATTAATTTATCTTTTATAAAATCTGCGCGGCATTATAAACCATTAATCAAACATTTTGATTGATAATCATTATTATATTGATAATTCAATGCCCTTTTTTTGCGCATCACCCTGGTAAGCGCACCATGATGATGCAGAAATCAGAAGGTGACAATTATATCCAAAGGAATAAAAAACAATAACACATTGATATCAAATGATAAATAGCATTTATTTAAAAACAAAAATATCAGGCATCATCTTTGCTCTCCTGTTAGTAGACTTAAATATAATAACTTAAATAACTTAAATAACTTAAATAACTTAAAGAGAGAAACATGAAAAAATCATTATTGAGTATTACACTTACTACACTATTGGCAACATCTGCTGTTGTTTCAACTCAAGCTTCAGCAACGGGTATAG
>Ga0307489_10001092_pt1 | contig 17600 bp, 21 predicted proteins | sample SB12metaG_FD_202247 | JGI IMG/M metagenome (GOLD analysis project Ga0307489, IMG submission 202247) | Sea-ice brine microbial communities from Beaufort Sea near Barrow, Alaska, United States - SB 1.2 | ecosystem: Environmental > Aquatic > Marine > Coastal | place: USA: Alaska | collected...
CCGAGAAAACTCAACCCAACGTGTCCGTCCACGGGCTCGATTTAACTGAGGAATCCATGGTCTAAAATGTACGGAAGCAAGAAGATCTGGGACTTTGTTGGGACTCGTAGACCAGGGGGGGGTCCTGTGTCCGGGTTGCCAAATTGCTGTGCATGTGAGTCATCCCCCACCTGCAGTAGGCAATGCCTTGCGCAGGTTCAAATCCTGCCAGGTGAATGCTGAGAGCCTTCTTCTCAGTTTTGCAGTTTTCGGGAGGTTTCACATGACAGCACAGCTCAGCTGGATGAACTAGGCTGAGCTCTAGGAATCGCCGAAAACCCTCGCGACGGAAGGTCTTTGCTTTTGCGCGCCGCCTCTTCTTGCGTGAGTCATGATACGTTTGCGCCTCCGAGGCCTGAAACGTACCGCGCAATACACATTTCATCATCCCGGGTCACCACGTGGAGGCCAGCCACAGTGAGAGTGCAGCAGCCAGAGTATAACGCCCGAACAATCAGATCGCGTGCGCCCAGACAGTGTTCGAAGGCGGCTGCGGCTGTGTGCCCGGACTCACCCGTACCACTGAAGCCTCCAGTGCCGCCGCGCCTCAGCCCCCGCCATCAGCCCTAGCGTCGCGTGAGCGAAGACGATGTTGCGCATTTCCTGCGCGCTCATGTCTGGGCCCTCCCTTACTACCGCATCATCCAGTGCCGCCCGCGCCTCAGCCCCGGGCACCCAACCCATTGTTGAAAAGAAACCAAAAATGTTCGATACGTCATGACCGTTCATGTCCGACGCCAAAAGCACCACCCGCTGTTCCAGCGCCGCCAGTGTGTCCGGGGTTGGCCGGGGGTAGTCGGGGTTTCCGCGCTGATCGAGACCTTCGCCGCCACCGCCGCCACCGCCGCCGCCGCCGCCGCCGCCGCCGCCGCTGCCGCTGCCGCTTCCGCTGTTGCCGCCACCACCGCCGCTGCCGCCGCTGCCGCCATCGATCGGGTAATCTTGGTCCTGGACCCAGTCGCGATCCCCCCTGCGGCGGTCGCAAGACACGGAGCGGCGCCAGCGGTCGCGGGACACGGACCGGCACCAGCAGTCGCGGGACATGGAATGGTGCCCACGGTCGCGGGACATGGAACGTCGCCCGCGGTCGCGGGACATGGAGCGGCGCCCGCGGTCGCGGGACATGGAGCGGCGGCTGTGATCGCGAGACAGGGAGCGTCGCCCGCAGTCGCGAGACCTGGAACGGCACCAGGAATCGCGGGATGTGGAGCGCCGCCCGCGGTCGCGGGACCTGGAGCGGCGTCCGCAGCGGCGGGACCTGAAGCGCTGCCCGCAGTCGAGGGATGTGGGGCGGCGCCTGTCCTCCTCGTCCTCCTTGTCCTCCTCGTCGTCGTCGGAGTCGTCGTCGTCGTCGTCGGGGGAGGAGGTAGAGGAGGAATCCGTGTAGGTCCCCATCTGTGCTTTGTCTGCCTCGTATTGCGCAGGTTGCACCAGTGCCGGTGCCGCTGCCAGCGCAGCTGCGGCTGCCGCTACCACCGCGCGGCGTTGCTCCTCCTCTTTCAAGCGGCTCGTCATCTCATCGAAATACGCGCACCTGCGGCGATGGTCCTCGTCATGCAGCCTGGCGAGCGCGCCCAGCCTGGCGAGCTCGCCGTTGGCGCCCCCCGCCTTCTCCCACCTCTTCTTCTCCCTGAGCGGCTTCTTCTCCTCCTTCTTGCGCAGCTTCTCCGCCTCCGCCTCCTTCAGCTCACCGCCGCCGCTGCGTGACGTGGCGCGGTCGTAGGACGTGGAGCGGTCGCGCGCGCCGCCGCCGCCGCCGCCCCCGCCCCCGCCACGGCGCGAGCCCCCCCGCGGCATCGGCACGTACTCATCGTACTCCTCGTACCTTGAAGGAGGGCCCGGCTCCCGAGTACACTGCTACACTATGAGCGAACAGTCAGGTGCCTGGCGCACACCATCCGGCTGCCGAGTCCATCGCTGTATAAGCAAACAGTCAGGCGACTGACGCACATGACGCAAGCACCGAACCCTACTCTTCATCATCATCGAAGTCACGGTCGTCGTCGCGCGCGGGTTTGCGCTTCTTACTACCGCCGCCCAGGGGCTTACTCTCGTCCACCTGTCAGCTCAACGTAAGCGCTTTTGGTGGGACAAGGGGTATGTAGGGGGTGTTTAGGGAGTGTTTAAGGCGGGGGTGGAGGGGGTGTTTAGGCGTTTATTAGAGGATGTGTTGAGTGTCAGAAACAGCTCAGGTTGAGCTGAGAAGCGGCCGTGTGTAAGCCCCTGCCACCGCCGCGGGGTGTGGAGCGCGAGCGCCGCCCCCCGCGGTCGTCAGGGGAGCGCGGGGCGGGACTGGACATGAGCCGTTGGTAACGGGGGGAGCGCAGTGGGTCGGAGCGCAGAGCGACGGAGCGACACGCTGCACGGGGGGCGGGGCGCACCGTGGTGTGTTAGCGAACTGACTGTTGCCGCCGCCGGGGTGGGAGGGAGGGGGACGGGGGTGGGGGGCGGGGGTGGGGCGTGGGGGGGGCTGGGGGCTCAACAACGACAGGACACTCAGGAGCCCACCCTAAACCTGGGAAACCTGGGAGGTGTGGTGGGGGCGGAGGGAGGGAACAGAGACACACTTGGGGGCGCGGCGGTAAGACAGCAAAGCAGCACGCTGCTCGCGGTGGAATGGTGGGGCGCGGCGGAGTGTGTTAGTGAAGAGCGCGCACTACAACAGCAGCTGCCCTCAACGCAACAGGCAGTCGCTGCCACCGAGGCGAGCCTGAACGATACAACTACTCACAGGGAGCCTGAATTAGAGCGGGGGGGGCGGGGGAGGTGAGGGCTCCGGGGGGAGGGGGCGAACCGGGGGCGCGGCGAAGTATCGCGGTTGTTGGTGACGGCTCACGGGTGGCCGGAAGGAACCAGGTGAGTCGTTAGGTCGCGGCACCGAAGGCGGAAGGCGGCAGTGAGTTGTGCGTGCGCGCTGCGGAGTGTGCGTCGTAGCTTTGCGCCAAGCAGGGCTGTGGATAGAACGTCTTGATTTTTCTCGGCTTGGGTGACTCGGATTATCGAGGGTGGATTTCTCGGCCTGTCCCAACTCCTGACGACAGCCTTCCTTCGTTGCCTACCTTCATACCTGGCCCGCACTTCCAACGCGCGTGGCACGCAACGCACGGAGCGACAAATAACCCCACCACGAAACAGATAACCACTCAACCAGCGCTGCGATCACCGCATCCATGACGACGACCGCGTCCGCGCCCTCCCACGGCGCGGCCACCGCCACCACCACCCTGGTGCTCGTCCTCGTCAGCACCCTCCTAGGTCTGGCGTCGGGGGAGGAACTCCCAGTGTCGTCCACCTGGCACCAAGGGCTCGGGCGGCCAGCTGGCCCCACGCCGCCTGGATGCCACGGGCAGTGCGCGGCAACGGAGTCCCCGCCGCCGCCTGGGCCTCCGCCGCTGCCGCGGACGCCGCCGCCGCCGCCGCTCACCCCGCGCGCGTTCAAGCCCCTACCTCTGGGCTCCGTCGTCCCCCAGGGCTGGCTCCTGGAGCAGCTCCTCATCCAAGCCAACGGTGTGGCCGGCGCCATGCTCACCTCCCACTTCCCCGGCGCTGACGTCGTCAGTGGCTCGCGGCAGGGGCTTACACTCGTCCAGCTTTCTGCTCAACCTCAGCACTTTTTCTTGGCTGCGTTGGATGGTCTCAGTGATAAACACGCCTCAGGTTGAACTGAGAAGTGAACGTGAGGAAGCCCCTGGCTCGCGGTGGCTGGGCGGCAACGGCAGCAGCTACGGCGACGCCACCGACCAGTGGTAAGGCGGTGCGAGTTGACACTATGTTGACACTATCAAAGCCCGTGTTGAAACCGTCTATGGTTTCAGCGCTGACTGCACGATATGATGAAGCGCATTCAAACTTTGCTTTCTGTTTCAACTTGCGCCGCTACACAGTGGCTGCCGTACTGGGCCAACGGCATGATCCCCGCCCTCGCGCTCATCGACGCCGCCGGCAGGGGCTGGCACTCGTCCACGTCTCATCTTGACCAGGAGAGACGTTCTTGGTCACTTAAAGCACCAAACCGCCCCACGTGTCCCTCACAGAGTGCTCATGTCAAGCCGGTAAGTGGACAAATGTAAGCCCCAGGCCGCCGGCGCCGCCGACCGCCTCGACCCCAGCCTCGGTAGGGCGGTGCAGCTTGACTCTATTCGACCCGCATGAAAGCGACTGAAACTAATGATTGAAACCGGAATTCGAGGAGCTGCTTTCAAGTTTGGCATCCAATTTTCATCTTGCGCCGCTACACCCGGGCCTGCTACCCGCAGTGGACGCCGCGATGCAGCACGTCCTGTGGCACGACTACTCTGTGGCCAACCGCAGCACACCGGGGTGGTTCGGGCCGTGGTTCAACGAGCCGGGGGACAACCAGGCAGGAGGGATATTGAGAGCAATCAATCGACCGACGTTGAATCGACAGACCGAATCAACACTTCTATACGAGCATTCAACCTGAAGGTAAGTCATGCTGCGATCTGGGGGATATTAACAACGAGCACTCGACCAACGTCGAATCGACGAATCGAGTCAACAGTACTATGCGAGTATTCCACTTGAAGGTAAAAGTCATGCTCCGATATCAGTTAAGTGATCGTTCGCAATGACCCTCCTGCCAGGGGCACGGGCTGTGGGACCCCCTGGACATGCTGAAGGCGGCACTGTACTACGGGCAGTGGCGGGGCCCCGCCGTGCCGGGCCTCGCGCGCCACGCCGCCGCCAAGGCAGGATGGTGCAAGTTGAAACGCGCTCGACGCCGAGCTGGAAGCGAAACGCCTCGGGGTGTCAGCGCTCGAAGAGTAATCTAACATATTGTATCGCAAAGGACAGGAGAGCATCATCATCAGCTAAGAGAGCACAATCACCACATTCAGATTGTGACTAACATGTGATGAACTAGTATCACGTGTTGCTGTCAATTTATACTTGCGGCGCTACAGTAAGGTGGCGGCGCACCTGATGGCGGTGCGGGTGCTGCTCCGCACCGACCCCGTCGTGGCGAGGCCGTCCAGATCGACCCTATCAAACCCACATTAGAAGTGCCTGGAACTGAGCTCTTGAAACTGAACTATCATATTGCTTTCAACGTTGCGGTGCGGGTGCTGCTCCGCACGGACCCCGTCGTGGTTAGGCCGTGCAGCTTGACCTGATGAAACATGTTTTTGAAAGCGCCTGGTAGTAAGCACTTAAAACTATATTATGACGAGCTGCATTCAAACGTTGATTTCATATTCTCCTTGCGCCGCTAACTTGTGGGGTGGGCGGCGACGCGGTGGCCCACCTTCGTGGAGCTCTGCCTGCTGGTTGTGGACGATCTGGTTCCCGCGTTCGGTCACGACACGGAGGTCTTCCCCCTCGGAGGCGAGGCCACCGCCGCGGCGCTGCTCGAGGCAGGGGCTTCCACTCGTCCAGATCTCAGCTCAACCTCAGCCGTTTCTGACACTCAAAACATCCCCTGAACGTCTAAACACCCCCCCTGCCCCCGCCATAAATACCCGCTAAACTCCCCATAATTACCCCTTGTCCCACAAAACCGCTTAGGTTGAGCTGAAAGGTGGACGACTGTAAGTCCCTGGCTTGAGGCGGCGCGCGACTTTGCGGCGCGGGGGATGGACTGGGGCGCGTACTACCACCGGCGCGGCGGCGTGAAGTTCCCGCTCGGGTCGGTGCCGAACTGGAACACCAACGACCACGGCGTCAACAACGCCGAGGGGGCGTTGAAGTACCCGGCGATGTCGTTCCGCATGATGAGCAACGTCAGCGGCGGCGATGGCAGTGGCGGCGGCGAGGATGGTCCAGCAGCAGCAGCAGGGAGAGGCGGTGAAGGAGGGGATGGCGTCGCATCTTCGTCTTCGTACCGCAGCTGGACGACGGAGATGGCGCACGTCCTGTACATGCTGGACGAGTTTCAGGCAGGGGATTACACCCGACCACATCTGAGCTCAACCTGAGCTTTCAGTTCATTGAAACCCACTGAATCCACCCAGTGTGTTCTTCAGAAAGTGTCCACGTCCAGCCGAAAAGTGGACGAAGCCCCTGATTCCAGGGCCAGCCCGCCGCCGGGTTCTGCGCTGACGAGGTGTTCTGCGGGCGCGCCGTGTTCCGCGGCACGGAGACGTGCGCGGTGGTGGAGGTCATGGCGTCGCTCACGCTGGTGTTTGCCACCTTCGGGCAACGCGTCAACGGCGGCGACGGCGACGGCGGCGGCAGCGGCGACAGCGACGGCGGAGGAGGCGGCGAGGGGGTTCATTCGGGCGGGCTGGACCTGATGGACCGCGTGGAGCGCCTTGCGTTCAATGCGCTGCCCGCGGCGCTCACGGTATGGACTGGTGAACAGTGCTCGCCACGTCATCAACCGCGTTTCGAACCCTCGGATCTTCAGCTAAACGACATCCTGTGACGTGGCGAGCACTCTGTATCAGGCCCTAGCTGACGGACGACATGTGGGGCAACGTGTACGTCCAACAGGCCAACAGCGTGCTTGCGGGCCGCTCGACGGCAGCCTCGCACGCCGCCGGCGTAAGCCCCAGCGCCGCCGGCGCTGACGCCGACGAGGGCCTGGGATCTGCGGTGGCGGCGCGAGAAATCCCTGGGCCCGCGGATGAAGACGTCGGGGCGAACTTTTTCGGCGTCTCGAGGTGTGCCTCTCCTAATTTCCCCAACTTCCACACCTCTCTCGCTCAAACTGTGATTTTGTCACTCACTTCATACCTCTCCCGCTCAATCTGTCACTCTGCCACTCACTTCACACCTCTCTCGCTCAATGTTTCATTCTGTCTCTCACTTCATGCCTCTCTCGCTCAATCTGTCATGCTGTCACTCACTTCATACCTCTCTCGCTCCATCTGTCATTCTGTCACTCTTCCATTCTGTCACTCACTTCATACCTCTCTCGCTCGAGCACTTATCTCGCCACTTCCGCCTCCCTCGCCACTCCAGCTACCCCTGCTGCATCACCAACTTCCCACAGGGGTGGCCCAAGTTTGTCGCACACGCCACGGCAGGGGCTTACACTCGTCCACTTCTCAGCTCAATTTGAGCGTTTTTTGAGGGATAATTCCGGTGATTGCAGTGAAAACAACTGCTCAAGGCGGCTCAGATTGACTTCAGAAGTGGAGGAGTGTGAACCCTTGCGGCACGGTGCTGGTGGCGGCGGACGACTCCGCCGCGTTCGTGGTGGCGTCGCTGGTGCCGGTGCGCGCCACGCTGCGGCTGCCGGCGGCGGTGGGGGGCGGCGCCGGGGTAGTCGAGGTCAACTCCACGTATCCTTTCCTGCGGGTCCGCGCAGCAGGGGAAGCGGTAATAGCGGCGGGGGCGGAGAAGGAATGGGAGGACGAGGAGGAGGACGCGGTGGTGACGGTGACGCTTCCCATGTTCAAGCGCGGCGCGAAAGTGACGATGCTCATCCGTATACCTGGGTGGGCGGACCGCGCAACGGTAGACGGGCGAACCGCTGCTAACGGCACACTGCACAAGGCAAGGGGGTTGCTGTGAATAAGCAATCGATAGACGTCGAATCTCCTCCTCCTCTTCCGCGCGTCTGTATGAGCGTTCACACTGAAGGTAAGTCATGCTCCGATCTCGTCGAGTGCTTTCTCGCAAAGACCCTCATGCATGGTGGTGTGCGGCGGCGGCGTCACACGAATCGGCGTGGCGCTGCGGCCGGCGGTGCGGGTGGAGCGGGGGTGGGGCGTGCGGGAGGAGGAGTGGCCGCAGCCCCCCGTACGCTGGCCGACAAAGCCGCATCAGCAGCCACAGCCAGTGGCGGTGCCCCCCCGCTCGTTCGTGCCCGACCGCGACCTCCGCCTAGGTAGGACGGTGTAGGTTGTAGCAAGGTTGAAGCCGGGATGACCGTGCTTGATTTCAGCGTCTGATGCGTGAATATGGTGAAATGCTTTCGAACATTGCTTTGAAGTTCAACTTGAGGCACTACACCTGGGCGGCGGCGCCACTCTCATTGCCAGCCGCCAGGCAGGGGGGGCATTGACAGCAAGCGCTCCACCGACGGTGAATCGACGAACCGAGTCCGCGTGTGTGTAAGAGTATGAGCATTCATCCTGCTGGTCAGTCATGCTTCGATTTCGGTCGAGTGCTTGTCCTCAGTGACCATGCAGCCATTTATGCGGCAGGTGAGTTATGCTCCGATGTCGGTCCAGTGCTTCTGCTGAATGACCCTGCTGCCCGGCGCCCCTCCAGGACATACGCACGGGCGGGCCGGGCGGCATGGGCTTACACTCGTCCACCTCAGCTCAACCTGTTCCGTTTTTGTCACTGAAACTCTGAACCATCTGGTGTATCCCACGCAGAGTGCTTAAGGTGAGCCGGGAATCTGGACAAGTATAAGCCCTTACCGGGCGGGGTGGCCACGGTGCAGCTCTGGCGGCAGGTGCAAGCGACGGACGGGCGGCCCATTGCCGCGTGCCGCGTGTCCTTCCGCTACGTCGCCGGGTACAGCCCGCCGATCCCCGGCTTCAGTCCAGATCCACCGGTAGGGCGGTGCAGGTAGAAATATGTGTTTGAAATCAAGGGATATGATGTCGTTGACCTGGATGACTCATTGCCCGTGTGTGACGCTCTGTGATCTTACCACGTGTTACTCTATTGAAAGCACCTGCATTCAGCGCTTGAGACTAATTCGCGACAAATCCCTTTCAAACCTTGCTTTCAATTTTAACTTGCGCCGCTAAACATGGATCCAGAAGAACGGATCCACCGTGGAGCTCATCGTGGTGGACGCCGAAACCGGCGCGCAGCTCGCGTCAGTGGCCACATCCAAGCCACTTGACGAGTACAGCTACGACTACTACGCCGGGTACTCGCTGCCGGTGGAGCTGGGAGGTGTCGTTCCAGGGGTAGGGCCTGATGGATATGATTGCCCGCCACATCATCCACAAGCGTTTTGAATCCTCGAATAGTGAGTCAAATGGCATCCTACGAAGTATGTCTGCCAGGCCCATTGCCCGCCACATCATCGACACACGTTTTGAATCCTGGTATCTTGCGTTGAATGGACGCCTATGACGTGGCGAACAATATCGTGTGCCCGGTCCTACGCAGGGGGGGTTCCCAACCGGCGGGCGGTGGTGCTGGCGCTTCGCGTGCGGAACAACGACCGCAACCTCCAGGTGCAGCTGGACCCGGTGGGCGGTCTCAACGCCACTGTCCAATGGGCGGCGGCGCCTCCGGGGCCAGGGCCGCCCACCCCCGTGCCGCCGCCGCCGCATCTGGTGCGCCGTGCTACCGATGGCATTGTTGTTGCGCGCGGTAGGGCCTGACTGATAATGCTTGCCACGCCATCCTCCATATTGTGGACACGGAGGCCAAGGCGGAAGCCTGGTTCCTGCTCATCCACGCTGGCGCGTCTCTCTCTCTATAAATTGTAGACCCTCGTGTCTTGAGTTGTTGGAATCACTTGACGCGGCGGGCATTATCTGTCAGGCCCTAGCGCGCGGGGCGCTTTTGTATGCGCTGCGGCCGCGGTCGGTCACCACGCGGGGGCCACCGTTCCAGCCCGACCTCCCCAAGGCGGTGGACCGCCGCGTGGAGGCCGTCGGACCGTGGAACTACGCTCTCATGCTCGGCGGCGGCGGACGTGGCAGCGGAGGCGACGGTAGGGTTGGATTGTCGCCCACCCCTCTCTATCTAAACTGTTCTTTGAGACATTCAGGTCACACCGGCATGGTCACGTGAACAAAACCCATTGAGTCTCGAGGCGGATTATTGAGAGGTTGTTGTGACTCTACCGAGTGATGGCGTCGGCGGCGACGGCCAGTCATCGTCGACCCCCCCTGGATTCCTCATTGACCCGGCGGCCTCCCCCGGGTGGAGCTCGAGTCGGGCGTTCGCACGGGACGAATACCCGCCGGGCACCATCCTCGTCAGCGCGCGGCGCGTGCCAGCTTGGGGGCTCTGGTAAGGCCTGACGGATATTACTTGCCACGTCATCCAATGCATTACTAACCCTAGTTTAAGGACTCTTTTTTCTTGAATTAAACGGCATGCTATGACGCGGCGAGCTGTATCGCTCGCCACGTCATTCAGCGCATTTTGAGCCCTCATTTCTTGAGTTAAATGGCATCCTACGATGTGGCGTTTAACTCAACAGAAGAGGGATCATATTGTGCTGTATGACGTGGCGAGCAGTATCTGTCAAGGCCGTAGGCTGTGGCCGGGCACCAACATCACCATGGAGCCGCCACCGTCGCCGTTAGGCCCAGAGGAGCTGGGGGAGGAGGAGGAGGGAGGTGGTGGGGCGATACTCAGGCTTGTGCCGGTCGGAGCCACGGACGTGCGCATTTCCGTCTTCCCTTGGGCGCTTCCGGCGGCGGCGGCGGCGGCGGAGGCGACTGCCCAGCCGACACTGATCCTCGGCAGCGGCGGTGGCGGGGGCGGCGGGTCGAGCGACGTCGTGTAATCAAGCATCGAGTCGACGGATTTGGGAGGCAGACGGCAAAATCGCATGCTGAGTTGCTGCCGTAGGCGCCCGTGCCCCTGGGCGGCAGCAAGGTGCATGACGAGCATGATATCCAATGATAATCAGTGGCCCGGTACCTCACTCGCGCGACACAAACAACGTCTAGCTGTGTAACACACGATGCGCCATTCAACGTGCTTCACATAATATATGACGAACCATAACAATAGAAGAATGGTCGCTCCCAAATATCATTGACAACATGCAAGCTGACTGGTATGTGTTCTGCGAGGTCTGTAGTGCTAAATGTCCCGCGCTACTGTAAGGTTGTCGCAAGTTTCCTCCTCACTGCGGCGAGCCTCTTGCCAGCAGCTCTCCTCTGAACCTAACAGCTGCTATGCTCCAGTCCTAATGGATGTCTCACACCCGCCCTCCTCTGATCCTTGTGTGCATGTGCGTGAGTGCGTGTGTGTCAGCCTCGACCCCAGCGGTTTACGTTTCGTTTCATAATTCATTTCGTCAGATGCCCTCTGTCAGACACTCCAGTCATAGCCCAACTGCCGTCTATTCAATGATACGCCCTCCCTGATCCACTGATAACCTTCCATCATCCAGTTATATCCCCCCCTCTACCCTCATCCTGTGACAACCCCCCCTTCATCCAGTGGTAACCCACCTTTCATTCATCATCCATTGATACCTACCCCCTCATCGAGTGACAGTTACCCCCCCTCATCCAGCGGTAACCCACCCATCATCGATTGATACCTCCCGCCGTCGTCGTCCATTGACGCTCAGAAGTCAGAGACCATGCCGCCGCCCGGGCCGCCACCCATGAGCGCGATCAGCTTGGCGCGCAGCTCGGGATGTAGCGGCACAAGCTGAATTTGGAAGCAGAAGTTGAAAGCAGTATATCACTCTTCAGGTATAAGCGCTCAATTACAGGCGGTTACAACTTGGGTTTGACAGGGTCAAGCTGCGCCGTCCTTCCGGGGTGGTTCTTCATGTGCTCCTGCGCCAACGCGCTGTAGGGAAGCACGTTGATATTGAAAAGATAACTTGAACAAGCAGAAGTTCCATTGGAAAGCAGTTCAAGATATCTTATACATGGATTCGAGCGCTGATACCAGCCGCTTTCGCACGTTACTTATTACACCTTGCACCACCACACCGCGGGGTTGCTGTTCATGTCGCTGAGAACCTCAGTCATTCTGGGGGCGGCCGTGCTGCTGCGGGCTCGGGGGTGCGGGTCACCCTCAACCATCCGCATCTTCCCCTCGGTGTAGCGGCGCAAGTTGAATTTGAAAGCAAACTTGATAGCAGTTCATCATATTCCAGTTTCAAACGCTTAGTTCCACGCGCGTTCAACGTGGGTTTGACTGGGTCAACCTGCACCGCCCTACATCGGGGCCGCGCTCGAACCTCGTCCCACCCCTGAAGAAACGCTCGCCCGCCCTGCTCTCCCTGAACGCACGCTCACCCGCCGCCCCGCTCCAGGGGCTTACACTCGTCCACTTTTCGGCCCACCGTAAGCGCTTTCTGTGGGATAAAGGGTGCATCTAGGGGTTGCTTAGGGGGTGTTTAGGAGGTACCATGAGGTATCAGGGGGTGTTCAGGGGGTGTTCAGGGTATGTTTTGTGTCAGAAACGGCACAGGTTTAGCTGAAAAGTAGAGGAGTGTAAGCCCCTGCCCCGCTCCCGCTCCCGTTGCTGCTACCGCGCTCACGACCCCCGGCACCCCCAGGGCGCTCCTTCTGCTCGCGTTCAGCAGCCATGATGTACTGTCGCAAGTTAAATTTGAAAGCAAAAGTTGAAATCAGTACATCACAGTTTGGTCTCAAGCGCTTAGTTCCAGGCGGTTTCGACTTGGGTTTGATAGGGTCAACCTGCACCGCCCAACCATGGCGCGGCGCCGCCCGTCCTTGAGATCCTCGCTCTCGGGGTCATGCACCAGTCCCTCCTGGTATGTCAGGATCGCCTTGTCGTATGGCACACCCACGCATCGTCCGCTTCACGCCAGTGTGGAGGAACGAAGATCGGTCAAACGAAAGGTTCCCTCTGCTCGGAGCATTATTGTTCTGCTTTGTGGTGTGTTGCCACCCATCCGACGGACATGTGTTATGTACCAAGATCTTCATTTGCTACGACACGACCACAGGCAATACGTTCATACGTTACTAGAGCTCCACCACTCGATACGGTCAAAAGACACGTGAACATTTCAAGATGATGAGTATCGCGTACGCTCTGTACTTAGTCAAGCGCTTTCATGGATGGTGTCACTAAAGGGCTCCATTTGAGTTTTGATACCGCACACCGGGCCTTGCCGCGCCGTACTCCTGGGTGAGGAGCTCCGCGAGCCAGGGGCTTACACTCGTTCCCATTTCAGCTCAACTTGAGATCTTCCGTCCACCATGTAACCCAACTCGACTGATGAAGGTGCCCTGGAGTTGCTCAAGTTGAGCTCTAACGTGAACGAGTGTAAGCCCCTGCCGCGAGCCCCTTGCGCGCGTAGCCCTTGCTCCACGCCGGGGCCAGCGCGATGCACCACTCGGCGTCCAAGATGGCGGCGGCGAACGAGCCCAGCTTGGTGCGGCACGCCGCGCGGTTGCTGTACGCCGCGTGCACGGGCCGGGCCGCACTGACGCACAGACTGACGCCACCCAGCGTATCCACAAGAAGTGCACGGGCGGGGCCAAGGCGGAGGCCTGGTGCCTCCTCATTCACGCTGACGCGTCTCTCGTCTCCTCCACAAAAAGTGCTCAAACACCGAAAGTTGAGACGAAAAGTGGACGAGTGTAAGCCGGCAGGGTGGTGATCTGGTGTATGTCCCAGACCCCACCTTGGCGTCGTTGGGGTTGAGTTTGATGCATTCGGTGTAGTGCGCGATCGCCTCGGGGTACTTCTGCGCCCGGAACAGGTCGTTGCCCGCAATCCGCACCGCCTCCGCCGCCGCCGCGGTGACCGGGTCTATGGGCGCCTCGCTCGGCGCTGGGGTGGGGGGTAGGTCTGAGTCCGCGGGGGGCGTGGTCGGCTCCGAGAACGCGTTGTTAGCGCACTCCCCGCCGGGAGGCGGAGCTCCTGGTCACGCGCCGGCTGGCCCGCTCGCGGCCACAACCGCCAGATCCATGAGATCGGAGACTTGGGCGAAGTTAGGGTGGAGGGTTGTCTGGCGTGTGGCGGCGCGCGCTTTGGAGTGCCGAAGTCGGGGTGGTGGCGGGGAGAAAGGCGGGGTCATGGCTTCCCAAAACAACGAAGGGATACGAGAACCCGTTGTGGTCGGCGATTTTTCAAACTCGCTGACCGGACGGACAAGCCAGTGTCAAGCAAAGTGATAGAGTCGCTTTGTGAGCAGGTGCTTGACAGCTTTGTTAGCGTGTGCGTGAGGAGAGCGCCCCGACCTTCGCTTTGCGCTGTTTCCGTGTCGCTGGGAATATCAGAGAGCTTGTTTTGTTGTCATTCGTCGCGTTGGTCAGATTTCATTCGTCAGCAATCCACCAGTGCTATCTCCGCCGTCATTCAGTGATACCCCCCCCACATCGTCACTCGCTGCTACCCACCCCCGTCATCCAGTGATACCCCCCGCCGTCGTCATTCAATAATACACCCTCCCTCGACCGGTCATACTCCCCCCGTCGTCCAGTGATACCTCCCCCCTCATCTGGTGACCGTAGGCGGCGCGGGCGTTTTATGTCAGCGACCCGTCTGGACCGCCATCGCCATGCATTCTCCTAATTCTGGGCAGCCGTGGTCCCGCGCCCACCCCCGCGGTACTTCCCTCTCCTCCGAGATGTCCTGAGAGTCGGTCGGCCGGGTCCGGTCGCAAGAAATTTTGGGCGCCCCGACGAAAGAGAACAGAGCTCTCCCCAACCTACTAGCGCACAACAACCGCACGTGGTGGCTTCCTCGCCAACCCTCCCCCGACGTAACGAGTGACGCCGTGTGCCGCCCCGCCGCGCGCCCCCCGCCGCTCGCAGGAGGCCACACCCGACCCGCGCCCCCGCCTCCACCTCCTCCAGAGCCTCGCCACGAACGTTGCCCACGGCGTTTGAGGTGAAAACCGAAAACCCAGATAGGTGCCTGGAGGCGCCAGAAGCCACGCCTACTCCGGCCCGCGCGCATGGTGCATACGTCGGGGCGCTTCGCGCGACCGGGCGCGGGCGGCGCCGAGGCGAGCGACGCGCTCCTCGTGCTCGAGGCCGCCGCCGGGGAGGCGCGCGAGCGGCGACGGGTGGCGCAGGAGGAGGCCGAGCAGGTTTTCGCTCGCTTGGCGGAGACCCAGCGAGTCGATGCTGAACTTGATAGCAGGGTCGACAACCTTCGCAGGGAGGAGGAGGAGGAGGAGGAGAAGCGAGCGACGGCGGCGGCGGCGGCGGCGGAGGAGGAGGAAGCGAGGGCAACCGCTGCGGCCTTGGTGGTGGTGGATCAGAGGCGAGACGGTCTAGCCGCCAGGGCCGCGCCAACGTCTGGCTGCGGAGGCGGGACCTGGGCTAACGCACCACCAACGCCTCCGCAGCTACACGTCGCCGCCGCCGCCACCGCCGCCAATGAGCGTCAGCGGCGAGAGGGGGCGGCGGAAGAGGGCACGCGGGCGGCGGCGAGGGCGGCAGCGGAGACAGCGGAGGCGGAGGCGGCGCGTCGGGTGCAGCGGGGTCTGGAGGAGGCAGAGACGGCGCGCGCGCTCGAGGCGGCGGCAGCGGTGGCGGAGGCGGCGGCGGAGGTGGCGGCGGCAGCGAGAGATGCGCGCGAGAGGGAGGCCGTGGGGAAACTCAAGCGGGCAGCGGCGAGGATGGCGCGGTGGCTCCCGCAGGCTGCGGCGGCGGAGGCGGAGGTACAACTGGAGGAGCCGCAGCTCGAGGCCAGGCCGGCGGCGGTGGTGGGCCTGGGGGGGAGGCGCTTGGGGGACAGGGGGTGTAATCAGGCGCCCAAGGCGAGGGCAGATGCTGCCGCGGTGTCATGCACGGCGGACGCCGATCATCGGCGCGATTCCAAGCCCAGATGGGACCCCATCAAGCGCAAAGCCAGCGCTGCCGCTGCCGCCGCCGCCGCCGCTGCCGCCGCCGCAGCCAGTGTGGACGCCGCTGCCGGAACTGCAGTAGACGATGTCCCGCCCCCTCCCGAGTCTGCGGCGGCGGAGAGGGTTCCCCGCGACAGTTTTGCAGATAAGGTGGCGGCGGAGGCACGGAAGGAGGAGAACGCGGCGAGGGCCGCTGCTGGCGAGGCGGCCGCCGACGAGAAGTCCGCTGTTGTAGAGAAATATTTACGGGGGCCAGGGCGAAAGCCTGGTGCCTCCTTATACACGCGGAAGCGTCTCTCTCCTCAGAAGGCCGCCGCTGCGGCCAAGGCCGCTGCGGCCAAGGGCGCCGCAAAGGCCAAAGCTGCCGCTATGGAGCAGGCAACCAGCTACCTAGCGTTTCGAAATGAATGCAGGGGGACGGCGGTGGCGGCGGCGGTGACGGTGCTGGCGGTGGTGCAACAGCTCGTCGACGCCGGACTGATCCGCAGAAGGGGGAGGGCGGTGGAGATGGCCGTGGCGGTGTTGTTGGTTGAGATGATGGTGGTGGCAGTGGTGGAGGTGATGGTGGCGGTGGCGGTGGCTAACCAGTGTTGAAGGCGCGCCTCGTTTCAACTTTCAAGTACTGCGCTTGAAACCAAATTATGATAAACTGCTTTCAAACTTTGATTTGAGTTTCGACTTGCGCCGCTACAGCAAGGTGGAGCTCCTCACAATATCAAAACCCGGGTTGAAAGTGCGCCTGGCTGGTTTCAAGTACTGCGCTTGAAACCAAAATATGATAAACTGCTTTCAAACTTTGCTTTGAGTTTCAGCAACTTGCGCCACTACATCAAGGTTGAGCTCCTCACAGCCGACGGCTACTTCTCGCTCGACGTGTACCTGCCCGACGACGACGTCGCGTTGGAGATTGACGGGCAAGGCCCGGTATCATCCACTTCGTTTGGTGTGAATGACCATAAAGTACTTCGTAAACATGGTAAAAATGACCAAATGACGTGGATGACACCGGGCCTTGTTGGCCGGCCGAACCACTTCAACATCACGGCCGGCGGCGAGGGGGTGGAGCCGGGCGACGCGGCGAGCACCTCGACGAGGACCGTCCCGACGGTGCGCACGGAGCTGCGCGACATGTTTCTCGCGAGGCGCGTGAACGCGATTGCCTCCGTGCCGTGGTTCGAGTGGGCCGAGATGAACCTCGAAGGAGCCGCGGAGAAGAAGGAGTTCGTCGCGGCGAAGTTGAGGGCCGCGGGCGTGACCGTCCCCGCCGAGGCGTAGCGACTCCGCCCGCCGGGTGCGGCTTTCGGCGGCAATGTACAGTTATAGCGTACGTAGATGAGAGAGACGCTCACGCGTGTATGAGGAGGCACCAGGCTTTCGCCCTGGCCCCCGTGTACGTAGATCAGTAGACTAATCGAAATAGTGTACGTAGATCAGTAGACTAATCGAAATAGCAGTAAAAAAATACTTGATACGTACCGGTCACCCTCGTTTTAACGTTCCTGTTGTGACAAAAGGCTCCCCCTACGGAGTGGCATACTCGGATGTTCAGAGACTATAGAGTACAACGTGGAATTCGCTACACTCCCCCATCAATGAACAACCAGTATATGAAGCCATTCCGTCCCCTTCGGGCTGCTACAGAACACACTTTGAAATGGATACTGTGATGGACAACAGACTGATTACTCGGTCTGTCCGCTTGAAATGGCGGATGGGGTTGGTTAATGCTCACCATGTGAGTGCTCCCTGACTATTTGCTCATAGTGTACCGGTGCACCCGTGGATGCGGTGCCTCCCTGACTGTTTGGTCATAGTGTACCGGTGCACCCGTCGATGCGGCGGCAGCCTCCCTGACTGTTTGGTCATAGTGTACCGGTGCACCTGTCGATGCGGCGGCAGCCTCCCTGACTGTTTGGTCATAGTGTACCGGTGTAACCGCACAGCGGCAGCCTCCCTGACTGTTTGGTCATAGTGTACCGGTGTACCCGCACAGCGGCAGCCTCCCTGACTGTTTGCTCATAGTGTACCGGTGTACCTCACTGTAATGAATGCTGAAACCCCCCTACGCACCAATTACGCCTCACTGTAATAAATGCTCAAACACCCCTACGCACCAATTACGCCTCACTGTAATAAATGCTCAACC
>Ga0307489_10001093_pt1 | contig 17586 bp, 3 predicted proteins | sample SB12metaG_FD_202247 | JGI IMG/M metagenome (GOLD analysis project Ga0307489, IMG submission 202247) | Sea-ice brine microbial communities from Beaufort Sea near Barrow, Alaska, United States - SB 1.2 | ecosystem: Environmental > Aquatic > Marine > Coastal | place: USA: Alaska | collected 2017-05-06
ATGAATGCCAACCATGCCCAGCTGGTGAGTTCAGTGCATACAACGGAGAAGAATGCATCTCATGTCCGCAGGGCACCGTGCCAAGCAGCACCAAAAGCTCATGCGAATGCCAACAAATGGGGACGTACATTGGCGGCACAGAGGAGCGCGTGTATGCAGTTCAAATCAATGATCCAGCGTGGGAGGATGATGGCAACCCCCTGAGGGTGAGATTGCGGCAACCAGACCCGAGCAGCGTTGACGATGATGTCGACGACCAGTCCGTGGTGGTAACCACGTCGTCCTCCAATGGCGCGAACAATAAAGACGATGCTGCGTGGAGAGTCCTACAGCCTGTAGAGGGCGGTGCCAAACCGGCGTGGGAAGCAGGTTCGTACGACGCCGACGGGAACTATCTCCACAAGGGCATGCCCGCGCTGGACGGGTTGGAGGGCCGTAACAAAGGCGAGTGGATCACCATCGTGTTCCCGTATGCGTTTCTGCTGCGGAACCTCCAGTTCGAGGCAAATGCTATGAACGACCGAGACGACATTCCTGGATATTACGTGGTGTACGGTCGCAACAGCAACGTTGGTGCGTGGCAGCAGATCTACGAGGCAGAGGGGTCGGTGGTGTTCCCGGAGGAAGGCGGGACACTGACCGAGGCTGTTGCGAACTTCGGCAACACGTTCAGCTACTCTCATATCGGCATCGTGGTCAGCCAGTTGTACGGACACAGCACCGAGTCGAAGAGGTCGGGAGAAGAAAGAACGCTGCGTTTTCGCAGTCTCGTGTTGTGGGGACAGCCGGCGACAACCAGTCCCGAGGAAATAGCGCAGGAATGTCGCGTCTGCAAGCAGGGCACATACCAAAGTGCGACCCACGCCAACTGCGACGACTGTCCACCGACGATGAGCACGGAACTTGCGGGTGCGGAGAGTGTATCTGATTGTAAATGCCCGCCTGGCACGCACACGGACGTGATAACAGGATCAGGTTCCAATACGTACAGGTGCAGCGCGTGTACCGGTGATGACGAGTACCAGCCGTTGTATGCGCTACCAACAACATGCTCAACCTGTCCTGGTGACTCTTCCAGTTGGTATACAGACCATACGGAGTGCCGGTGTGGAGAGGGGAAGGGGCTTGTAGGTGAAGCATGTGAACTTTGCAGTGCTACCAGTGTTTCTGGAGCGGGTGGTTTGTGCACTCAATGTGAGGGGAACACACAAGCCTCGACGGACAGGTCCAACTGCGAGTGTAAGCCGGGTTTCTTTGCAAGCAATGTCTGGGGATGCCGAGAATGTAGCCCAGGCAGTTTCAAGGCACAGCCTGGACCGGATGTGTGCACGCGTTGCGACGACGGGACAGTGGCTGAAAAGGGGTCAACCACATGCACTACATGCCAGGCAGGATCGTACGCGGACCCGATGTCTCAAAAGCAGGATGCGTGCACACTGTGTGCGCCGGGCACCTTCTCCGCCAATGACGCGGCAACCACATGCAAACCCTGTGACGAATTCTCGTGGTCGTCGGAGGGGGCAACAACGTGTGAATCTTGTCACGCCAATCTTCTCGGTCTTAGGGACCAGTGTGTCTGTGGCTACGATTTTCTCGTCTCCGCTGAAAGCACCGGGGACACCGCGTGTTCCGAGAGCGGCTCGGGTGAATGCGGTGAAGACCTCATCTGCGTTTCATGCGAGGCTGTATATGGCGACTCTTCCTACGGGACACAAGAGGTGAAGGGTGCAAAAACATGCTCGCCGTGCCCACGCGGACAGTCCAGACAAACGTCAATTCTTGACTACACAAGCTGCCAATCGTGTTTGGAGGGTGACAAAGAAGAATGCCCTGAGGGTTATCGACTCCCGCAGTGTTACGACGGAGACAAGGACATAGCGTGCATTGCGTGCAGTGTGGAGCAGGATGTCGATAGATGCTTTGGCTTCATGGTCCCTGCGCCTGACTGTGAAAACAGCCATGCCGTGTGCATCGTGTGCAACATTGGCCTCCTTCCAGACGGATATGGGGGATGCCGAGCCGCCGGGAGACGGTCTGACAGTGTGGCATATGACGACGACCACGGTCGTGTGTTGGATGCGAACGGTGCGATGCTGTGGGCCACTGCGAACCACGTCATGCAAACGTTTTCGTTCGGTGCGAACTGGACATGCGGCATAGAGCAATACAGCGGCCTCTTGTACGCGTCACAGCACCCTCTACATGTTGTGACCGTCGCCGACGTGCAGAACACATCGCGCAAAACCATCTCTGTCGACTGCCGGTATGACACCGTCTGTTCGCTGTACGCCAGCGACAACTCGAGCAGCAGGGCCATGTTCTTCAACGCCACGGACCAGCAGTCGGGGAGTGTTGTCGCCTGCCTCGGTGACGCGGAGTGGTACCTGCCTTGGAACGCATTGGCCATCGCGCGGGGGCATGGCCACGCCTGTGCGATTGTCCAGGACGCTGCACAGCAACAGCTGCAGCAGGACAAGGGTGTGAACGCCGTGTACTGCTGGGGGTCGACGGTGTGGGGGAACGCGCCCGTCAAGGTGGACAACAAGTACACGCTGTTCACGCTGGACGCGCGCAAGATTATTACTGGCGCACGTACAACGTGTGCTATCGACAAGGCACCGGCGTCAGACGAGTACGGCGACGTACACTGCTGGGGGTACTCTCTTGGCTTCTACGGGCGGTATGACACCAACGCCAGGGTCGTGCGGTTCCCCGTGCAGGTGTCTTTACCTGCGGACACCCATGCACGAGATATGGTAGTGGTCGACATTGCACGCGACGAGAACTCCGACCAGAACGGCAGGACGGACAAGAGTCTGGAGGTTGTCGTGTGCATGTTACTCGATAACTACATGCTGGTCTGCCGCGGCAACGTGGCAAACCCGTTCATCAAAGACGCGTGGCGTCTGGCCCCCTACCACGAGACCTTTCCGACGCGTGTGGCGCTTGGGCCGCGCAACGGGGAGCTCTGCGTTGTGTACAACTACTACGACGACATCTGTTGGGACGTGCGCCTTGCACCGCCGTTTCTTGGTAAAACTGATGGCGCGTTCCAAGAGAGGGAGCCTCTCGCAACGAGTGGGACGTTGCTGCAGATGATGCAGCCAACGCTGTGGTACGCGAACCCTCGTTACGAGCCATCGGAAGCCACGGGAGAGTTCCCCTCCCTGACCCGAGCCGAATTGGGTCAACATAGCGAGGAGTTACCTCTCCTCCTCAAGGCTTCTGCGTTCGTCTTCCCCGCCAAACTTGGCGGAGTGTGTTTGTTCAACATACCGTATTGTCTTGACAGCAAGTTTGGGCCTCCCACGGAGATGAACCCAGCTTTGCAGCCATACCCGTCGTCACAGCGCTGGATGTATCTCATCAACATGGCGTCTCCCGAGGAGGGGGATGCCTTGCTCTACCTGCCTTCATACGACAAGACCATATGGTTCCACACGCGTGAAACGGAAAACAATGATCCAGTACCGTTTTTGACGTTCGCCACCTCGTTCAAGATGTGGATCACGGGGTCGGACCGGGTGCGTGCAAAGCTCAAATACGTGACCGACAGGACGGATCCTTTTGACACCGATCTCATGTTTGTCGCCGTGCGTACACAATTTGATGATATTCTCCAGATTTCCTACACAGACATTAGTGTGCGCATTGCGGATGTCGCCATCGAAAGCACCGTGGAAAAGCAGGCTGGCGTGACGTTCCGTGTGCACGGGTTTCAAGAAGACACAAGCCTTCCTGCCATAGACAACACAAACCCGCGTCTTGTGTGGGTGGCGTTGCAGACCGGTGCCGACAGGAGCCGGGTAATGGGTGACACCGTCACTTGGGACAAGGACTCCAGGCACCTGTGGGACCCCGAGTTCCAAGAAGCGGATGGTCAGAGCGCGCAAGTCCTGTCAATGATTAACCCCAAAATCATCGTGGACCAGAATCACGTGACAGTCTCACATGTCGGTGTGTGCGCGCGGGACTTTTACGACAAGAACGACCCATACAACTGTGCAGACAGTGACACCAACTGTGGCTCCGCAGAACCCGACTGTACGAGCTGCCTCGATGAACAAGTCAAACCACTGGCGCACATGACATCGTGCGTGGGCAACCAGTACCAGGCAGTGGAGCTGTCACTACGCCGCGGGTTTGACGGCAGCTTGCGCATGGGCAGCAAAGCCGTGTCGCAGGGGCTGACCACCGTGGTTTCACAGTGTAGCGCTGCAACCGTCATCAACCCGTATGTCATCGATGATGCAGGAAATCCCAGCTGTACCGACTGTCTCTCGCTCCCATGCAAGCCATGGGAGACAACACGGGGCAACGATGATGAGCTGCTGCCGTGTAACAAGGCCACTGGCAGCCGGCAGTGTAACCCGTTGGCGTGGCCGAACTGCGAGGCAGGAGAGCGCCACGGCTCTGACACCCGTTGTGTTGCAGCACAGCATGTGACCGTAGACAAGCGGGCGATGCCGTATGATGCCACGACGGGGCGGTACAACCGCACCTACACCGTTGTGAAGCTGGTGATGGACGTGGTTCCCATCGAGGAGAAAAAAGTACTGCTGGCGTATGCCAAGCCCAGGCAGCGCCCCGCCGGTTCGCAGTACGACATCGTGTCTTTCGGACAGGGCCCCGAGCTCCTGGTGTGGAAGACGTCGATCAACCCGACTTGCACCCTAGGACTGTTCTGGTACGACGGCACGGAAGCGATCGACGTGTGCATGGGCTCTCTGTGCATCCGGTACGAGAAAGAGAGCATTTCAGTGTCAGTACTCTCGGATGCATCCTCGACGGAGTCCCCGCGCGTGCAGCTGGCGACAGTGAACATACGCGGCAACAGTTTTACCCGCAACCGGGTTGAGCGGCATGCGAGTGCATTCCAGCAAGCCTTCATCCCGCCGTACTACGTGACTAACGTGACCATCGAGATCCGAACGCACAAGCGGCCCCGGTTTGCCCTCTCCCACGATATCGAGGAGGAGTCGGTGTCTATCTGGACGATGGGTAAGGCCCTGGACCTGGCGATGCCGTACCAGGAGATGTACAGCCACATGGCGCGCACCGCGTACCCCGGCAGCACACCGCACTTCCCCTACATGTACGTCGCGATGCAACGCCCGAAGGCAATAGGGCTTGACGTTGAAGACAAAATCCGGTACGAAGAGAGGTTTGTGAGCGTGTCGCACCTCAAGCTGGGGACGCCGGTGCCTAGCTCGGCAGCAGCGACCGACGAGGCATACCAGTCCACCGTGTTCATCGCGGCGTGCTTGCAGAGCTTTATGCGCTGCCGTGAGCTCAAAGAGACCATCTTTCCAGGGGCGGCGCCCTACACCAACAAAGAAGCAGGCGCCCAGGGCACCGCGAGACGACGCTTGTTGGAGAGCGGGGGTGACACGGCCGCGCCCGACAGCGGCGACTTCGACGCCAACGGCGCGGCGACGTTTGTCACGTTGGACGACGTGGGTTTCCACTTGCAGTCCGATCCAGACGAAGCCACTGAGGTTTACCACGACTTCCGCTTGAGCCTGCGCATGCGCCTCTCCAACGCTTCTGGCGTGGTGTACGGCAATGGTCTGGTCCTCAGCAACAAACTGGCGGCGTCGGAGGCCGGCGGCAGCAGCAGCGGCAGCAGCAGTGGCCCGCCACACGACATGCGCGTCGAGGTGGTCAGCGGCGAGCACGTACGCCTGCACCTGTGCGGTGTGGAGCATGTCACAGATGCGCTTGTCCCTGGTGAGTGGAACGAGTTTTCCTTCGTGGTGAAAACACAGTCGGTGCTCACGCTGCTGCATAACAACGAGCCCATGGTGGTGCAGCACTTCCTGTTCGGGGACAGCAGCACGGGCGACCCGTGTTACGTGGACAACACCAAGATCACGGTCGGGCACTCTCAGGGCGAGGACAGTGCTCTCGGCGTGGACCTGCAGTTCGCAATCCTCAACGAGGACATTTTGGTCAACGACCCATCCATGTTCCTCGACGGCGTACTCGTCACGGACGTGCAGAGCCTGCCTCCAGACTCCCCCCCGCCTGTGTGGACTGCCGATGTGCTCGAGCAGGTGCGGGCCAGGCTTTCGAAGAACGTAAAGCACGAATTCAACTATGCGCCCGTGGCCACGTACGTGTCTCTTCTCGAAGACGGGAATGTCGAGTTTTCCTTGCGGATCTACGCAAACACGGACTCGCTGCTCAACTTCAAGCTCAGGACGTTCATACAACGCCTGAACACTGAGTTTATCACGTACAGGATACCACCTGTCACCCTCCGGGGGGGCGGCGAGTCGCTCGCGGAGGACGTTGTCCCGAGTTTGGGCCTCACCTACAGGACCATCCCGTCGTTGATCTGCGGGACATTCAATGCTGTCTGCGTGTACGATGGTCTAGCCCTCGGTGCCCACTCCGTCTCAGTGGACAAACGCACCGTCAAAGCAGCTGCGCCGTTGGACGTCACAGCGACTGCGCCGTTCAACTTCCACGCGCTCGATGAATTCTCTGTCGGCCCGGACACCCTGAGGTCGCACGTGAGCGCGCCGGGTGGGGTCGACGCCGTGCAGAGGTACTGGGGCAGCGGATATGATTGTTCCCTCGACTTTTTCTTGCGTACGAAGTCGGACAAAAACGAGCAGTTACTTGTGGATCTGGCCATCACGTACCCAACCACTGACGGCCAGGGCATGTCAATTGTCTTCCGCAAATATTGGGAAGACCATACCATGATCGCTGCGACGGTCGAGTTTGGGGGCAGAAGGACGGTGTTGTTTGCTACGTACTTGACAGCGTCGACAGGGTTTCAGCACATCCGCGTGGCGCTCGACGTGCACGCGGATTTCCGCATGTGGGTGGATGGCGTGCAGGCACACAACGAAAAGCTCCCCGCTGGAGATACCACGCACATCACATACCACCCGTTTTTCGACCCGGATATAGCAAGGGGTGTGGACTTCAGCAGCACGCCGCTGCCTTTCCTGGACGGTGTCCGGGAGATATCGTCCATACACTTTGCGTCGAACCGACTTGACAGCTGCACGTGCCAGTCAGAATGTGCAAAACATAACTACGCAGACACACAGGGGGAGGGGGGGTGTTCTGCATGTCCACAGCACACCATGACGCTTGAGGCGTACGCGACGTCTCTGGACCAGTGCGTGTGCGTGAGCGAGTTCAGCCGTGACGACCCGGCCGACGCGTTTAGCTGTACATACGACCCACCGGTCGTGTACACCTACAACGCCCCGCAGGACAAGCGGAGGAAGCACTGCATGCCAGCACCTGGCCTAAACCAGCAAGGCGAATGTGCGTCCGTGGACCTCTTGGGCGACGACCAGCTTGACTGCAGCTGCCTCGACTCGTGCTTGACGGCGCTCCCCGGGGACAGGCTGTGCTGTCGCAACAAGTGCACCGTGTGCCCTGGCAGTAGCTCGCTGTGCGACTGTGTGTGGGACGCCGAGAACCAGATAGCCTTCAACAATGCGTCAGGGACCGGGGGCGCCCTGTGCAGCGGCTACATGTGTGCCGTGGGCGAGCGGGTGCAGGCGGGCAGATGCGTCCCCTGCGAGACGAACAGTTACCAGGACGAGGTGAAGGGCAAGGCGGAGTGCAGTCCGTGTCTGGCTTGTGACCCTGGGTTCTTCCGGGTTGGCTGCGGTTTGGGCCAACAGGGGGCGTGCAAGAGATGTACGGAGTGCGAGGCTCCGCTCATAGCGACGGGCGCGTGCGGCGGAATATCAGACACTGTCTGCGGCGACCCGGGCACTTGCGAGGCTCTCGCCAGGGACGCAAACTGCATGGAAGGCGAGTACTATGCGGGGTGTGATACTTCAGTGCTGCAGAGTGGCCGTTGTGAGAAGTGCCCCGTGGAGGAGGCAACCGACTGCCCGAGCGGCTTCTTCCTCGACTTCAAGTGCCTTGCGGGTCTGGACACGCCCATCGTACCGAACCAGTGCCTTCCCTGCAACCGCGCCCGCTGTCCGGGCTCAGACCTACTCTTCCCATCCCCGGGCGTCTGTGGTAACAAAGACACAGGTAAAGAACATACAATGATGGAGGCGACTATGGAGTGTACGCAGATGTGCAACACGCCACAGGACGACGAGTGGCTCCAGAAACTGTGCCAGTGGAAACGACCGGTGAACGCGACGACTTACGCGACCAACGCTTGAGTGCATACGCGGCAACAGCAGCGCGGCAACTGTGTGTTTTTGTGTATATTAGTAAAAAACGCGATGCAAGATCGCAGACATACCAGAGCTGTCTATAAAAACCCGTCGACCAAGACCACCTGGTCGTATGCCATATTCTCTGCGAGTTGTCGCTGTGGTAGCATTGGTAACATGCGTGCACATGCACACGGTATTTGGCAGCGTCCGCCCCTACGCACTCAACTTGTTCTCCATTGAAATGGAGGACAAGTTTTCAGGGTCAAGGAGTATGTGGGACCCGGATGGTTCAAAAAAAAGGGGATGGTTCCAATTCAATGAACTTTCGGGTGGCTTCGTGGAATGGTCCCCTCCGGCCGGGTTGCTCCCAGAACAGGATTACAACACGTTTGCCTTCGAAACGAATGAAGCGTGGGAGGACGTGACGAGTGGTTGGGACCAGTTCTGGAATTCAGGCGACGAACCCCGGCCGACAACGGAATCGATGACGCAGGCTTTCGACGACCTGCAAGCTGCATACAAAAGACAAATTACTGGTCTCGTACCCAGGCACGTAATCAAGCCTCTAGAATATGTTTACCAGACCATCACAAAGACCGATACAGAAAGCGTGTTTCAGTTCCAGTATGACAGTATTGTCTTTACAAGTGGGAAAATGGGGGTGGATCTGGAGAATGCCTGTAAAAACAACCTCGGGGGAGATGTTGACCCAAATTGTAATTTCAACGAGCTTTTCATCTGCTCGGCGATGCGGGACTTCACATCGACGACTGGGATCAGTAACCCCTATTCGTTCAATACACCGTCGTTGCGCGATGGGTTTTTCAGAGAGTTTGACCATACGTGGGATTTGACGCCGGGGTGGGGGGTAACCCCTGTAACATACATCCGCGTTGGGAACCCGCACATCGTTGTAAAGTACAAAACTGGGTTGCACGACAGCCAGTGCGGCGCTTGCCAACAAGAATCGTGTTCGAGCGGCGAGATGCGATGGGACGCAGGCGCCAGAGAGAGGGGTTACATGGAATACCATGGATCGGAAGGTTCTGCCACGTGCTTCTGGTTCGAGCTGGTACCGGACGCCAATGGCCTATATCCGTCCTGTGATACAAGGTCGCTTACGCATGGGGATGCTAATCTGCGAGATGACAACAGGGGTGTGGTGCAGCTCCCAAACTACATCGACACCAGTGTTGAGACTCGGTCTCCTCTGGGGACCCAATTTGGGGTCCAATTTGACGAGGCTAGCAGCTTGAACGAGGCTAGAACGATCACAGCGTGTCCGGCTTCTTTCATGTATGAACTAACAGCTCCTTCCACGTATGACAAACCGTATGAAGTATCCAGATGCGTACCAGCTGAATGTAACCCTGACCTGCGCAGTAACTGTATGGATGCCAACATGGCGGCTATGTGTGCCTCCAGGTTTGGCAGCGCAGACGAGCAGGAAATATGTATGTACAACGAGATCACAACCTGCAGGTTGTACAAATCGTTTGAATCGTTTAAACCGTTGCGAACGATTGATGACTGTAAGAAAAAAAAAGAAAACGGTATGTACTACGACATGGTCTCAGGATCGGAACAAGAGTGTGCAAAGTCCCAGGCATATGGGAGAGGAGATGGGGCAGACGTTTACGAGCAAGAATACTTCGAGTGTGGAGGTGCGTACCAAGGCCGGATTGTGTGCGGGCAGAACCCGGATGCACTTGGGCAAGTCACGTTGCCGCGTGAGTGGATCGCTGACACAGAGACATCGTGTCTTTCCTGTACGATTTGTGATGCAACCGATGACCCTCCGCGGTTCTACCAGTATGGGTGTGAATCCTGGTTTGGGAAGGCGCGTGGGGTGGATGGGTTTCAACTGCATTCGCACGATTCGGTGTGTGTAGACTGCGCAACGGGTGAGTGTTCGGCCGGTGAGTGGCGCGATTGTAGCGGTATTCCGATCCGGGACAGGCTTGAGTTCGAGGAGGACTCAAGCGTTGCCAAGAATCCATCCTGTAAAGTCTGTACATGCAATGACCAACAGGAAGGCAGCTTCTGTTTGGTCAACACAACTGTGTGCGACGGGAGATCGTTGATCAACGAGGGGGCGGTTGTGACGGACTTGAACAGGATCCAGTGCCCCCCAGGCCAGTTCCGCGATCCAGACGCCGTGCTCGACGAGGCGGCTTACCTGGACACTGACACTGGCATGGCTGCGATCCTTGCCCACGTCTGTAGAGAATGTGTTCACGCAGACCCTTCAGGGGTGTGCTCACCGGGTGAAACATGGCTCGGTTGCCCTGGCTTTGGGACTGTGGGCAACCCGTCATGCACCGCATGTCCGGGGGTGGACCCAAATATCGTGTGGAACCAGGCAACAACAGCAGCGAAAGAGTGCAGATTCAGGTGCACGAATAATTTCATCAAAGACACCACTACGAAAAATATTGCAACGGACACTGTTTGCTCCGACTGTTATGTGAACCGTCCTGTGACGTGTGCTGCTGGGTCCTATCTGACAACGTGCGACGGGTCGGAGCAGGTCCCGTCCTGCGCCTTGTGTGGAGGCAAGATACCCAATGCTGGTTGCACACAAGCCGGGGAATTCCTTTTAAAGTGCCCGGGTACAGGGTACGCATCCCCGGCCGTGGACTGGCAAAACACCTGCAGTCCGTGCGCACCGGGGCCAGGGGGTAATGAAGACGCTACATGTCCTGCCACACAGGAATGGAAGCCATGCGACGCACTATTCAAAGACAACAGCGAGTGTGTAACCTGTGCCACACCAGACAATTCTGTATTAGCATTAACAGTCGGCATAACACCTTGCGGTTTCTACTGTGATGCAGGGTACTACAAGGCCAAAAAGAGTGACACAGACAACACGATGACTTGTCGGGAGTGCACGCTTGAATTGGACCAGATCTGTGGCCCTCACATACAGGGGTGCACCTACGAGGGGTGCAACGGAAACGCTACGGAGGACACACGGTGCGTCTGCGAGCCAGGGTTCGGGTGGTCGGAAGATGGTACTGGCCAAGCGGTCAGCCCGTGTACGCCATGCCTTGAGTACTTTTATTCCCCTGGGGGCAGGGCGCCGTGCTCCGCCTGTCCGCTGGGGTACGGCGGCAACAAGCCTACTGAAAGCACCTCATGCTTGCCGTGTGCAGTCGACACATACAGAGCCAAGGACGAGACCGACCTCAAACGTCGTCCCATGCTTAGGTGTGAAGCATGCATTGCAGGTACAGGGGGTGTTTCTGGGTCGAACGTGTGTAAGTCGTGCAAAGCCGGCTCTGGTTTCCTGGCTATAGAGAACCTCACCGTATCGAATCGGTGGGTGTTTAACCACGTAGCTGGTTCCGGGAACAACCCGTGGCACGAATGGTTCGGAACGGCCCCTACAAGCTGCTTTGTTCACGGAGCCAGCACGGCGACACTGCAGATATGCAGGGACATGGACTACACTACTATTCGGGTAAAGGACAATGGAAAGGTGGATGTTGATGACCCGGGACAAGGCGTTGGCGAACGGGAAACAGGCGGCAGTACCCCCGAGTTCTACTGTGGCGCATGTGCCAACGGCCTGGCATACTCCACGACGTGGAAATCGCTGGACCAAGTCTTCGAAACCATAGAGGGCTTTTACGGCGACAACGACGCGGTAGTGTAGTGAATCGTACACTACCGCGTCCCTAAGCCCAATCCGGCGGCGTGAGTGTGTGTGGTGGCGGTGTGTGTGTGTGTGTGTGTGTGTGTGTGTGTGCGTGTATGTGTGCGGGTACATACAGACACGTCTCGGTGACGCATCCACATTTGAGTACTATATAGGGTGAATCGCATGCGGTGTTCTATAAGACACTTGCCGGAAACCGTAAACCTGAACCAGCAATGCAGACCAAAGACCCCGCAGCCGCCGGACCAGAACTGGGGCCGCTGTCAAACCCGCTTGAAGTGTTTGGCAGCGACGCGCGTGATGTGAAGACAAGCACCTTGAATGCGGGCCAACGCAACGCCCTCGGGCCCGTCATGTGCGACGGCAGTGTGTACGACCATAGCAAACCGCACCTACTGATTACACTCGGGAACCACACAGTGGAGGGCTTGGAAGACGGCGAGATGGGGTTCGACGCAACGTGCAACCGGATCATATCGACAGTGTCGACGCACGACCGCTGTGGGGTGCTGGTCGCCTCTGAGAGGCATGCCAAAGCGCTGCAGCACCTTGGATACCCGGTCGTTGCGTGGGGCCAGACCGTGGCGTTCCCCATGGACAGCGCCGTGATCGCGGGGATGGGAACAGGCGAGCCGCACTCGGGGTCACTGACGGTGCACAGCTTCTTCGAACCAAAGAGCATGCACAACAACTTCAATGAGGCTACCGGCGAGATCACCGGCGACGGGTCGTTTGACGGGCTGAACCACCTCGCGGGTGCCTACATCCCCCTGGCCCTCGCGCTCAAGTGTTCGATGGCAGGTGACACGCACGTGAACCTGCAGACGACCAACAGCGCGCTGAAGAGGGGGGCCCACACCATGGAGATTGTGGCTGGTTCGAACATCAACAACTTAACGTGCGAAGACGGTACCGGTGGGTCGATTCTGCCGGACAACAAGGTCATCTGCGCTGCCAACGCCAGAGAGGGCTTGCCCGACCTCGTGGTCACCAAGACCCAGGTGAAGCCTGGGTTTGACGCGCTCGTGCAGGAGATGTCAGGCTCCAAGAACAGCTTCAGCACCAAGTTCCTGGAGACAATCAGCTCAAGCATCGGGAAGGGCGTCTTTCAGCAGAGCGACATGGACCTGGAGCTGGAGATCCGCCGCTTCGCATCCAGCAAGGTGAGCCTCGCGGCGCCCCTGGATGCTGAGCAGGACAGCCCGGCCGCAGAGCCAGCAGAGGGGCTGCACATCAACCTCTGCGACCTCTCCCCGAAGCTGCAACTCGACTACTCCTCGTCGTCCATGGTTGGCATGCAGCAGCCGTTGCCCATCGCCGCGCCTACTGTCATTGTCGGCAGCCAGGCCTCGACGACGGGCAGCACCGACGCAGCGGCCGACGCGGTTGAGGCGGCCAAGTACGGCAACCACTTTGCGACCAACAGCTTCACCCTGGAGTCCCACTACAAGCTGGACGTGGGCCGCGACATCCACCCGTTCGCGGGTATCCTCTCGTTGACCCACGCGCTCTTCCTGGGGCAGATCTCGCCCGCCCATGTTGCCAGCATCTGCATGCCGTACGCGCGGCTCGACTCGAACTTCCGTTGCTGCGCGAACGCCAACTGCAACTGCGCAACACTCGCGGGCGCGCAACAGCCGGCGCCTGCTGGTGCGGCCGCAGCAGCGGCAGTAGCAGTGCCTCGGCCCGAATTGTCGGTGTCGAGCCGCTTTGAGCGCATGCTCTCTGGCGTGTCGCACAAGATCGCCCTCACCAACAACAACGCGGGGCTGTACAACAACAGCAAAACCAGCGGCAACCGCACTGGGAAGGACGCTTCAGCAGCGGGGAACGGGCGCCGAGCCTCCGCTGCGACCGCGTCTGAGAGGGCGTCTGCGCCGTGCACGGCGCTGACGTACGCTGGCACGTGCAAGTGCAGCGAGTGCTACAATGCCACCCGGTTAATCGGCCTCGCCCAGCTCGTAACGTCGTGCACGCATGCGTTCCAGAAGTGCGATAACTATGTGAGCGACCAGACGGTGCACGCGTTCAATGGCGCCGGCGTCCCGCAGTACACGGGCACAGAGTCAATGCTGCCGTACGGTACCGCACTCAAATCGATCATGATGCGCACAGGGCCTGGGGGGCCAGACGACACACAGGTGCGTGTCGGGATGAACACGGACGACTGTGAAAACTGTGCCTTTCAGGGCAAAGCGATCATGGACACGCTGCTCGTCGGCTCGGGCTGTGTGTCGCGCGACTATTTCCACCCCCCCACCGTGTGTGCCACGGGTGCCCCTGCACCCGGGGTGTCGGGGCGCACGGGTGCCCCTGCGCGTGCGCCCGGGGTGTCGGCGCAGAACACCGCAGACGACCAGGAGACGATACGCCTTATGCGGTTGGACTCGCACAGCAAGGTGGACCAGCGCCACATCCTCCTGGCTGCCGAGGTCCTTGCAGAGAACATCAACGTGAATCTCGGCTTCTTCATCACCGGCGGCGCAAGCAAGTCCAACGACACAAATGGACAGGTGCCGGTGGGGCAGCAGCAGCAGCAGCAGGCCGCACGCGGCGCGCTGCCCACGGGGGGCGCTGCGTCTGCTTCCGCGTCCGGCGCCAAAAGCACCCCCACTTGCACCACAGCCACCCCCACCCCCACCGCCAGCGCCATCACCACCAGCAACACCCCAGCTGCGGTGGGGGGCAACGGCATCGTCGTGAAGCTGCCCGCGACTGTCGGCAACGGCATGCAGGCCCTGGGGTCCAAGCCGCTGGGCCGCCGTTTGGCACACCGCACCACAGGCGCAGACACAGGGAAGGACGCGGCCGCGTCCGCGCCCGTGTTCTCTGGCCACTGCACCACCACTCTGGGCCTCATGCGCAAAGACGGCCACATGCACACACACATCAGCGAGGGCACTGGTTACGTGCTGATGGGCGCTGGCGATATTCCGTGCACGGTGTACCACCGCGGCGAGGTGAGCGCAGAGGACGAAGCCGACAAGGACGTCGGCTATTTCAATGGCCCGATTAACACTGACCACGCGGTAGACGTGACAGTCAATGGGCTCATGTCGTCACATGTGGCCACCATCAACGCCGGTCTGTGCGTCACGGGTGCAAACATGCGTGGGGCCATGTACATGGGACAATCCATGCACATCAAAAATAACATGTCATCCTTCTACAATAATGTGATCTCACTCGGTGCGATGCAGTGTGTGCAGGCGGTCGGGGAAAACAGTGTCAAGCCAGGCGCGGATGTCAAGACGTTTGTCAACCAGAAGGTGCATCCCGTCATCGACATCGAGACCGCGAAACTGGGGCACGCGCACGTGCGCAAGGCGCTCAACGGTGCGACCTGCGGTTTCATCCGGGTTGCCGACACGGCCTCGAAGGACCACCGCCAGTTTACCAACAACTGTATGGACATGAGCAAGGCGCTATCGCCGTTGCGTCTCGGTATCCAGACGCAGGACAAGGCCTGCCTCTCCAACCTCGGCACACTGGACTCGCTCGTCGTGAACTTCCCCCAGGATGAAAAGCTTAAGACGAAGTTCGGGCATGCACAGACCTTTTTTGTCACACATGTCGTCCACAACGAGGCACCCGAAAATTACACCAAGGTGCTCAACGCCATCACGGCGAAGGCCCGACAGAAGAACTCGGTCTTCGTGAACGTGAGCTTTGCGGAACCGGTGGTGACTGCGTCCAAGGAGATCATCCAGTTCTGGCGCCTGTACGGCGCGCCGAAGGACCCGATGGCCGTGTAGTGCGTTGCAGCGCGCATTGGTGCCCCCCCCCCCCGCCAATGCGCGGCCCCCCACGCGATTGGTGCTCCCCGTCTGACTTTGTGATGTATTAAAGAAAGTATACACTGCGCTTGCACGACCCGAGCCCGCACGTGTACGACCGCATATAGCAATGGCCGGGCACGCAGACGCTGCCGTGCACACAACCCGCATTGCAGTGCTGGTGAACGTGTGTAGGTGCACCACGCGCGGGAGAGTGCACTACGATGACATGTTGCGGTTACTCGCTGACGTGTCATACCTCTCTGCGATCCTGCAGCTCTCTACGCTCGTGCTCATCATGGCGTCCGGGCACCCCGGAATCTACGTGCGTGGCGTCGGCTTCATGTACGTGAGCAATAACTTCTGCCACCAACAGTTTCTCGCAGCACTGTTTATCCTGTTTACAGTGCCCTCGTGGGCATTGCTCGCGTGTTCTATCTGCCGCGTAGAGAGCTTGTGGTCTCTGTGGCTGCTGGCGCTGCCGCTGCCAATGGGGCTCGGCGTGGTACTGTTCCCCATCTGCTCCACCGTGTGGATGCACTACTTTTTTGTGAACGGGTTTGTCTTCGCCGTTGGCTCGGTGCACCTTGTGGTCGCGTACACTGGTAACAATGTCGCGTTCATTCGCATGTACCCCGCTATCGTTATAGGCACAGCGGTCTGCGGCGCAATCTTTATGGTCTTTGCGCTCCTGGATGCGCTGCTGCATGAGGGGCACGGTATACTTCGCGACATAGCCACCATCTTAGAGTACGCCGCTGTGCTTGGGTTCGTGTTTATTAACTCTGTGTCGTGCGACCGCATCCGCGAACACATCAAAATCACTGGCCCGAACCCCGAGGGGTTGCAGCCGTGACCGCAAAGGCCCGCTGCACCGCACGCGCACGCGCACACGCACGCGCACACACTACTCCTACCGCGCCTGCTACTACTACTACTACTACTACTACTACAACTACTACTGGTACTAAAGCCCCATGCGCGTGTCGTCCCCGTGCGCTCCGTCGGGATGCTTCACAGGGGGCACGTATTCCTCGTCCGAGTCGTCGTCTGACGACCCCGACTCCGAGTCGTCTTCACCACCCGACACCTCACTCTCGCCCTGTCCGTCCGATGAGTCTTGCTCCAGCACGCCGGCATCTGACAGGTATGAGTCAGAGACCACGAACGACGCGAGGCTCTCGTTGTCCTTGTCATCGTCGTCGTCGTCGTCGTCGTCGCCGGCCTGCTCTTCTGCGCGCTCCTCGACGTCAGCATTCCCCTCGTCGTCCGACGACCCCACCGCAATGGGTGCGCTGGCAGAGTCCCCCGACGCTGCGCCTGCGCCTGCGCCCGATGCTCCTGCCCCCGCCCCCTCTGCGCCCATCGCCGCCGGGGCCAACAACATGTGCGGCCCGAGCGTCTTACGCTTCCGGTAACTCGTCTCTCCACGGCGCGCGCGGTCGAATTCGATGTTGAGTTGGCTGGCGGCGCTCTTGAACATGGGCGAGGACTCTTTGCAGTGCTCCCAGTGAAGCACGTCCTGTACGCGTTGAGCCGCCTCAACGGCCGCTGCCCGACGAGGCCGCTTGTTGGCTGGGAATGTGTTTGTGGTGGTGGTCGTGGTCGTGCTATCACTTTTGGCGTCAGCAGCCAACGCCGCCGTGGCGGCGATCGTCCACCCGTTGCGCGCTGGCGAGTGCAACTGGTGTGGACCCATGTCAGCCGTGGTGGCACCTGCACCACCACCGCCACCACCATCCCCATCCCCGCTGCTGGCATCAACAGCCGCCGCCAAGGCGGCGGCTGTCCATGCAGTGCGCGCTGCCGGGTCTCCACCACCACCACTGTCACCATCACCTACATCACCCGCATAGTTAGCGTCGACAGCCGCCGCCATGGCGGCAACCGTCCACCCGTTACGCGCTGTCGAGTGCAGCTGGTGCGGCCCCATGGCGGGAGTCGCACCGGGGAGCGCCGCCATGGCGGCAACCGTCCACCCGTTACGCGCTGT
>Ga0307489_10001094_pt1 | contig 17584 bp, 25 predicted proteins | sample SB12metaG_FD_202247 | JGI IMG/M metagenome (GOLD analysis project Ga0307489, IMG submission 202247) | Sea-ice brine microbial communities from Beaufort Sea near Barrow, Alaska, United States - SB 1.2 | ecosystem: Environmental > Aquatic > Marine > Coastal | place: USA: Alaska | collected...
ACCGAATCTGATCGAAAGAAATTGAATCTTCACACTCACCATCCACGCAACCTCGACAGGTCGAAGCGTCAGGAACAAGCTCCAGTTTTTCGAAAGCGGCGTCACGCGGATCGTAGACGCTCATGGAACGTGACACACGGAATGACTCGTTACAATATATACTAGCCTTGAGATCTTATAAATCGTAACATATCAGTCACATACCCAAGTATCTGCTCCTTAATTTAAGAGCGCTGCGGCGGGGACCTCCACCGCCGCCGCCTCCGCCGCCTCCGCCGCCTCCGCCGCCTCCGCCGCCGCCGCCGCGACCGCGACCGCCGAGCCGCCCGAGGCGGTGGGGGGCGACGGAAGCGACGACGCCGACGACTGCACTTGCCCGTTGATCGACCTCATCAAGCGGCACCCCGACCTCTTCGAAAAGGAGGTGCTCGCGCGGCTGGATCCCGCGGACCGCGCCTTTCTCGGACAAGTGGACAGCGGCTGCAGGGCAGGGCCCGGCGGATATCGCTTGTCACGTCATAGGATGCCATTCAACGGCGAGAGACACTTCGCGTATATAAGGAGGCACCAGGCTGTCGCCCTGGCCCTGTCCAGTTCAAAACGAGAGACGAGGGTTCAAAGTGCGTTGGATGAAGTGGCGAGCAATATCTGCCAGGCCTTACTGCACGACGGCGGTGCTGGCCTCCGACCACCCTTGCGCGGGGATCCGAATGGGGATCCGGCTGCTGAACCCCACGGACCGCGCCCAGCTCGCTCAGGCGGTGCGGGCGTTTACTCCCTACGTCCCTCGCAACCCGTCCGGATTCAACACACACAGCGTTGCGGGGAGGGCGGCGGCCCTCGCTGAGCGGGTTTACTCCCCACTGGAGTCACTCGGGCGAGTCGGGTATGTGGAGCCCATCGTTATGCGGCGTGCGGGTGGGGTTGTGAGGCTCGAGATGGAGGTGTTTCTCACGTCTGCTGCGCGCCTGGCTTGGGCCAAGGAGATGGGGTGCCGGTGGGACGCGTCTGTGTGTGCAGTTGCCGCGCGGGGCGGGCACCTGGAGGTGTTGAAGTGGGCGCGGGCGCAGGGCTGCCCGTGGTAGGACCGTGCAGGTTGCACCGATCAATCCCGTTATAAAAGCGCCTGGATGTATGCTCTTGAAAATTAGATATGATGGACTGCATTTAGCCTTTGCTTTTAACTTCGACTTGTGCCGCTATACCGTGGAACTGCCGGACTAGCAGCGCCGCCGCTGAAGGCGGGCACCTAGAGGTGATGGTGTGGGCGTTCGAGAACCGACGGGGGCCCAACGACATACACGACTGCCCGTGGCACGAGTGGACGAGCAGTGCTGTGGCTGAGCGCGGGCACCTGGACGTGTTTAACTGGGCAGCGAAGTGCGGCTGCCCCTGGGCGGGTGAGCTGGACTCGGTAGTAGGGCGGTGCATGTTCAACCGATGAGATTCGTGTTGAAAACATCTGGAAATATGCACTTTAAACGATATTATGATGAAGCGCTTTCAAATTTTGCTTTCAAATTCAAGTTGGGCCTCTACGACTCGGACGACGATTACGAGTCGGACGAGTCACCTGAGGAGGATGACGACAATCAGATTTCCTACCTGTCAGACGGAGGAACGTCCTGGTGGCCTGCAGAATACTTCGACGACGTGTGATAGGCTGATGGCTACATGTGAATGGGCGCGCCTGTACCTCCGCTGGAGGCCGGGGTGTATAAGGGATTTACGAAGGGTGTGTGATGGGTTAATGAGGCAAAGATGTATGAGGAGTGTACGTGGGGTGCATGAGGGGGTATGAGCGGGGCATGAGGGGTGTACGACGGGTGTATGATGGGTGTGGAGGTGTGCATGAGGGTAATATGAGAGGGGTATGAGGGGTTTACAAGGGGCGTGCGAGGGGAGTATGAGCGGTATATGAGAGGGGTGTGAAGGAGGTAAGGGGGGCTCACACGGGGCGTGTAAGAGGTGTATGAGGGGTGGTGGAGGGGGGCATGAGTGCGGTGTGAGGGGTGTATCTGGAGCGTGTGAGGGGGATATGACCGGCGCAGGCTTGGAGCATGCTGTACCGAGACCACTGGCGGCACCCGTGCCGAGTAAGAATAAGCGAAGCCTTTGGTTGATTGGTGTCTCCAGATTGGCTGTGTCGGGTTGAGTGGTGTCTCCAGATTGGTTGTGTTGGGTTGAGTGGCGTCTCCAGATTGGTTGTGTTGGGTTGAGTGGTGTCTCCAGATTGGCTGTTTTTGGTTGAGTGGTGTCTCCAGATTGGCTGTTTTTGGTTGAGTGGTGTCTCCAGATTGGTTGTTTTTGGTTGAGTGGTGTCTCGAATTCGGCGGTGCTGGCTTGGCACGATGCCTCGGCGCGAGTCGGGCGTGACGTGGCGTACGCGAGCGGCGGCGCAGTATGAGGGGTACATGAGAGGCGTATGAGGGCTATATGAGAGGTGTATGAGGGCTATATGAGAAGTGCATGAGGGGAGTATGAGGGTTCATGAGTGGTGTATCAGGGGTATGAGAGGGGCGCAAGGGTTGTATGAGGTTTGTACAAGGGGAATTGTGCGAATTCGGATGCTCGGTTATGAGCGCTATAAAACGAATTCAAACGCTAGATGCACTTGCTGCATGCCGCGCATCACATTTTGCTGAATGTTTAGCATGGAGTGATGAAATGACACCATGAATAGCGAAGTTTACACATCCTAGTGCACCATGCATGCACATAGGTTACGAACAGCGCAGCGCTAAGTGCGCCCGAAGCGGTGTATGCGCGTAATACATAGCACTGACTATACTGCTAAGTCTAACTAGCTAAAGGATAATTTACGGACAAAAAGTTTTCGAGGGTCTTTACTCGTCCTTTTTAGCTTGAGGGATCACTAACCCGCTCTCACAACTCACATGTGGCCGAGAATCGCATCGACATGCACGTGTAGCCCTCCCGCCGCGCTAAACGCCTGTTGGCCGTCGATAGCGCGCAGCGCGGCCTCGAGGCGCTCGAACAGCTCTGACGGCACGCGCGGTGCACGCGCAGTGCCAAACAGCCGTGCGGCGAGTGGCGCGTTGTTCACCCGGGACGCTCTCGTGAGCGCCGCCAGCGCCTCCACCACCTGCCACGTTGTAGCGGCGCAACTTGAATTTGAAAGCAGAAGTTGAGCAGTATGTCACACTTTAGTTTCAAGCGCTTCGTTCCAGGCGGTTTCAACTGGGGGGTCATAGGGTCAACCTGCACCGCTCTACCATGTGGCATGGCTGCGGGCGCCGCAGCACCCCTCGCTGTAGCGGCACACGTTAAATTTGAAAGCAAAGCTTGAAGGCGGTTCTTCATACTATAGTTTCAAGAGCAGGTCCCAGGCGCTTTCAACATGGGTTTCATAAGGTCAACCTGCACCGCCCTACCTCGGCGGCGTCGTCAAGGTGCGCAGTGGCGGCGGCGGCGGTCGCCAGCGGTTGTGCAAAATGCTGGAACATCTTCGATTGCAATGCGATCGACGACGTCTCTGTCCCGAGCGCTGAACGAAGACCGCCCGCACCCACAGCGCACGCCGCGAGCAGCACCACGCTATAGCGACACAAGTTGAAATTGAGAGCAATATTTGAAAGCAGTTCATCTTCATTTGGCTTCAATCGCTGACACCAAGTGCGGTCAATGCGTCAAACCGGGGTCGACCTGGGGTCAACCTGCATCGCCCTACCACGCGTGCTGCCGCCGCGCGCCCGGTCTCGCGGCCGCCTATCAGCATGCAGGCGGCATCGCCGGTGAAGAGCAGGCCCAGGAGCGCATCTGTGGCGGTGGTTCCTTTGGCGGCAGCAACGCCGTTGTTGCTGGCAGCTCCGTCTGCGGCTATGATGGCTACTTCGTTGCCCCCCTCGCCCGCCCCGCCCCCCGCCCCAACCTCAGCACCCTCGTCGAGATCGTACAGGTCCCTCTCCACCGTGGCAGGCTGTTGAGCCGGCCATGTCAACAGTCGCCACAGCTGCTCCTGCGTCAGCGCCGTCTCCGCCATACCCCCGCCGACCGAGGTGCCCGCCCCCAGGTTGTAGCGCCGCAAGCTGATAGTGAAAGCAAAGATTGAAGACGGTCCATCATATTGTAGCTTCAAGAGCTGAGAGAGAGACGCGTCAGCGTGTATGAGGAGGCACCAGGCTTCCGCCTTGGCCCCCTTACTTCAAGCGCTGAAACCATACGCGTTGTCAATCCCGATCTTGACACCGTCAACCAGCACCGCCTTACCAGGTGGTACAGGATCTGATCCAGCAACCCCGAACGTGCGGCGGTGGCGCGCGCCTCAGCGCTGATACACGAGATGGCCACGAGGGCAGCGGCCGCCTCAGCGGCGGTGCCACGCTCGGCGTCGCGGACGGAGGTGTCGGACTCGGCGGCGGCGGCGCGGAGGTGGCGTAGCAATGTGCGGGCGGAAGCTGCACCCCGGCTGTAGCAGCGCAAGTTGAATTTGAAAATAAAGTTCGAAGAATGTTCATCATATTGTGATTTCAAGCGCTCGGTTCCAGGCGCTTTCAACATGGGTTTGATTGGGTCGACCTGCGCCGCCTTACCCAGCCACTGACGGCGGGGAGCAGCGCACTACCACGGCAGCCGCCGCCGCCCGCACCCTCGGCAGCAGCTCGCAGCGCACGTGCCACCGCCCCAACGTACCGCGTGTCTGGCGCCGTCGTCAGGTAGTGAATCAGCGCCTCAGGCGCCCAGGGCCCGCACGCCAACACCAGCGGAGCGAGCACGCCCCCTCCCGCGCGGATGATAGCAACCTTGGCTTCGACACTCATCGCCGCCACCGCCCCCGCCGCTGCCGCGCTTCGCGCGCCGCTGCCCTCGCTCACGTCCACCAGGAGGGCGTGAATCACAGCGCGACTCGTAAACGCAGCCATGGAGGGAGTGCGGGCAACGGCGCCACCATCGCTGCCAACGTACTGCGCGGAAAGTGCGTCGAGAACCAGAGCCTCGAGGACCGCGGGAGAGGCAGGGCTGCCAGGGTGCAGTGGCGTAAGTGAAATTGAAAGCAACGTCTAAAAAGCGTTTTGTCACATGTAAGCTTCGAGCGCTGAAACCAAGCACGGTCTACCCGGTGTCAACCTGGGGCCAACATGCGGTGCCCCACCAGGGCCATCGCCGAGGAGGCGAGCGGCGAGGGAGCGCGCCTGCTCAGCGGCAAACACCGCGGCGGGGGCGGCGTGGGTCGGGGCGGCAGCGGCGGCGGCGTCCAAAGCGGCGGCCAGAGCGGCGGCGGCATGCTCCCCGGCACCGCTGCGGGCGGAGAGAGGGATTACACGCGCGAGGGCGCCGACCGCGCCTACCTCCACGAGCTCATCCACCAGCGCTGGCTGAGCGAACAGCGCGCGAAGTACCAGCGCTGCAGACTCTGCCGCCTTGTCAACCCAGGCCGCCTCCGCCGCCGCCGCTGCTGGGTTCTCCCCCGCCTCCGCCGCTGCAGTGTGAAGCTCCAACAGTTGCACCAGCAGCGGCGCGGCGCCCGCTGCGGCTGCATCCTGATCCGCGCCAGGCTCTCCGATGTGTAGCGGCGCAAGTTGAATTTGAAATCAAAGTTTGAAAGCGTTTCACCATAATGTAGCTGCAAGCGCTGATTGCAGACACCAAAGGCGCTGTCAACACGCGTTTTGCAACCGTCAACCTGCACACCCCCACCAATGAGGCTGGCAAGGAGGCCCGCGCCCACAAACGGAGCCGACATGGAATCGTCGTCGTGATTCGCGTCTGTTACTTCGCTTGCGGTGTTGGCGGCGGACAAATCATCGTCACGCATGGACATGTGTAGTTCTATGGATTCAGTCGCTATAGCCAGGGCCGCCTCTTCAGATGCAGCCGTGACGGCAGTAGCGGTGACGGCGGCAGTGACGGCGGCGATCACTGCGTTCTTGGGATGGTCCTCGGAGGAAGCGCTGGCAGCGGCCGAGGTGTCCGTGGTGTAGAGTCGCAAGTTGAAATTGAAAGCAAAGCTTGAAAGCAGTTGATCATATTTCACTTTTAAGCGCTGATTTCCAGATGGTTTCAACATGGGTTTCATCGGTTCAACCTGTACCGCCTTACCGAGGGGTGCATGGGGAGTAAGGCGACAGCGAGAGCGATGACGCCGCTGTGTAGCGGCGCAAGTTGAAATTGAAAGTAAGGTTTGAAAGCGATTTATCATATTTCAGCCTCAAGCACTTAGTTCCAGGCGCTTCAAACACGGGTTTCATCGGTTCAACCTGCACGGCCGTACCGTTGTCAATCAGCGTGGCGCGCGCCGGCGATCCGATGGCGCACATGGTCCACAGCGCTGCTGCGGCCGCAACGCCTGCCGGCTCCGCCCCGAACCGCCTCATGCCCAAAGCCAGCGATTCCAACACTCCAGCCTCTGCTGCGGCGTTCAGCAGGTCGCCGTCTGCACCGGCCAGCATCTGCAACGCGCCGGCCGCCGCTGTGTAGCGGCGCAAGTTGAAATTAAAAGCAATTTCTGAAAGCAATGCATCATGTCATAGTTTCAAGCGCTGATACCAGAGGCGCTGTCAACACGGGTTTTGATACTGTCAAGTTGCACCGCCCTACCGCCGCCGCCGCCGCGTCGCCGCCAACGTACCCACCCCCCCTGGCGAGCACAGACAGCCGCGGAAACTGCGCGGCAATGCTGCGGCGCAGCAACCCCACGGCTGCGGCGTCGTTGTATCGGACGTGTGTGTCCCGTAGCACGTGCGCGAGCGCGCGGGCGGAGGCGACGAGGTGTAGCGGCGCAAGTTGAATTTGGAAGCATTATTTGACAGCATTTGATCACATGTTAGTTTCAAGCGCTTAGTTCCAGGCTCTTTCAATGCGGATTCCATGGTTTCAACCTGCGCTGCCCAACCGAGGCCGCCCGCCGCTGCCCGCCGCCCGCTCGGATCCGCCGCCGCAGCCGCCAGGTGCTCCAGTGTGTAGCGGCACAAGTTGAATTTGGAGGCAAAATCTGTAACAAACGTATCGCATTAAAGTTTTAAGCGCTCAATTTCAGGCGCTTTTAATCTGGTTTGCATCGGTTCGACTTGCGCTGCCATGCCAGTAGCGGCGGAGCGAGGCGGTCGGCGGAGACGAGCGAGCGCAGCGGAACGGCGGCGCCGGTGGCGACCAGTCGTGTCAACGTCGTACCACGCAGCAGCGGCGCCGCGGCGGCCACGGCGTTGCGTACCTTGGTGTAGCGCCACAAGTTGAAATTGAAAGCAAAATTGAAGCAAAATTGAAGAACAGATGAAAGCAGAATATCATATTTTATTATCAAGCGCTTAGTTCCAGGGGCTTTCAATCGGGGTCTAATAGTGTCTTCTGCACTGCCGTACCATGGGAGACTGCCACGCTGCGGCCGAGAGGAACAGCGCTGCGATTGCGCGAGAGCGGGATCCCCCTTCCACCGCCTCCATCGCCGCGAGGGTATCGTCCGGGAGCGAACTATCGTCGAGGTCACTGTCGTCGCGGCGGTTATCGTCAGCGGTGTCGTTTGCGGCGGCGGGGCCGGTGGTTGGCGCCGTGTGTCTAGGGCGCGTGATGTGGGTGTCATAAACAATTTGTTCAATGAGCGCACACATTTGTCGGGCGACACGGAGTGCGGCCGGGCGGCGCGGCGGCGCCCCCGGGGGCTGCACGATGCACGCGGACAGCCGCGCCAGCGCCCCTGCGGCCTTCGACCCGGCAGGCGCGAGCGCAGCGACTGCGGCGGCAGCGGCGGCGGCGGCGGCAGCCTCTGGACCTCGCAAGACCTCCGTCAGAGTTTCAGCCGCGCCAGCATCGATGAGCGCCGCGGCACCATTAGGCGCAGTTGCAAACGCCCCCAGCAACGCTGCTGCCGCCTCGCGGCCCTGGGGTCCTCCGCTGACCAGGTGCGCGACTGTGAGCGGCACACCCCCCGCAGCGATGATCCGACCAGCGTGCTCCGGTGTGGGAGCGAGCGCCCACAGGGCGCCGGCCGCCTCGTCCCCACTCTCGCCGCCTCCGGCGTCCTGGAGCTGTTTGAGTAGCGCCGGCACGGCTCCCACTCGGTGACACTCCGCGGCGACGGCTGGCGATCCAATGTGTAGCGGCGCAGTTTGAATTGGAAAGCAAAACTTGAAAGCAATTCATCATATTTTACTTTTGGACGACTAGTTCCAGGCGCTTTCAACATGAGTTTCATCGGTTCAACCCGCACCGCCCTGCCAATGGCGAGGGACCAGATGGCGGCCGCGGCGCGGCACCGGCCTTTGGTGTTCCCCCTGTCGAGCAACCGCACCAATGCGGGTGCGGCCGACGCCGCTGCGGCGCCTGCCCCCATGGGGTCATCAGCCGCTGCGGCCGCGATGGCGGCCGCCAGCTCAGTGACGCCCTCGCCGCTCATTGATGTGCCCGAGCCTATCTCACCCCGTCTGGCAGAGTCACGCGACGCAAAAAGAGCATAGTAATCACACCATTTGCTGTGTTAAGTTGGAAATTTTGGGTTTCAGGGTTTAGGGTTTAGGGTTTCGAAAAAGGGTCAGAGCGCTGCATAAACCATACCGGTTGATCAACAGATGGATGAGAAGGTCGCCGCACCCGCCGGTGCCGATGAGCGCCATGAGCTCGTCATGTGCGCCGCCCTCCGCCACGGTGTAGAGGCGCAAGTTGAAATTGAAAGCAAAAAATTAAAGCAGCTTATCATATTGAAGTTTCAAGCGCTTAGATCCAAGCGCGTTCATCGTGAATAATGTCATTGGATCGACCTGCGCTGCCCTACCACGGCGAGCTTGGTGCGTAAGGAGAGGGCCTGGAACGCGGGTCTGAGAGCCATCACGACCGTGGGGTCGGTGCCGCCGCGGAGCATGCTGACCAGCGGCCGCACGCCGTTTGCTGGGGTCATGAAAATGGGCGGGGCTGCACCGAGCGATGGGAGCGACGGCGCCGGAAGCACGCCAACAGCGCCCACGGCAACACTCTTGGAAGTGCCAGAGGGTGTAGACATTGCCGCTGCAGCTTTGGCAGTCTCCGACAAGGCTCCGGCGGGCGCAGTCAACCCCATGGCACCCCGCACCCATCCCAGATCCCAAGACACGCCGTTGCCCCCGCCCGCCGCAGCCCCCACTGCCGCCACTACAACGGTTGTTGCGTTGGCCATTGCTGCAGTATTGCAGAGCTTTGAATCCCGGGCGATGGAATGTTCGATGGCGCCGAGGTGTAGCGGCGGAAGTTGAAAATGAAAGCAAAGTTTGAAGGTGGTCCATCATATATTAATTTCTGAACATAGATCCAGGCGGTTTCAGCACGGGTTTCATCGATTCAACCTGCACCGCCATACCGAGGCTGAGAGTGTCGTAGGCGAGCTGCTCCAGAAGAGACGCAGCGGCGGTGGCGTCGTCGTCGCCGACTCGCATGGCATCGAGAGGTCCTGGCAGACTGCCGCCGCCTCTGATACCATTCCCCCTGGCGCCTGGCCAGGATCGACGCACGAGAAGCACCATCAGCCGCGCGGCCTGGTGCGCTGCCGCCATCAGCGGCGGGGGCGCGGTGGCTGCAAGTGGGGCGGTAAGTGGGAATGGTCCATCCGTATTTGAAGGATTGCCCTCCCCCTCGCCCTGGTCCTCGCCCTCTCCCTGGAAGTCAGTGCCCTCGCCATTCGACGCCGCAGTGTTGTGTTTCGCATCGCGCATGACACGAAGGACACGCCAGCGGTCACTCCCACCTGGGACATCCAAGCGGCCGACGTGTGGTCTCTGTGTGCCCACCGCAGCGGCCTCGGCGGCCTCTGACGAGGGGCTTACACTCGTCCACTTTTCGTCAGCACTTTGTGTGGTATACGTTGGGTCCGTTGAGTGGTTTCAGTGACAAAAACGGATCAGCAAGGGCTGAGAAGTGGACGAGTGGAAGCCCATGCCTCCGACACGATACGTGCTGCCTCCACCGTCTTCGCCTCCGTCGCAGCCGCCGCCACCAGGTTGTAGCGGCGTAAGTTGCAATTGAAAGCAAACGTTGAAAGCAGGTGATGATATTCTAGTCTGAATCGCTGGAACCATAGGAGCTTTCAACACGGGTATTGATACTGTCAACCTGCACCGTCTCACCAGGTCGATTGCCGAGCCGCCGTCCGTCGCAAAGTCGGGCAGGTCCGCGGCCGGCCCAAACAGCAGCCGCCACAATGCGCAAGCTGCGGCGAGCCGAGCGCCGTTGAACTCCAGACCGCCGCGCGATAGCGTGGCCACGATGTAGCGGCGCAAGTCGAAATTGAAAGCAGAATTTGCAAGCGGCTCATCATACCGTACCGTCAAGCGCTGAAATCATAGGCGCTTTCAACACGGGCTTTGATGCTGTCAGCCTGCACCGCCCTACCACGAGACTCTCCACGGCCAGGGCCTGGAGCATGACCTGACCTGCGCCGGGCGCCACGGCGTGGGCCAGTAACAGCTCCGCACCCGCGTGTGCCGCCGCTGCACTTCCGAAGCTCATCAGCGCTGTTGTGGCTTTAGCCTCCTTCATGCAGCGGCGCAAGTTGAAAATGAAAGCAAACTTTTCAAGGCGATTCTTCACATTTCAGCTTCAAGCACTTAATCCAGCGTGGTCAATCCATGGTCAACCTTGGGTCAACCTAGGGGTCAATCTGCACCGCCTCACCTTGAGCGTAAGAGCCTCTGGTGGAGGTGGAGGGGCAAAGTGCTGGTGCTCCGGGCCAGGTGCGGCGTGGGGAGTGGCGGAAGCAGCGAGGACGGCGGTCATGATGGGAGCGGCGGCTCGGGCGGCAGCGGCTCGCACAAGCATCGGTGCTATGACGATGATGGACCGCAGGCGGGGGAGCAGCTCGGGAGTAGCAGCGGCGGCCGCGGTGGTGGCACCGGGGCCTGCGCAGTCAAAGGCATCGCGTAGTGCGGTGAGCAGCGTAATGATGTATTCTGCGTCAGCCGCCTCAGGGGACTCAAATGGGTTTGCGAAATCTCGATCATCACTCTCATCAGCGGCGCGTAGTGCGACGTCTTGGAGGAGGTGGTCTACCGCGGAAGCCACCGCGGACCCAACCTCCCATGCTGCCAGCGCCGGAACAGGAATTCCCACGCCGATGTCCGATGTCATCCGCCCGCGCGCCGTTTCCTGTGTTTGCTTCATGAGCCGTGTGGCAGCAACAAGGGCAGTGAATGACACGGCAGACTCTGTAGACGGCGGCAACGGGGATAGATGTGCGCCCAGTATGGGAGAGGCGCGGCCACCGGCCCTCGTGGCAACCGCAAGGAGCCCTCTGATGACTGCGACGCCACCAGCAGCCGCCAGGCAGGGGCTGACACTAGTCCACTTCTCAGGTCAACGTATGCACTTTTTGTGGGAATCGTCGGGTGGTTTCAGCAGTGTGTAGTAATGTCATGGGTAATAATTCGTCACAAACTGAGCAAAGAACGGCTCGCCGACCCAGATGGCTCAGTGTGAGCTGAGAAGTGGACAAATGTAAGCCCCTGCCGCCAGCGCTTCCACCCCGCCATGGACGACGCCATCATCGTTGTGGTAGAAGATGGCGGCACCGGCCTGAATGTCGGGATGCCACGCGTGTAGCGCGCGGCGGAGGGCGGCAGCGCCGGGGCCGTCGCCGCTGCGAGCGGCGTGCGAGGCGAGCGCGACCACAGCCGCGGCAAGCGGCGCCGTGGTGTGGCGGCGCAAGATGATATTTAAAGCATATTTTGAAAGAAAATTACCAGATTTCAGTTCCAAGCGTTCACTTCCAGGCGCTTTCATCTTGATTTGATAGGGTCAAGCTGCACCGCCCTACAGTGGATTGGGCGTGCGCCGGGAGCGGTGCGCCCCCGGCCTGGCACGCCGCGGTGCACGCAGTGGCCGCGAGGGCACGGATGGCGGCGGAGTGGACGTCGTGGCACCACCCTGCACGCCAATCATCTGTGACTCCCCCTCCTGCTCCTCCTCCCCCTCGTCCTTGTGCAAGCACGAGGCACGCCACCGCTGCGTCTTGAGCGCGATTGATGACATCAGAGGCGGGCTCCCTGAGGTCACTCTTGGGCGGCGCCACGAGCCAGGCGTGCCCCACATTGCGGCACCCGTCGTCGTCACTCCAATCGAAGAGCAACATCACCGTTCGAGCTGCCATCACGGCCGTCGACGTCTGCGTCGCCACCCCCGCCAGGCCCCCCTCCTCTGCATCCCCATCACTCGCCTCAGGACCAGGAGACTCCCACCACTCTTTGGTCCCAACACCACCGTGCCGTGCCAGGAAGGAAACTGAAACTGAATCTGCTCGTGCCTCCGACTCCGAGGAGGCAACCATGAGCAGAGGGTCCAGCAATCCCCCGGCGACAATCCGCGCCTTGCACTCGTTTCGCTTCGCGCACGCCAGCAGCAGTGCCAGCACGGTGCGGCGGGTGCCCGGCCGCCCGAGCCCCGCCATCAACGCAGATGGCGCCAAGTCAGCATCGAGGATGGCCACCGCCCCGCTGGGCACGGCGGCCATCGTGTACAGTGCGGAAGCGGCGGCCTCTGCCACGTTCATGGCGCTGTCTGCTTCAGTGATGTCAATGTTGTCGCCCCTCCCCCTGCCCACGCCAGCAGACTCACTTGCGTCGTCTGCCACCGCCACCACCACCACGGCAGCTTGTTCCCCATCCCCATCCCCGTCCTCGTCCTCGCCGCCGTTCCCACCCTCACGCGCACGTTCGTCCTCGCCTTCGCATAACAGCTCGAGCAGAGGCACGATAGACTCCCGCTCGGCGGCTGAGATACCAGCCTCGTGGGGTCTGTAGTCAGCGCCGGCGCTGCTCACAGGCCGCCGCCTGCTCCCGCTGGAGCGGAGGCGCCCAATCCAGGAGAAGCCCCACGCCGCCTCACAACGCGTGGCCATCCGCGGCACCGCGAGCAGCCGCGCGATGACCGGAAGCGCCTGCAGCGCCACGACAGATGCCGCGGAGTCAGCAGTGCCCTCCACCCACAGCGCGCGGCACACTGCGGCGACGCCCCGTGCGTATCCTGCGTCAGCTGCAACAGTGAGCGCTGCGAGAAGCGCGGTGGCTTTGCGCTCGCCCCCCGGGCCCGCTGTCAACTGCGCCGCCAGGCCGGCGGCAGTGCCGAGGCGAAGCAACTCCGCGTGTGTCGATGGGTGCAGCAGTTGAAGGGCTCCAGCGCAAGCTGACGCCGTGCTCGTCGCCATGAGCACAGCCGACGTCATTGACCCCGCGGCACCCATGATTCCTGCGGATGAGGCGTCCATCAGTCCATCCCTAGCTGGCAACTGCATCCCAGAGGAGACTGACACCGACGACACGGACATCCGCAGCATCTCGGCAGCAGCAGCGAGGCGCGACCTAGTCTCACCCGCGAACACGGTAGCAGACAGCGGCGCCACGTCGGCAGGGGCGCCGTCCGGTAGGTTCGCCGCCACGCGCGCGGTTTCCTCGGCCAGCTGTCCCTCCATGTAGCGCCGCAAGTTGAACATGGAACCAAAACGTGGATACCCTAAACCGTAAACCCAAAGAACCTTGGAAAGCAATTTATTTATCATATTTCAGTTTCCAGCACTGAAACCAAGCGCGGTCAACATGGGGTGTAAGTGGGGTGAAGCTGCAGCGCCCTACCACGACGGCGCCGATCCAGCGACGGTCCCTCCAACCTTGGAAACTGTCACGTTTGTTGTAGACTTGCTGCACCTTGTCCGGAGTCGGGGTCTGAATCAGGCGGCGCGCGAGGCGCTCCACCTGCCGGGCAGCGGCGGCCACGGGGGCGGTCTGCTGCGGTGCTTCACCGTCGGCAGTGTCATAACCGGGCACCGCGCAGAGCAGCAACGCCTCGACGCAGAGCGGCGGCGGCGCGGCGGCGAGGGCGGCAGCGAGGGCACTGGGTGCGCCGGCGCGAAGCAGCGACACGCGGCTCTCGGGCAACTGCACTGCGCGCCACACCACCCCCACCACTGCTGCGCGTGTGGCGGCGGGGCCCTTCACCACCCCAAGCTGACCTGTCAGCCGCCCCCACGTTGTAGAGGCGCAAGTTGCAGCTGTATCAAAAGTTTTAAATAGTTTTACCATAGGTTCAAGACATAAGTTGCAGGTGCTTTCAACTTGGGTTTCATCGGATCAACCTGCACCGCCCTACCACGTGCCGTCGCCGAGAAAGTCGTCTATACCGTCATCCGCCCTCACAACCGATCCCAATCCTTCCTCACCGTGATTCTCGCTCTCGTCCACTCCGATGTTGAGGTGGAGAAGGTGAATGAGAGATGCGGCGGTGACGTCCCCGATGCGCGCCTCAGCTCTGAGCGCCCTTTCTGACGCGTACCACACGTCATTGTCCTGGAGCAGTGCCCAGAGCGCACGGACGCACAGCGCAGCGGAGGTAGGTGCAGCACCAGTGATGCCTGCCATCAGGAGTGGCAGCGCGCCGGCACCTGCAAGCGCAACGCGCAGCCGCGGTGCCAACTCGGCGAGCGCGAGGCACGCGGCAGCGGCGGCGGTGACAACACGTGGATCGCTCGAAGCCAACCGCTGTGTGATGACCGGCACGACACCGCAATTTAGCGGCGCAAGTTGAAATTGAAAGCATAACTTGAAAGCATGTCATTATGTTGTAGTCTAGAGCGCTTGGATTCAGGCGCTTTCAACGAGGGTTTCATCGGGTCATCCTGCACCACCCTACCGCGCTCGGCCACGGCCACCGGCATGGACGACGCAGCGGTGTGGTCCGCGGCGAGGCGCCCCAGTAGTGCAGCCGCCACCGCCGCCGCTGCTCCGTCGTCAGCATTGATCACACCTACTAGCCCAGGAGCAGGGGCTTCCACTCATCCAATTCTCATCACCACCTGAGTCAATCTGGTCAGTGTGTCGTTTTGTGTCCGGTTTGTGACGAGTTAAGACCCATCGCTACTATCACACGCTACTGAAACCACCAATGTATCCCACAGAGCGATCACGTTGATCTTAGAAGTGGACGAGTGTAAGCCCCTGCCCAGGAGCCGCACCCGGGCCCAGCACGGTTGCCAACGGTACCAGCCCAACCCCGTCCGTCTGGGATCTCATCATCGACACATGAGCGTGTAGTGGCAGCGCCAAAATGTAGCAGCGCAAGTAGAAACTGGAAGCAAATTCTGAAAGCGGTACATCATATTCAGGCTTCAAGTGCTGAAACAAAGGGGGGCTTAGCCGGAGATAAGCCGGGGTCAAATTCGAGTCAACCTGAGATCAATCTGCGTTGCCCTACCAAGAGGCCGGCGCGGGCTGCCTCCGACGCGCTCACAGCGCGGGATCCGATGCCGCCCCTTAGAGTGTCGACATCCAAACCACCGTCATCACCAAGCCAAGCCCCGATAACGTCGAAGTCATCATCGGCAGTGGCGATAAGCGGGTTTCGGACGGCGCCAGACGCGGAGACAGACACGCCGATGACGTCGCGCCCGGATCGTACGTCAGCAGTGGCAAGAAGCCTCGTTGTAGCGGCGCCAGTTGAATTTGAGAGCAAAATTGAAGCCAAAATTAAGCAAAGTTGTGAGCAGTCCATCATTGTTTTGTGTTTCAAGCGCTTAGTTCCAGGCGCTTACAACATGGGTTTGATAGGGTCAACCAGCACCACCGCACCTCGTGAGGTGCAACAGTCCGGGCTCAGTCTCCGAATGGGTGCCGCATCCGGGGCCCTCGGGGTCACCGCCGCGGGCAGTCATGTGAATCTCATGGAGCAAGCGAAGCAGCAGTGGGTGCGTGGCATTCAGCGCCCACGGGGCGGCGGCGGCGGCAGTGCCATCGGCGACAGAGAAATGCGCGCCTATAATGGCGTCGACCGCATCGTAGGGCCTGACAGACCATGCCTGCCACGTCATCCACCACATTGTAGACCCTGGTGTCTTGAGTTCAATGGAATCATGTGACGTGGCGAGCATTATTTGTCAGGCCCTACTGCGTCCTGAAGCCTCGTTAGCGCCAGGGCCGACGCATCCAAACCGTCGCCATTATTTCCGGAGTTGATGTCGTGCTTGACAACGTTTCCGTTGTTCATGGACGCGAGCTCGACATCGAAAGTAGATAGATTATGGAGGGTAGCTGCCGCCGCGCGGCGCGCAGCTGGCGCTTCTCCCGGGCGGAGAAAGAGCACGAGTGCCGGGACGATGCCAGCTTCATAGACGGTTCGACGGTTCGCGTCCCGGGCACCGCTGGTCATGGCGCGGAGTACGTCGAGCGCGGCGGCGGTGGTGGCCGCGTCGATGGTGTCCACCGCCGCGTAGCGACGCAAGTTGGAATCGAAACGTTTGAAGGCTTTGAAGGCTTCGAAGGCGGTTTATCATATTTTGGTTTCAAGCGCTTTGTTCCAGGCCCAGGCGCTTTTCAACATGGGTTTCATCGATTCAACCTGCACCACTCCACCGCTGCGAATGCCACGGCGCGGGCGAGCGCGAAAGGGAAGGGCGCGGCTGAGGACAACTCATCGCCCGCCGCGGAGACGAGAGCGGCGAGGAGCTGCACAGCGTCGTCCCGTGCCGCTGGTGCCACCGCCGCCATGCCGCCGCCGTCCCTAACGTCGTCGCCGCCCTGTGCCGCCGTCGCCAACCTCTTCCGGTCTATGGCTGCCGTGACGTAGCGGCGAAAGCTAAATTTGAAAGCCAAAGCTGAAAGCACTTCATAATGTTCTGGTTTCAAACGCTGAAGCCATGGGCACTTTGAACAAGGGGTTTAATTATATCAACCTGCACGGCTCTACCATGAGACCATCTACGCCATCTAGCTCCGCGCCACCAGTGCCAGTCGCCGGGGCTGTGGTCTCGAGTTCACTGGTAACGGAGGTGACCACATGGTGAGCTGCCATGATCGTGAGGACGCTGCGGCCGCTGACAGAGGCGAGGCGCTTGAGAGCGGTGATGGCGCGCCGGCGCCCGTCGCTGGACCCCCGCGCGAGCAGAGACGCCAGCGGAGGGACCGCGCGTATGAACGCAGTGGCAACCATCTCCCGTGGGCCACCGTCGCCGCCGTTATTTCCATCAAGATCGACGTCAGTGTCATCTGTGACAGCCCAGGCATCAACAACGGCACCAATAAGTGTAGCCTTCACGTGAGCCTGCGGCTGCACCACCATAGTGTAGAGGCGCAAGTTGAATCTGAAAGCAGAAGTTGAAATCAGTGTATCACAATTTAGTTCAAAGAGCTTAGTTCCAGGCGGTTTCAACTTGGGGGTCACAGGGTCAACCTGCACCGCCCTACCATAGGCACGAGCGATGACAGCGCGTTTGCCAGGTCAATCACGCACTCGCCTTCGCCGGTGGGATCGTCTAGGTCTAGTTCCAGTCGGGCGGCGAAGGAAGGGGCAGAGGCGGGGCCCACCAGCTGGCAGATAGGCCCAAGGAGTAACGGGTCAGCGGCGAGCGCGGTGAGCGTGTCGGTGCCGAGGGCCACGAGAGCAGTGGTGATGAGCGCGTCGGGCGTAGCAGCGCCGGCGGCGAGCGCAGCGGCGAGGGAGCGCAACCTCGATGGCGTGCGTGCCGCGGAGGCGTACACAGCACAGTCCGGATGATGCCGAGCTAACCCATCCACCACCACCTGCAGGAGCACAGCTATCGTGTACTCCCTCGCTGACGTCACCGTCACGTCCGTCGGATCCTCCCCCCCATCTTGTGTGTTCGTGTTGGCTGGCGCCTCAGTATTCC
>Ga0307489_10001095_pt1 | contig 17583 bp, 33 predicted proteins | sample SB12metaG_FD_202247 | JGI IMG/M metagenome (GOLD analysis project Ga0307489, IMG submission 202247) | Sea-ice brine microbial communities from Beaufort Sea near Barrow, Alaska, United States - SB 1.2 | ecosystem: Environmental > Aquatic > Marine > Coastal | place: USA: Alaska | collected...
TGACGCGGCGAGCACCGGTACACAATGTGGTGGATGACGCGGCGAGCACCGGTACACAATGTGGTGGATGACGCGGCGAGCACCGGTACACAATGTGGTGGATGACGCGGCGAGCACCGGTACACAATGTGGTGGATGACGCGGCGAGCACCGGTACACAATGTGGTGGATGACGCGGCGAGCACCGGTACACAACCCCGCCTGCAGCAGAGGCGGAATCTCCTCCTGGGTGATGCTGCCGTTGGAGTCGGCGTCGTACGCGTCGAACAGCTGCCGCACCTTGCAATACCGGCGCAAGTTGAATTTGAAAGCAAAATTGAAGCAGAATTGAAAGCGCTGATGTTTTAAGTTCAAGCGCTTAGTTCTAGGCGCTTTCACCTTTGGTCTGATAGGGTCAACCTGCACCGCCCTGCCTTGCGCGCCATGTGCACGTCGATGTACCGCGCGGCAGGGCCCGGGCGCCACGCGCCGGCCAACAATGAGCCGTGTCACAGGCTCACCGCCTCGCAAGGCGCACACTTCACGCAAGTCAATAACACCCGTCACACGTCATAGGATGCCATTCGATATTGAATTCAATACCAGTACACGGTAATTCCTTCAACCCCTTCAACCTCTAAACGCCATTGGCATCGCTTCATTGACGCAGCCCTGAATGCATTGGCTCCACGCAGAGTGTTCGATTTAGACTGAATTTTGTGATGAACAAAACCAAAACCCCCTTTATAATGATTGACTCGACCCCACCACTTGCAGAAGCTATCGAAGTCCAAGGCGGCAGCGAGGAGGTCGGCTTCCATTTCCTCCTGCAGGTCGGCCGGTCGGCAGGGGCAGGGGCGCCGGGCGGACGCGGCGTCGCGTCACGGCAGGTGCGTCACGGCAAGTCACTCAACGTCAACGCAACACACATGGCTGTGCGTTGTGTTGAAACGATTTTGCATGCAAGCCGCCACGTGATGTGATGTCACTGTACGCGATAGTCGACAATATGGATGGTGTGGAGTGACGTGGCAGGCGCGTCACGGGCACTCCCCCGCCCCACCAGCAACTTTACGAGCTCGCCAGGTTCCAGCATGCCGCTGCGGTCAGCGGGAAGGGCCACAGGGGGAATTCGCTTGGACCATTGTGACGGAACCGGAGCTAAGTGATATATGCACCCAGCATATCCCAGACGTTGCCTCTCGATGCATGCCTACAACACAACGCCAGACCCGACGGGCGGACGGGGCTGGTTTTATACTCATATGGGGTGTTGGTGTGAGGGCTTGTCAGTGTTGACCGCCACTGGCATATTATAGTGCACAGCGAGCTTTAATGCTCAGAAACGCAACCACCTCAACACCGACGTCGTGAGATGTCACGCGGGTCGCAATGTGGTGGATGACGTGGCGGGCGTGACAAATGCGGTGGCGGGCGTCATCGTGAAGCACGCGCCCCCGCCTGTGTCGTACTGGTCAAAGAATGACTTGAGGTAGAAGACGGGGATTAAGCCGACTGCTTTCTTCACGCTGAGCGTTGCGCTCCTTTGAGCGTTGCGCTCCTTCGCGGAGTCTCTGCCGCCCGTGGAGCGCCGGAGCCCGCCATTGGCGGCGGTCGGTGCGCCGGGGGGGTCCGCGGTGGTGGAGGCGGCGGCGGGGGTGTTGGCGACCGGGGCCGCGGGGGCGGCCTGAGGAGAGGATGCCCCGCAGCCCATAAATGTTGACCTTAAATGTAATCAGTCGGGAAGGAGACCTTCCCCTGCGCAACCGAGGTTTCGCGTCACGTAGAGAAGCGGGCGGCACTGCGGCGACGTGAAGCAGACGCAGCTCACGGCGCTGGGTGGTCGCGCGGTGCTTCTGCGCTTCACGAAGCCGTGCTTTCCAGACGACAGCCACCACACACCGACAGAACATTCCAGAACACGTGCGTGGAGACATTTTTTAAAATCAATTCTGACTGCGCCGAGCGCTGAGGCGTGCATAAACTCCACATAACGGCACCTGTCGATCCGTCGCGTGCTGTTCCTTTCCTCGCCATATCAGTGCCCCCCATGGCCTTGGCCCTCCCCGTGCCTCCGGTGCCGTGCCTCGTGCTCAAAAGCACGGCTCCGGGGAGCGGCTCGCGCGCGGGCCTCGCCGCCCTTCCCCGCCGCGCCCCACCGCCTCCCCACGCGAAAACGCTAACAAGCGCAAAATTACCATCGGGCGACGGTCACGTGGTCGATGGTGGAGGCGGCGCGCGCTGTCATCCGGGGCGCGGCGCGGCGCTCCACCCCACAAGGCATCGACAAGCAGATGTTGACCGCCATCGCCATGTCATCGACAAGTTATTTGTAGTTTTGAACCCTTATACTTGATTTATTACTGGAGTTATATGTCGTCATATAACGTTATGACGTGGCGAGCAAATGGCTGGCGGGCCCTAACAGGCGAGGCAGCCGCAGAACAGCGGGTGGTCGGCGAGGCGGGATGGCGGTGTGCGCCGCCGCCGCCAATGTAGACGCCTCCGTGTTCCCCGACCCCGCCTCCGACCCCGCCGCCATGGGCTCCGCCGCGAGCGTGAGCAGCTTAGCTGACGAGAAACGCATTCTGTGGATGTGCGCGGGCGCCATGTTGCTTGCGAGCGCCGACCGAACCATCTTCTCGCTGGCGTCGCTCGCCATCTCCACCGACCTGGGCTTCGGCATGAGTGCCCTCGGCCTGCTGCAGGTGGGGCCCGGGGCCTAGCCGCGCACCAGCTCCCTCGTCAGCGCGACCACTAGCCATGCCTTACAGCCCCTCAGTCCAGCATACCAGTTGCCTGTTCGGCTCAACCGCCAGCTGTGTTGTCCCTGCCCCTCAGTCCAGCACACCAGTTGCCTTTCCAGCTCAACCGCCAGCCGTGTCATCCCCTTCCTTCAGTCCCTAAAGCCTGCAAGCCGTCAATTCATCACATCTGAGACCTCGAAGAAGATGCTCCAATTAAGCTGAAAAGGGAACTGGTGTCGGTGTTGTGTACGTGCAAGTGTAAGTGCAAGTGTACGTACAAGTGTGGATGACGTAGGTCCAATGACGTCGGTGCGGATGACGTGAGCCCGACGTAAGCGTGATGATGTAAGTATGATGATGTAAGGCCCTGGATTCAGAGCGCGTTCTTCTGGGGGTACGGCGTGACGCAGATCCTGGGCGGAATGGCGGCGGATCGCTTCGGCGGCGCGCGCGTGCTGCTGACGGGCCTCGGGCTGTGGAGCCTCGCCGTGTGCCTGATTCCCGCGAGCACGGTGCCGGGGAGCCCGTTCCCGCCCTTTATGGTCATCGTGGCGGCGCGCGTCCTGTTCGGGATGGCGAGCGGGTGCGCGGTGCCGGCGTGCGCCTCCGCGGCAGGCCCAGACGGAATAGCTTGATGCTCGAATTATGCCCAATTATGCCCAAAAATTCCCTCGAAATGGCTCCCAAATCGCCCGATGATGCTGCAAACTGCTACCACACGCTCCCAAATGCTCTGAAATCGCCCTTGAACGCTCCCCAATCGCCCAAAAATGCCAAAATTCCCTCCAAAATGCCAAAATTCCCGGCATATTCCGTATGGCCCTACTCCGCGGTGGCCACCTACGTGAGCCCGGAGCGGCGCGCGGGATCCCTCACCTTCCTCTTCGCCTTCTTCAACTGCGGCAGCGCCTTCGGCCTGCTCCTCGCCGGCGGCCTGCTCGCCCACCTCGGATGGCCATCAGTGTTCCTCGCTTTCGGCGGCGTCGGCGTGCTGTGGTCCGTGTCAGGGTACCTCGCGCTGCCGCCGGCGGCCAAGCTGACGCGATTGCAAAGAAATCCTGCGGCGGTGGCGGTGGCGGTTAAGCTTACGTCGGTTGATGAACGGGTAAACACGGCGGTGGCGATAAAGACAGAGGGGGAGGCGGGCCTGGGCGAAGGCGTGAAGGGAGAGGCGGGCGTGAGCGATGGTGTGGAGGTGGGGCGGGGTACGACGGACAAGGGTTGGTTGAACCTGCCGGGGTGGATGTACCCGCAGCTGTTCAGCCTGGCGTGGTGCCACATCTGCATCAACTGGGTAAGGCGGTGCAGGTTGACCCTATGAAACCCAACTCGAACCCGCCTGGAACTAAGCACTTGAAACTGGAATATGATGGACTGCTTTCAAACTTTGCTTTCAATTTCAACTTGCGCCGCTACAACTGGGGGTTCTTCATCATGCAGTCTTGGCTGCCCATCTACCTGGCCAAGTCCCTGGGTCTCAGCCTGGGTAGGGGCTTACACTCGTCCACTTTCCAGCTCAACTTGAGCTGTTTCATCACTGACAGACTGACGCTACTCGACCTATCCCACCATCAGTGCTTACGTTGAGCTGAAAAAGGTGACGATTGTAAGCCCCTGAGCCTGGGCAGCACCGGGCTTGTGTCCGCGCTGCCGTGGTGGGGCGGTGCAGGATGAACCTATGAAACCTGTGTCGAAACCACCTGGAACTAAGCGCTTGAAACTAATATTTGATGAACAACTTTCAAGTTTTGCTTTCAAGTTCAACTTGCGCCGCCACACCGTGGTTCTTGACGGCGGCCATGGCGTTGGGCTCCGGGCAGGGCGGTGCAGGTTGACCCTATGAAACCCAAGTTGAACCCGCCTGGAACTGAGCGCTTGAAACTAAAGTGTGGATATACTGCTTTCAATTTCTGCTGTCAAAATCAAGTTGCGCCGCTACATCCGGGCAGGTTGCGGATGGGCTGCTGGCGCGCGGGTGGCGGCGCTGGAAGGTGCGGCGCCTCATGATGAACATCGCCACCGTGGTAAGGCGGTGCAGGTTGACCCTATGAAACCCAAGTTGAGACCGCCTGGAACTAAGCGCTTGAAACTAGAATGCGATGTTCCGCTTTCAAGATTTGCTTTCATTTTCAACTTGCACCACTACACCGTGGGGCCCGCCGCGGCGCTCGCCCTGCTGGCACTGCCCTTGGTAGGGCGGTGCAGTTTGTCCCTATGAAACCCATGTTGAAACTGCTGAAAATTAAGCGCCTGAAACAGAAAAATGATGTCCGACTGCTTTCAAGACCTGCTTTCAAATTCAACTTGCGCCGCTACACCTTGGCGTCCTCCACCGCCGCGGCGCTCGCCCTCCTGGTAGGGTGGTGCAGGTTGGCAGCATCAAAACCCGAGTTGAAAGAACCTATGGTTTCAGCGCTTGAAACTCAACATCATAAACTGCTTTCAACGGTTGCTCTCAATTTGAACTTGCGCCGCTACATCCTGGCGGCCATGCTAGGCACCCAGGCGGTGGCAGTGTCGGGGTACCACTCCTACCTCCAGGCAGTGGCTTACACTCGTCCACTTTTCGGCTCAACGTAAGCGCTTGCTGTGGGATAGGGGGTGCAATTTGGGGATGTTTAGGTGGTGTGTGAGGGGTGTTTAGGGGGTATGAGGTGGTATTATGGGGGGGGTAGGGTGTAGGGTGTACATTGTGTCAGAAACGGCTCAGGTTGAGCTGAGAAGTGGACGAGTGTAAGCCCCTGCCTCCAGGACGTGGCCCCCTCGCGCGCCGGGGCTTTTCTGGGGCTCACTAACACGCTTGGGGTGGGCGCGGGCATTGCGGCCAACTTACTGACCGGGTACATTCTGGAGACCACGGGGTCGTTCGCACTGGTATTTGTGGTGACCGCAGGGATGTACGTGTCATGTGGCGTGGTATGGAACACGTTCCTCCGCGGCCGGATGCTCTTCCCGTAGAGCTCCAGCCCGAGACCATTCATATTCATTTCGACTTTCGTCTCAAGGCGCTCACAAGCTGAAAGTCGGCTTATAATATTTTGTTTACTAGCTAGCTCCAAGGCGCTCACAGGCCGCCAAGGGAAACGGCGAGCGAGGAGGTCATTCATTAATTTGATTATCTTTAAATAGTTCACCGATGCAGCCGCACTGAAGCGCTCACTTGATAACATTAGATCAACCCTATCCACCAGAGCTGGTCTGGTGCTGAGGTTTAGGCGTTAAAGGAAAGGCAGTAGCTGTGCTGGACTTATTGATACAACACATTGTAAACACGAGCTGGTGGCGGGAGAATTCCAACACGCCAACATGCCACTCAGTCTTCCACCTCTGTGATTATCGCGCTTTCCTCTTCCTGCGGCGCCCATCGGCCCAATTCTGTTGGGAAGGGTTGGTCAAACGCTCCATGTGTCAGCGCCTTGGGGCTCGATGAATGTCCGGTAAACATAGAAAAACTCCCGACCCTCTTACGCGGTCGGGTCTGCGCACGTCAGCCTCCCTCTCGCCGCGGTTATATTTTCTTCGGACCAACGTTCATCGAGTCTCCAGGCGCTCACACGGTAGGCATCAGCCACCTCCAACTGTCATTTCGCCTCCCCCCGAGCTATCTAGGTTCACGACAGCGCGGAGTGCTTCGAGTCGAACGAGATGAAGGCAGTGGTTGATTCAGATTTGGAATACTTGACACATTTCACCGTCGCGGGAGCTCTTTCGGTCTTCAGTCAAGGGGGCTATTGACCTGATGCACCGAGAGTTTTCGCTCTAACTCTAGAGCTTGTACTCAGGAGTGCTATCGCTCTGATGCCTAATGCATGGAAACACTGATGCTATTCTCGCTAAACTTTTTCTGATCTTGATACAAATTACACCGTACACCGTCTTGATGTGTCTGTGGTGGTCACCCCCCACGTGAATTTCACACTTATTTGTTCATTATTGTATTCCAGCTCCCGGCGCCGTGGGGGTTGGGCTGTTTCCTGACAGGAGCCGCCTAGCAGGCGCCGGCGTAGGAGAGTTTGCGGGGGGTGGCAAGGGCGGCGCGCGGCGCGCCGAAGCTGCCGATGCGGCGGGCAGCGGAGGCGCACGTGGAGGGCGACGGGCGCCTGGCGAACCGCGCGCTGCGAGCTGCCGATCCCACGGGCGACGCCTCCGCCTCCGAGCCCTCCGCCTGCGCCGCTCCCGCCGCCACGTCCCCCCCCCCTGTGATGGTGTACGGGCGGCGCGCCGCTCGCCTCTTCTTGAGCACCACCGCCGCCGCCGCCACTGCAGTCTTCTTGTCGTAGTGCGCCATCGCCGCGCGCATCCCCTCGTAGGTACCGAACCACACCACCCCCTGCTGCAGCGAGTCGGCGAGGCGGACGCGCGTGAGCTTGAGCGCCGCCGCGCCCAGCTTAGCCGCCGCCAGCGGGTGGCCTGCCGTGACCGCCTTGTGCAGCAGCTGCCCGCCGTAGTAGGGCGACAGCGCCAACACCGTGGCCGTCGCCGCCGCCGCCGCGCACACGCTGCCCATCACCACGCCCTCCACGACCAGGCTCACGCGCGAGGGCGGTTGGGTGCCCACAGACCCGGGGTGCACCCACAGCCCCATGTGCCGCCGCTCGTCCGGCGTCCGCCCCTCGAGATGCTCCTTGATTTTGCCGTAGAGGCCGTACTCGATGACGCAGTGCACGGCGATGGGGAGGCCGCGGGCGGCGAGGGAGAGGGAGGACACCAGGCCGAAGCCGCCGCCCAGCTTGGAGACGATCACGGGGGTCGCGATGTTGGCGCCGCCGACGGCGACGAGGGTGGGAAGGCCCAGCGCGGAGACGGCCATGCGCATCGTGCACCCATACACCACGGAGGGCCCCAGGGTGGAGGTGACTCCCTTTTTCACCATGCCCCACAGGCGCTGGGTGTGCCGCGAGCTCATGCGCTCGTTCAGGATCTTGTTCAGGTGGTAACCGTTGTGCCAGCCATCGAACACCACGCGCGTGCCCTAAGCGTCAGGTCAACCAAACCAAACAACGCTCGCTGCGTCAGAGGGTGTCTCCAGTGCCAGAAAACACGCGTTTTGTAACTTTGACGTCTGAGCACAAATATCATAAGGATTTTCGAGAGAAGACGTGGTTTACGCGGCGAGCGTCACGTGCGCGTCCCCACCTTCACCAAGTCGCGGGAGTACTGCGGGTGCAGCACGAGGGAGGAGAGGCCATTGGCGGTGGCGTACACGCTGCAGTCGGCTGTTGAAACGAAGAAGAATAGGAGAACGGAGGGTCAGGACTCGTGGCGGCGGGTGAAGAATTGGGGCATATATCCGAAAACGTGGCGGGCTCTGGGAAGGGACAAACAACGTATTTAATCCCCGTGGATAAGGATGGCTGGATTCGACGCTGGAGAAGCCCTGGGCCGCGGCGACGCGGGGGCGCGGGGGGATATCGGTGGAAAATGCAACGTACCGACGAGCCTGGTGCCGGTGGAGATGAGGCCGTCGCGCAGGAGCTCGTGCGGGGCGAGCAACAGAGCCGCCGCCATGGCGAAGAGACGCGTTTCTCGCTGGGGAGAGAAGCCTTTTCAGTGGATTCGCTTGCCGTTCGGCGAAGCGCACGTTAGTCAGCAGGGAATGCGGGTGAGGCGAGGAGCAGTGTAGCGCTTCAACAGCACCGCAACCCCCGAACCGGGTGTAGCGATGCTGAAGCTCCTGCGCCGGCGCGGAGTGACCTCGGCACCATGTTGGCAATTGGTAAGGGGCAAAAGAAGGGCATCAAAACGCGTCGCGTTGGCGGAAGATTCTACCCTTTGAGCTCGAGTATCGACCAATATAAACACTCCATTTGGAGCAGAAGGTGTAAAAATGGTCCAAAAACGACAGTAAAATCGCCTGTTTTGGGAGCGATTTTGAGAACGCATTTTTGACTCCCTGGTTTTTGGTGCCACGTGGCGTGGGACGAACTCCCTGGGAAACTCCTCTCTTGAGCTGTTGGGTCACACCCGACTGCCGTTTGTAGTGGGGCTCAGGGGCGGGCACCCGGGTGCAGTATTCGGCGGTGAACTTTCGGTTTCCATTTGCGTGAAAACCGTCTATTGGTATGTCGGCGGGAACATGGTCGGACTATCGGAGAGCGCGAGGCGAGGGCGCTGTGCGCGTTGGGCGAGGGCGAGCGCGGCGGCGAGGGCGCGCGTTGAGGGCAAGGGCGAGGGCGGCGCGCATTGAGGGGGCGGGGGCGGGGGCATGGGCCGGGCAGGGGTGCTGCCTTACATGTCAAGCCACTGGACCCCAGTCTACCCGTGTGAGCTCACGTGATCCATATCTCAATGACTCAAGGCACGTGCGTCCGCAGCGAGCTCGTCATAGGACTGCCTGAAATAGCCAGAGAAAAACATTTCAACACGCCCATGTTCAGCTGACATTCGATTCGTGGTGGCTATCAGCACAGCGTGCATCTTCGTGAAACGTAGTAGCTCTAGTCGATGGGAATAGGGATTCCGTCTAGTAGTCTGTCCGGCAGGGATTCGCCCTGAGCGTCTACTCCACATCGGGCTCGTCATCCATGAGCTGCACCGCGCTGGCCCACGCGCGGCGCGCCTCGCTCATCGCTGACGGCGCGTCGGAGGGCGCCATGCTCGAGTCGCTCTCGTGCCCGTCCCCGTCCCCGCCCCTGCCGCCCCCGCCACGGCCGCCCCCAACCCCGCCCCCGCCGCCCCCGCCCCCGCCGCCGAAGTAAGCAGAGTCACTGACATTGACGCTCTGCTTGTGCTCGTGCGACGTGTGCATGCTGACAGCCATGTGGCCGCCGCTCTCGACGAACTCCGCCTGGCGCGAGTGCCGCATCATGGTCTCGCCGTACTCGCTCACCGCCTCAACGCAGGGCCGGGTAGAAAAAACAAACGCTCGCCTCATCATAGTTTGTCATTCCAACCAATGAACGAGGGATTTAAGTGCGGTGGATGACATGGCGAGTGAGAATATTTTGCCTGGCTGTAACATGCGGTTGAGGACGCGGCGAGCATGTCAAACTTGGGTGTTCTCGTTACGTCACTACTCCGTGCTTGATCGTTAGACTCGAGGTGGGAAAAAGCAGGTGGTTATGCTGGTTATGTTGTCACACGCGGACCCACCTCGCTCTCGCCGCTCTCGCTCCGGCGGGCGCTCATGAAGCCGTCGTCCCCGCCGACGCCGACGGACTCGTTGTAAACTGCGCTGGGTCGCCGGCTCCCCTTGCCGCCGCCGCCGCCGCCACCGCCGCCCGCCACCCCCGAGTTCTGCTGCCACCTGGAAGCCGCGTGCCGCGACGCCGAACTGCGGCCCTCGTCCCCCTCCCCGCCCATGCTCCCCCCCACGCTCCCCTCCACGCTTCCCCTGCCCCCCGGGCCCGCGCTGCCCCCCACGCCCTGCCCCCTCTTGCCGCGGTCCACCGGCGCGGACAGCGCCTCCAGGCTCTGCCCCAGCAGCTGCCACTGGCAGCAGGGTCATTGAGAACAAGCACTCGACTGAGATCCAAGAAGCATTAAACTTGAGTGTGGATGTTTATACAGACTCGCGGAAGAGGAAGAGGAGATGAAACGTCGGTCGAGTGCTCGTCGTCTCCAACCCCCCGTGCCTGGTGGAACACCCCGCCGTCGACCCGGCGGCTGTCACCGTACACCTCTCCGATGACGTCATCGCAGTTCCCCGTGATCATGCCCAGCGCCAGGGGCTTACACTCGTCCACTGTTCAGCTCAACTTGAGCCGTGTCTGACACACTAAAATCCCCTACACAACCTAAACACCCCCTAACACCCGCTTAACCCGGGCTATACAACCCCTACGCGCACCCCCTATCCCATAAGAAGCGCTCAAGTTGAGCTGAGAAGTGAACGAGTGTAAGCCCCTGCCCAGCGCGCTGCTGATGTCGCCCTCGAAGGCCTGCCAGTACCAGTCCAGGAACCAGTTGGTCAGCATGCGCTTCGAGGTGACGCACCGCTTCAGAGCCTCGCGCCGCGCCTCCACGTCCTGCCGCCAGAGTCCTTCACAACAAGCACTCGAACAAAGATCGGAGCTGACTTACAGTGAGAATGACTGCTCATGCAGACGCGCAGACTCGGCTGGTCGAGGATTTAGGGTTTAGTGTCTACTGTTTAGGGTCAAGGGTTTAGGGTCAAGGGTTTAGGGTCGATTCAACTTCAGTCGAGTGCTCTCACAGACCACCCTGCCTGGACGTGGTGTACCCACTTGGAGAGCGCCGTGAGCTTGAAGAGGCGCTGCTGGTTGCTGCACGCCGTGGTGTAGTGGCGCAAGTTGAAACTGAAACCAAAATCTGAAACCCGTTTATCATATTTTAGTATCAAGCTCTTAGATCCAGGCGCTTTCCATGTGGGTTTGATAGGGTCAACCTGCACCGACCTACCTTGGTGATGAGGCGGGCCAAGCGCTGGTGCTCGGCGGTGAAGGCGCGCCACTCGCCGTACATGCAGCGCACCAGCTGGCGGCGCGCAGCAGCGGCGTGGAGCCGGAAGCTGTGCAGTGCCAGCTCCTGCTCAGTGTAGCGGCGCAAGTTGGATTTGAAAGCAGAAGTTGAAAGCAGCATATCACACCTTAGTTTTGAGCGCTTAGTTCCAGGCGGTTTCAACTTGGTTTTCATAGGGTCAATTTGCACCGCCCTACCTTTGTGTGGGTAGTGTTGACGTGCGCGGTCCAGCAGCGCCACGTGGTTGAGAGGGACGCACGGTAACGCGCGTGCATCATACGGCGGAACCCGGCGTTCTGGCGCCGGAGACAGACGACGCGCTCGCGCCACGCCTTCCAGGCCTTGTCCCGGCGCTTGGTGCCCTGCTTGAGAGCGCTGCGACGGAGCAGCCAGCGGCGGGAGCACAGCGCGCGCGCGTTGGAGCGCCATGTAGTAAGCGCCCGCCCCACCCGCACGCGCGTCACGGTGTTGTACGCGGTGGCGAGGCGGCGCTGGAAGGCGCGCTCGCCGCAGGTGGCGGCGAACCATACGGAGAACGCGGCGGTGGCGGTGTGGCGGCGCCGCGCGGAGTGCACGCGCGCCGCGCACCGCGCCAGGCCCTTCCGGGTCTTGACCGCGCGCGTCCACCCCAGCAGGCAGCGCGCCGCGTACACCGCGCGCCGGCGGCTGACGACCTGGTCCAGCACCCCGCGGCGGTGCCGCCGGTGCCGCGCGTACGTCGCCATGGCCCCCAGCGTGCGCCACCGCAGCTGCAACTGCGCCTCCCCCACCGAGGGTCTGCTATACATTGTTTGCCACAACGTCGGGGCAGACGTATGCGCCTCATCCGGGGACAAGGGCTAACCGCTGACGGAGGTGACGGTGGTGGCAGAGCCTCGCAGATATTGCCCGCCAGGTTTTAGGATGCCGTTGAACCCACGAGAAACGAGGGTTCACACTGCGGTGGATGACGTGTCGGACAATGTCCGGCAGGCCCTGCCCCCAACGCGACCCGCCGCACCACTCCCTCGGCGGCGTTGAAGCGCCGCGTGCGCCGGTCGGCGTCGCCCCGCCACTTCTGAAACGCGCGCGACGCCGTGCCCGCCGCAAACCTGTTTATTGCGCGCGCCAGCAGCCCGCGCATGCGCACCGCCTCTGCAGTCCACTCCGTCCAGCGGTCGAGCGCGCGCGAGGTGACGGAGTGGCGGATGCGGGACACCGCGCGGTTGGCGCGGCGGCGGAAGGACCCCGCGCGCGCCGCCTCCGTGTGCCACGCCGCGAACGACACATGCGTGCGCAGACGAACCATCCGCGCCACCCCCTGCGTGAACCGGTGATTCTTCACGCGGCTGGACGCCTGGCAGGAGGGTCACTCAGAACAACAAGAGACCGAGATCGGAGCATGATATCACATTGTGGGTGAATGCTCATCCAGACGCGCGGAGAAGGAGGAGGAGACTCAACGTCGGTCGGTTGCTTGTTCTCAAACCCCCCCCTGCCTTGACCGACACCACGGTGCGCCACACCTTCCACGCGCGGTCCAAACAGCTCCGCGAAACGGCCAGCAGCGCGCGCTTCAGCCGCCCGCACGCGGTCCTGCGCTCAGGGGCCTCCACTCGCCAACGTTCCCGCTCAATTTTAGCACTCATCGTGGGATACGTTGGCAGATTCCAGTGACGAAAAGGTCTCAGGTTGAGGCTGTAAGTGGACGAGGGTTTCGCCCCTGCCTCCGCTCCGCCACAACGGCTTCCCACTTGGCGAACGCGGCCGCTTGGCCCGTCGCCTCCCAGCGCCGCACGCACTTGCCCAACCGGTAGCGCAGCGACACGGCGGCGTCAACGGCGTCGTACCATTGGTTGAACGCCACATTCTGGCCAATCCGCAGCATCCGCGTGAGCAGCCGCCGCTGCCACGTGCGCTCCTCCTGACGCTGCGCGGCGGTCTGGCTCCATCGGGCAAACGCGCCGTGCGTCTTGGAAAAGCGCATGCGCGCGATGGCCCGCTTGGCGACCGCGCGGCGGGCGCGGCGGGTCAGCGCGGTGGAGGACCAGCCGTGGAAGGCGGACGCCAGCGCGCGCATGTACAGGTGCGCCGCCACACGGTGCGCGGCGGAGCGGGCGCGCGCCACGCGGTTCACGCCGCCGATCAGGGGCTTACACTCGTTCACTTTTTAGCTCAACTTGAGCGGTGTCTGTCACAAAAAGCCACCCTACACACCCTACACACCCTCCAAGCCCCCCTAATCACGGGCTACACAACCCCTACGCGCACCCCCTATCCCATACGAAGCGCTCATGTTGAGCTGAAAAGTGGACGAGTGTAAGCCCCTGCCCCCGACCCAGGCGTTGAACGCGGCGGCGGCGGCGGACAGACTCATGCGCCGCTGCAGCGCCTGCGCCCGCGCGCGGCACACTTTCTGCGCGCGGACGGCGTTCGACCAACCGTGCAGCCCCACGGCCAGCGCCGCCGTGGACCAGAGCCGTGCACTATCAGCAACCAGTCAGAAAGCGTCGGGGCCAGACTAGGGAGCAGGATGCGGCGAGTGTGAACGAGTGGGCCGGGGAGGAGGAGGCGGCGATTGCGTACAGGTGCAAAACGAGCAAAGAGTGTGTACGTCCAGTGGCGATGCAGGCGTTGAGGCCTGTCGTGGACCGAATTCAGGGTTTAGGGTTTAGGGTTTTAGGGTTTAGGGTTTTGGGGTTTTGGGTTTTGGGCTGAGGCCTGCCGTGGACCAGCGCAGCACCATGGCCCTGGCCTGCGCGCGCCGCCCCCGCAGATCCACCGTCGCCGAGTGCTACGGGCATACATATATAGCTCGCAACGTCATAAGATGCCAATTGACTCAAACGATGAAGTTGCCAAATGCGTTGGATGGCGTGGGAGGCGATTTCTGCCAGGCCCTATGTGGTTGCGAGCATTATCTGTCAGGCCCTACCTCGCGCCAGCGCCGCAGCGCCTTGAAGGCATTGGACCGCATCATGCGCACGGCGAAGAGCGCGCCGCTGTCCGTGGCGGCGATGACCGCTAGCGTGAGGGTGGCCCACGCGGTGAAGGCAGCCACCGCCGTGCGCCACTGCGCGCGCCACAGCAGCGCGCGGGCCTTGACCCGCACGCCGCGCATTGTCGCCGTCCGCGCGCGCCACCGCTCGAACCCCAGTGCCAGCCACCTCGAGCCCCACTTGGCCGCGATGCGCCTGGCGAGCTCCACTACCCGCCGCGCTCGGCTGCCCGCCCCCGCGCGCTCCGACCGGCCGGCCCACGCTCTGAACGCACCCCGCATCGATCCGCGCATGACCTTGTCCCCGACGATCCGCAGCAGGTGCCGCTCGCGCCGCCGCTGCTTGACGCCGGCCTCCCACGTCAGGAACGCGCTGTGCAACTGCCGCCCCAGCACCCGCAACACGAGGCTGGACAGCCGAGACCGCCGCTGGACCTTGCCATGCGCGAGGTTGAACCACGTGTTGACCGCAGCGGTGAGGTTGCAGCGCTGCCAGCGCGCGGTCATCCGCAAACAGATAACCTCGAGCCGCCGCCGCTCGCTCGCGCCGCCCCACCACCCCTCGAACGCCGCGAGGATCGCGCGGCGGTGCAGCCTAGCCACGGCGCGCTGGAGCACCACTCGCTGGCGGCGGTTGAGGGCCACGGTCTGGCGCCAGCTCCGGAGCGCGGAGGACGACACGCGCTTGGTGAGGTGGCTGACGACGCGCCGGGTTACCCACCGCTGCGTGACGAGCGACCGCGCGTGGCGCGTCCAGGTCGCCAGCGCCTTCCTCGCCCGGCCCTGGACGGTCGTCCTCTCCGCCAGGGCGCACACTGCTCGCCGCGCCTTTGCTGCCGCCACCGCGGAGTGCCAGACCCTCATCGTCCGCGTCACGAGCATCCTCGCGGCGACCCGCGCCGCCATTGCCGCCACCTTCACGCGCTGCCGCGCCACACCCTCGTACACGGCGCGAACCTCCGAGCCGTAGAAGGAGGCATCACTGATCCACTCCTGCCGCGTGACGTTGATCTCGCCGCGCACGTTCAAGGCCAGCGACCGCATATCCTCGCGCAAGGCGAGCATCTCACGCTCCACTTCTTTGCGGGCACGCACCTCCTTGAGCACGAACGCGCTCCACTCCTTGATCAGCACGCCGGCCATGAGGGCCAGATACGTACCGCTCGCCGCGTCATAGAATGTGGTGACGAGCGTGGGTTGGGTTCACAGCGTGGTTAATGTAATGATGTGGTGAGCGTGGAACATTCGTCCCTGCCGGACATGGAGCGCAGCGCGTTGCCCTGGTCGTCGGCGCCGGTGTGTTGGTGCCCCGGCGGCGGCGCGCGCGCGTGCTGGTAGTGCCGGTGGTTCCCCCCGCCCCCACCGCCCCTGACCCCGCCCCCGCCGCCGCCCCCGCCAGGTGTTGATGCGGGCGATGTCATCCCGCTCTTGATCTTCGTCTCGTGGAACGCGATTTTCTCCTTCATGGAAAGCTCCGTGGGGCTGCCGCTCGTGGGAATGTGATCCCCAACCCCCTCCAATTCCGCCCCTGCCGCAAGCACCGCCGCCACCACCTCGCCCTCGCCACCACCCCCGACGCCGCCGCCCTCGCCGCGGCCGCTCTCGCTGCCGCCGGCGGGCGCGCCGTTCGCAGTGTGCCCGTTTCCGCACGACGACTCGGCGACGTCCGTGAGCCCTGGCGTCAGCGCGTGCACATCCGGCGAGCCAATACCCGAAGCGCCGACGGCGGACGGATGTGGAGCGGCGCCGACGGACGGCGGCGGCTGAAACGGGTCATACTGCGGCCGCAGCGAGCTAGGAATGCGCATGACCTCGACTGTGAGAACGAAAGAAGGCAGTCTCCGGTTGCGCAGGCGCATGATGGCGGTGCTCCACCCCTCGCCGTGCGGCTCGTCATCCGTCTCCCACTGCTCGTTGATGCCGAAGTTGAAGTTGAAGAAACACAGCTTGCTGGCGCCGCGCTTGCGCACCTGGAGCAGCTTGCCGCCCGCGGCGTTGGAGCGGAACCCAAGGAAGCGGCCTTGTTTGATGACGACGAGGTGCGTGGCCGGGTCGGCGATAGAGCTGGCGTCGCGCAGCCCCGACGGCGTGAACTCCACCACCTCCGTCGCCGTGCGCAGCTGCGGCCCGGCATTGGGGGCGGCGGCGGTGGCGGCGGCGGGGGAGGGCGCCGCGGACTGCGGCGTGCCGTCCGAGGCGCTGCGCACCACGTAGGGCAGCCCGTCGATCTATGCGGGGTGGGACAGCGAACGAGGGGGGCGCGGTCAGAACACAGCTGGCGCCGCGGCTTTGTGTAGCGTGCCTGCTTCGTGGGATCTCTTGCGTACTGGTAAGCACAGCTCTGGTGAGAAGAGTCGGTGGTTGATAATATCAGAAGAATGAAGAAGTGACGTTGCGCTGTGTGTGTCACTCACCGCGAAGGCCACCATGTCGCCGTTGTTGAGCCCGCCGGCCTGCTCCTCGTTATCGCTGTCGCTGTCTCCCAGCATGGAGCCCTGCGCGCTGAATTCCAGCGAGCGGTCGTGCGTGCGCCGCTGCGGGGTCAAGCCGTCGGGCTCGCCTGTGCACTCACGCGTGTGCGGAGGGAAGGTTCGTGTCAGTGGGGGGCGCCCCGAACGTACAGACAGAGGTGCCGGCGGTGGCGGGGGCGGTCACCACGAGTGACGACCGATATGAGACTGAGAGGCAGAAAATCACAAGATATCGCCGAAGCAACCCAAGGATCGTGCATGCGGTGGGGAGCCGGGGACTGAGGGATGGTTGAGGACGCACCGCTACCGGTGTAGAATATCGCCGCCGCCGCCTTGCGCGCCCACTCGTTGGACGTCGCCATGATGCCCGTCATCGCGCCCGCCGCGTCGCCGCCCTGCGCGGTGGAAAGACAGAGACTCGGCGCGTCAGGGATCTTTTGCGCGTTAAAGAGGGCGCCAGGTGAGAGAACTCCGGTCCGCCCGAGAGGGCCGCGGCGAAATTGCGGCTCCTGCGCGAGTGTCCAAGTCCTCGCGTGCCCGCCGTTCGACCGGGGGCGCCACCCAGAGTCATATCTGTGTGTCGTGGGTAAACATCGCGACGAAAAACATGCTGACAATAATGGGCACACTCCTGAAACCTGACGGCGGTGGGTGCCTCGAAAACTCCAAGGGCAGCCGATGCACGGTGGAAGGGAAGCTCACCGGCACGCGTGGCACGGGACAGCTGGGACGGGCGATCGCCGCGCGCGTCCAGCAAAACGCACGGCGCCGGTGCAAGTGGGCACGCGAACGGCGAAGCCGAATATTTATTTATTTTAATTTTTAACTTTTGCTGCGATTCGATTTTGCAGGATTCTTACACGGCAATTAGAAATTTAGGCCGCCTAGATTTTAGGCGCGTTAGGGTATAGGGTTTAGCAGGACGATTACGAGAAACCCTATACTCGTACTCGCACTCGCGCAGCTGCGCGTGAAACAAAAAAACCGC
>Ga0307489_10001096_pt1 | contig 17578 bp, 34 predicted proteins | sample SB12metaG_FD_202247 | JGI IMG/M metagenome (GOLD analysis project Ga0307489, IMG submission 202247) | Sea-ice brine microbial communities from Beaufort Sea near Barrow, Alaska, United States - SB 1.2 | ecosystem: Environmental > Aquatic > Marine > Coastal | place: USA: Alaska | collected...
CCTTTGAGCGCTGTCAGCGTGAAGCGAGAGAACTTTCTCATACTCTAGGAATATTTCCGACGGACAACCACGTGTGCGCCCGCCCGTCAACGTCGTATTACTGTGATATGACCTAGCAGGCGATGCCTTTGATAACAACAATGTTGAACGACTCGGCCGGCCGGATCACACACTGCTTCCCGCTGCCGGGCCGAGCGACACCGGTGTCGGGCACAACAGGTCGTTCGTTCCTTTACTGAGTGTACAATACCGAAGTGGGGCGTTGCAAGTATATGTGATTGATTCTGATTGGCAATCGGGCGAGTCTGGACGAGCGCGAAAAATAGATTGTTAATGTCGGCGCTTAGCGCCGAGATAAAACATTTTTGGGGATGTTGTTTCCAAAAAATCACAGCAGAGCTGCCTCGCCCGCTCACTCGTCAGTGAGGCAACCAAGGAGTCTGAATATGTAAGTGATTGATTATGCTTGGCATTCGGGCGAGTCTGACCGCACGGAGCAAGTGGGTAACCATCGACGGCTGGCGACACGAAAGAATGAGCGTCTGTTGCCAACGATGCACGAGGAGCCGAATGAGCATCCAAGCCTAGACTACGCCTGAATTAGAAGAGTGGAAAGAGGTTTCCAGACCTGGATGAGAGGGCAAAAGAGCAAAACGGTGCTTCGCGACGTGGATGAGAGGGGCGCAACAGCAAAAGGTATTTTCCCGACCGGGAATCGAACCCGGGTCTCAAGAGTGAGAGTCTTGTATCCTAACCGACTAGACTATCGGGAACGCCGTATGGGCAGATCCACCATTGCTGATGGGACAGATGTGGGGAGGTAATGAAGCTTCGACGCTTCTCAGTCGGATGCTGACGAAGTTGAAAGTTGGGTACAATAACCCAGAATCAGTTGCCCCAACAACCGACGCTTCGAGAGTCTACCGACGCGAGCCTCGCGGGGCCGAGCGCCGGAGCGCGAGCGCCGCCGCGACACGCTTCTTTTTCCGGCATCGTGTTCATTTTGGCTGCCTGCCGGACCCGCTTAGGGAGCGGGGGCGCGACAACGGAAGCGTCGCGGTCGCCAACCCGAACCCTAACCCAAACCTAAACCAAACCCTGTAAAACCCTACAAACCCTAAAACAATCGATGGGCAACTGAAGGCACTCACATGGCGGCGTGCTAAAATGGAGCGTGGCACACGCAAGCGTGTGTTCGCACTCCCCAACCGTTTTCCATTCTGCCCCGCACGGCACCCCCCCAATTCTGCCCCGCACAGCCGCCACCTTGCGCACCAAAGGAAATAGCAACCATGGCGGAGCTAAGCGATGCAGAGAAGACCTCCGTCACGATCGTCACCGGGTTCCTCGGTGCCGGCAAGACGACGCTGGTGAACCACATCCTGAAGGGGGACCACGGCAAGATCATCGCGGTGATTGAGAACGAGTTCGGCGCGGTGAGCATCGACGACGCGCTGGTGGGCGAGAACATGAAGGAGAAGGAGGCAGGGGCTTACACTCGTCCACTTTCCAGCTCAACTTGAGCGCTTTGTAAGGGACAGGGGGTGCGCGTACTGTAGGGATTGTGTAGCCCGTGTGAAGGGGGTGTAAGGGGGTGTTTAGGGTGTGTAGGGTGTGTAGGGTGTTTTCTTGCGTCCGACACGGCTCAAGTTGAGCTGATAAGTGGACTAGTGTAAGCCCCTGGAAGGAGGACGTCATCACCATGGACAACGGGTGCGTGTGCTGCACCGTGCGCGGCGACCTCGTGCGCGCGCTGCTCACGCTCAAGGACCGGCCCAAGAAATTCGACCACATTATCATCGAGACGACCGGGCTGGCGGCAGGGGCTTACACTCGTCCACTTTTCGGCTCAACTTCAGCGCTTTGTATGGGATAGGGGATGCGCGTAGGGATTGTGTAGCCCGTATTAAGGGGGCGTAGGGGGTATTTAGGGTGTGAAGGGTGTGTTCGTGTGTCAGACACGGCTCAAGTTGAGCTGGGAAGTGAACGAGTGTAAGCCCCTGGCTGGCGGACCCGGCGCCTGTGGCGTTCACGTTCTTCATCAACCCCGAGATCGCCGACGCGTACCGCATCGACTCCATTCTCTGCCTCGCCGACGCCAAGCACATCGGAATCCACCTGGAGGAGGAGAAGCCAGACGGTGCGGTCAACGAGGCGGTGTCGCAGGCAGGGGCTTGCACTCGTCCACTTCTCAGCTCGACTTGAGCCGTGTCTGACACAAGAAAACACCCTACACACCCTAAACACCCCCTAGCACCCCCTTTACACGGGCTACACAACCCCTATGCGCACCCCCTATCCCATTCAAAGCGCTCAAGTTGAGCTGAGAAGTGGACGCGTGTACGCCCTTGGTCGCAGGTGGCGTTTGCTGACCGCATCCTGCTGAACAAGATCGACCTGGTGTCGCCCGAGCAGCTGCAGGACGTGGTGGACACCATCAGGTCCATCAACGCCGTGGCGGAGGTGATCCAGACCACCAACTCGTCGGCAAGGGCTTACACTCGCTCACTTCTCAGCTCAACTTGAGCGCTTTTTATGGGATAGGGGGTGCGCGCAGGGGTTGTGTAACCCTTGTGGTGGTAGCGGGTGTTGAGGGTGGTGCGTAGGGTGCCTTTGTGCGTCAGACACGGCTCAAGTTGAGCTGAAAAGTGAAGGAGTTTAAGCCCCTGCTCGTCGGTGGATTTGGACAAGGTGCTGGGAGTGAGCTCGTTCTCCATCGAGAAGACGCTGGAGATGGACCCCGCATTCCTGGATGATGAGGAGGCGGAGGCGGAGGCGGAGGCGGAGGCGGAGGCGGCCAAGGCCAAGGCAGGGGCTTACGCTCGTCCACTTCTCAGCTCAACGTAAGCGCTTTCTGTGGGACAGGGTGTGTGTTTAGAGGTTGTTTAGGGGGGGTTCATGGGGATTTTAGGGTATAACATGGAGGGTTTAGGGTGTGATAGGGTGTGTTTGTGTTAGAAACGGCTCAAACTGAGCTGAGAAGTGGATGAGTGTAAGCCCCTGGGCCAAGGCGGCGGTGGAGTGCAAGGACTCGGACTGCAAGGACTCGGACTGCAAGGCAGGGGCTTAGACTCGTCCACTTTTCAGCTCAACCTGAGCCGTTCTGATTCAAAAACACACCCTGCACACCCCCTCATACCCAATAACAACTCCTAAGCAGCCCCTGAACAACCCCTAGACGCGCGCGCTATCCCAGAGAAAGCGCTTACGCTGAGCTGAACAGTGAACGAGTGTCAGCCCCTGGTGCAAGGACGAGTCGCACGGGCACGCGTACGGCACCGCGGCGGCGGGGGCCGGGCACGGGCACGGGCACGGGCACGGGGAGGTAGTCGAGCCCGCTGCGAAGAAGCCGCGTAAGAAGAAGCACGACCTCACCGGCGTCTCATCCGTGGGCATCCTGTGCGAGGCAGGGGCTGACACTCGTTCACTTCTCAGCTCAACTTGAGCGCTTTTCATGGGATGCGGGGTGCGCTTAGGGGTTGCCTAGCCCGTTTTAAGGGTGTGTCAGGGGGTGGCTAGGGTGTGTAGGGTGTTTTTGTGTGTCAGACACGGCTCAAGTTGAGCTGAAAAATGAACGAGTGTAAGTCCCTGGTGCGAGGGCGAGCTGGACTTCACCGCCGTGAACACCTTCATGATGACGCTGCTGCAGGAGAACGCGCTCAACATCTACCGCTCCAAGGGCGTGCTGTGCTTCAAGGACCAGGGCAACACCAAGTTCGTGTTCCAGGCAGGGGCTTACACTCGTCCACTTTTCGGCTCAACTTAAGCGCGCTCTGTGGGATAGGGGCTGCATTCAGGGGGGGTCTAGGGGGTGTCGAGGGGGTGTCGAGGGGGTTCCAGGGGATGTCAAGATATATTAGGGGGTATTTAGGGTGTATTTTGTGTCAGAAATGGCTCAGGTTGAGCTGGAAAGTGGACGAGTATAAGCCCCTGGTTCCAGGGCGTGCACGAGCAGATCAACTTCGGGCCGAGCTCTGTGGAGTGGGCCGAGGGGGAGAAGCGCATGAACCGCATGGTGTTCATCGGCCGCAACCTCAACCGCAAGGAGCTGGAGGACGGCTTCAAGTCCTGCCTCGCCAAGTAGAGTGCCGCACACGCAACACCCGGCGGTGCAAGTTGCAGTTATATTGACGGCCCTGGTATATATTACGTACAGAACATTAGCTGCGCGCGCATTCTTTTTCATCCGAGACGCATTTGAAATTCACAAATTGTGTAAATATTAAAAATATAAAGAGCAAACGTGCTCCTTCGGTGACTAGATATCATACTTATTTCCTCCCCCTTGTACCCCCCCCCCGCCGCTCCCCTATAACCCCCTCCCACCCCGCGCTCGGCCCTCACGCTCACGTCCTCCAGATGCGGCATGTGTTGTCCTTGCTCCCAGTGATGATGTAGTCGCCCTCGTAGTAGCGCCTGATAGATATTGCTTGCCACGTCATAGGACGCCGATTCGCTCAAGAAACGAGGGTTCACAATGCGTTGGATACCGTGGCAGGCAATGTGTGCCTGGCAGATATTGCTTGTCAGGTCATACGACGCCGATTCACTCAAGAAACGAGGGTTCACAATGCGTTGGATACCGTGGCAGGCAATGTGTGCCAGTAGGTCCGAGCAAGGGCCGGGAAAGTAACGCCAGAATGTAAAAGTACTTAAGGTTTAGTGTTTAAGTCTGAGGGTTTTATTTTCACGAGACGACCCCCCTAATACCCCCCTATTACCCCCCTAAAATCAAAATATACCTCTCTTGACTGGTAAACGCTGGGGTCACTTTACGGGGCCTTGCTCGGACCCAGCCAGGCCCCACCTCGTAGTTGAACGCGCACGAGAAAATTTCGTCGGTGTGTCCCTCTAGGATCTGCGTGCACGCGCCAGTGTCCGTGTCCCACAGGCGGCACTGCTTGTCGCTGCTGGCCGTTATCACCTTGCTGCAGGGGCTTACTCTCGCTCACTTCAGAGCTCAACTTGAAGACCTTCCGGAAGACATCGCTCACGTTAGAGCTCAACTTGAGCACCCTCGGGACACATCCATGGGTTATTTTGGGTTATATGGGGGACAAAGTAAGTTCAAGTTGAGCGGAAAGCGGCAAGGTAAGCTGAAGTTGAGCGGAAATGGGAACGAGGGTAAGCCCCTGCCTTGGTGCCCTGCGGGTTGAAGGACACCTTGCTGATCTCGCCCTCGTGCCCCGCCAGCACGTGCGTGCACGCCCCCGTCATCACGTTGTACACGCGCGCCGTCGCGTCCGCCGATCAGGGGCTTACACTTGTCCACTTTTCAGCTCAACGTGAGCGCTTTTTGTGACATAGGGGGTGCTTTGAGGAGTCGTTTAGGGGGTGTTTACAGGGTGTAAGGGGGTGTTTAAGGGGTGTAAGGGGGGTTTTAGGGTGGCATTTTGTGTCAGACGCGGCTCAGGTTGAGGTGAAAAGCGGACGAGTGTAAGCCCCTGCCGCCGACGCGCTGACCATCTGCTTGCCCGTGGCGTCGAACGCGACGTCCAACACCTCGTCGCTGTGGCCCTGCCGCACCTGCAGGCAGGGGCTTACGTCCGTTCACTTTTCAGCTCAACGTATGCGCTTCTGATGGAATAGGGGGTGCGTGCAGGGGTTGCGTAGGGGATGTTAAGGACGTGTCAGGGGGCATTAGAGGGTATCAGGAGGTATTGGGGAGTGTTCAGAGTGAATTTTGTGTCAGAAACGGCTCAGGTTGAGCTGAGAAGTGGACGAGTGTAAGCCTCTGCCTGCAGGCAGCGTCCGCTGCCCACGTCCCACAGGCGGCACGTGCGGTCGATGCTGCCGCTGACCACCAGGTTACTGGCGTAGTTGAACTGCGTGCTGCTCACCTCGCTGCGGTGCCCGCTCAGCGTGTGGATGCACCGCCCCGTGCGCACGTCCCATATCCGCGAGTCGTGGTCGAAGCTGCCCGTCACGATCTGGTCGCCCATGGTGTTGAAGTCCAGGCTCACAATCTCCGCCGTCTGCCAGGGGCTTACACTCGTCCACTTTTCAGCTCAACGTAAGCACTTTTGTGGACTACAGGCGTCCACTTTTCGGCTTGACGTGAGCAGTGTTTGTGGGCTATGTTCAGAGGTCGCATCGGCAGAAACGTCTCAGGTTGAGCTGAGAAGTGGACGCTTGCTGTGGCTTCAGTGACCAGAAACGGCTTAGATTGAGCCGAGATGTGGATGAGTGTCAGCCCCTGCCGTGTGCCCCAGCAACGTGCACACCTCGGTGCCCGTCTCCACGTCCCACAGCTTCGCCGTGTTGTAGGGGCGCAAGTTGATTTTGAAAGTAAAGTGTGAAAGCGGTTCATCATATTCTAGCTTCAAGCGCTGAAACCATTGGCGCTTTCAACACGGATTTTGATAGGGTCAACATGCACTGCCCTACCGTGTTGTCCATGGACCCCGTGGCGATCACCGTGGACTGCGGGTTGAAGCTCAGGCACACAATCTCTGTGCTATGCCCCCGCACTAGGGCCTGCCAGATATCGCTCGCCACATCACGTCATCCACACGAGTTTCGAATCCTGGTTTCTTTTATGACATGTAAAGACAAGCCAACGTTCGTTCGAAAATGCAATTTTCGGACATTGCAACTCAAGACGCCTTCAGTTGACATACATTTTCGAACGTGGGCTTGTCTTTAAACGTCATATGCAATGGCATCCTATGACGTGGAGTACTCGGGCAACATCTGCGGCGGCCCTACCCCGCAGCGTGTAGTACAGCTGGCCGGTGTTGGCGTCCCACAGCCAGGGGCTTACACTTGTCCACTTTTCGGCTGAACCTAAGCGCTTTCTGTGGGATAGGGGGCCATGCAGGAGTTGTTCAGGAGGTGTGTAGGGGGTGTGCAGGGGGTATTACGGGGTATTTAGGGTGTATTTCGTGCCAGAAACGGCTCAGGTTGAGCTGAAACTGGACGAGTGTAAGCCCCTGCCCATAGCTTGCACGTCTTGTCGAAGCTGCCTGTCACGATCTTGTCACCGTACGGGTTGTTGAACGCGATGGCGTACACCACGCTGTACTGCCGCAAGTTGAGATTGAAAGTCTGATTTGAAAGCCGTTCATCATATTATGACAAAGTGTGTCAAAGTATTACGAGCAAAGCAAAGCATGGACCAATCACAGGCTCGGAATGTTATATGGTTTCAAGCGCTGAACCAGGCGCTCTCAACACGGGGCTCAACTGATTTCAACTTGCACCACCCTACCACGTTCTTGTGTCCCTCCGCGTAACGGCACAAGTTGAAATCGAAAGCAATATTTGAAAGCAGTTCATCATATTATAGTTTCAAGAGCTGAAACCAGGCGCGGTTTCAACACGGTTTCAACCGGTGTCAACTTGCACCACCCCACCTCCAGTGTGTGGATCTCCTCCCCTGTGTTGGTGTTCCACACCGTGCACCAGGGCCGGCCACATGTTGCGCTTAGGGTTTAGGGTTCAGAGTGTAGGGTTTAGCGCGCCGCGTCATCCAACGCATTTTGAGATCTGGTGTCTTGAGTTCAGTGGCATCCTATGACGTGGCATCCACGGGTCTTGAGTTCAGCGGGATCCTATGACGTGGCGTCCGACGCATTTTAAGATCTGGTGTCTTGAGTTCAACAGCATCCTATGACGTGGCGGGCAATGTCTGCCAGGCCCTACCTTGCAGGTGCGGTCGTAGCTCCCCATCATGTAGGGTCCGGTGTATACCGCTTGCCACGTCATCGACACGCTTCCGAAACCTCGTTTCTTGATGTGACTGGCATTCCTATGACCTGACAAGCACTATCTGCCAGGCAGGTAATGTCCGCCACGTCATCTACACGCGTTTTTTTCCCTCGGTTCTTATTTTATTTGGCATCCTGTGACGTGGTGAGCACTAGGAGTATCTGCCCGGCGGTGACGTGGCGGTGACGTGATGGATGACGTGGCGGCCACGTGGTAACGTGGCAGGCATGTGGTTGATGACGTGGCGTGCCATAGGTGACGTGGCATGCATGTGGTGGATGATGTGGTGGGCAGGCCGCACCGTGATGAACTTGTCACCGCTCTTGTTGAACGCGCAGTTGGTGAGCGGCAGGATGTGCGCCCGCAACACCTGAGACCAGGGCCGCCCAGATGTCGCTCGCCGCGTTGTCGACACGAAGTTCGTAACCTCGTGTCACGAATTTACTGGCATCCTATGACGTAATGGGCAATATCTGCCTGGCCCTTTGCCCGCCACGTCATTGACACGCGTTTGGTACCCTCGTTTGGGTCTCGAGTTACATGGCATCCTATGAACTGTTCAAAAGTCTGCCAGGCCCACTGCCCGCCAAGTCGTTGCCACGCATTTCGAACCTTCGCGTCTTGAGTTAACTGGCATCCTATGACGTATCGAGCAATGTCTGCCGGGTCCCTTGCCCGCCACGTCATCGACTCGCGTTCCGAACTCTCGCGTCTTGAGTTGAAATGTATCCTATGACGTGGTGAGCGACATTTGCAAGGCCCCTCGCCCGCCACGTCATCGACTCGCGTTCCGAACCCCCGCGTCCTGAGTTGAACGGCAGCCTATGTGCCGTGGTGAGCGACATGTGCAAGGTCCTACCTTGAAGAGTGTGAAATCATCCTGCTGCACCACTACGCAGGGCCCGCCAGAAATCGCTCCAAATGTCCTTCAACACATTCTCGTGTCTTGAGTTAAATGGCATCCTATGACATCGGCGTGCGCCGCCATTGACACAGTCGACTCAACTCGCGCGATGGACCAGCAACCTCTCGCATCGCACGCACCACTATCCGCGCCCCGCTGCATGCAAACGCGGTCGCATGGCGAGCAGTATCTGGCAGGCCCGACCTGCGCCAGCTTGTCCTGCAGCTTGAACAGCAGCTTGCGCAGCGGCTCGCGGTGCGCCTCCTTGATCATGGACTCCTGCCGCATGATCTGGTTGAGCAGCACCTCCGGGTCCGACTCCGGCGACAGGTCCAGCAGATCCACGCTGCGCTGCATCAGCTCGCCCATGTGCTCGTACTCCAGGATGATCCCTGCGGAACCAAGAAGCGGAGGACGCGACGCAGGGTGTAGGGTGCGGTGAGCGTCGTATCCCGGAAGCTGGGTGCCCGCGACTCACTCCGACGACTCCCACCAATCTCCCACTTTCACGGCATGGGGGGCAGGGCGGAAGCCTGGTGCCTTGTTGTACACGCGAAAGCGTCTCCCTCGACACGTCACGTCAGGGCTGTAGACCTGGGGGTGCTCGTAGAAGGCATGTGAAGGCACCCAAGTCGTCGTGAGGAAAATATTCAAATGTGTTTCACCGCCTCCGCCACGCGCGACGTTGGGCGGGACGGGGACGGCACGGGACGCACCCGGGGGGTAGTAGCGGAGCAGGAACTTCTTGAGCTTGGTGCGCGTGGCGGCGCTGGCCGGCCGGGCCGCCTGCTCGAACCGCTCGCCGGCCCCATAGTCCCGCCGCCCATCCTGCATCGTGCGTCAGCCGCTGGGGACGGGAGCGTGCGGCCAGCTAACACCGCCGGAGCGTGACACAGGCGGCAGCCCCCGGCGAGCCGCAGGATCTGGCGGGACGGCCTAACACCCTGATAACACCGCGTCGCGATTCGGCGGGAACGGCGCGGCTGGCTGTGGCGGCCTCGGTTCACAGCTCTGTCTCTTCCGCACGCCGCAGTCCGTCCACTCCCTCACACTTCAGTTGGTCAGTTATTTTATTTGCGCCTGATTTTTGGGCACTTTCAAAAGACGAAAAGAGTCGTCCCAAAATACTTCCCGTTGTCCTTTTGATAAGCTGCATGCCGCGGAGGACACGCCACTGGCGGGGGCACGGCGACGGGCGAGAGGGTATCGCCGCGCTCACATCTGCACCACGCCCACGCCTCGGCGGCGACGGTTCAGGCGGCGCTGCCGCGTCGGGCCTGAGTCTTCCTGATTCACTTCCCTCGTTCGGCACTCTCCCGCGCTGTGAGGGAAGGGAGTGAGGCGCGGGTGGGCGCGGATCCGTCGCGGCGGGTCGCCAGCCGGGCACCATGCGCTCGGTGGTGACATGGTCGGACACCGCGGTGCGTCCCCCCCCCCCGCTACTCTCCGCCCTCAGGGCACGGCATTCCCTTTCTCCCGCCCCTGCTCAAGCCATGCGCAGGCCCCCTTCGAAAATGGCTGTCAGCGTTGAGGGAAAAACAGCCAGCTGATTCAACACTTGGTGGTGCACAGAGCAGCATCCCCGGCGCTATCCCACCTTCCCCTCCCATTCTCGATTGCCGCCGTGTCACCGCCATTCGTTCCCCTCTGATATCACGACGCCCCCTGCACTGTGTCGGTCCCACGCCTTCGCCCTACGCGTAACCGGCGCTGGCCTCGTTGCCTGTGGTCTGACGCTCCACTGGCTGTCCCCCCTCCTCCTCCTCGTCCTCCTCCTCCTCCTCCTCCCTGTGAATCAACAGCCCGAGCGCGACGGCGTGCGCAGCGTGTGCTACAGCATCGCGCACAAGCCCGACGGCACGCAGCTGGTGACGGGCGTGGGCAGCCGCGTGCTGGTGTACGACAGCAGCGACGGTGACCTGCTGCACTCGCTCAAGGGCCACAAGGATGCCGTGTACACCGTGTCGTACAGCCGCGACGGCAAGCGCTTCGCCAGCGGCAGGGCCGGGGCCGGCGCCGGGGCCCACACATGTGGCTCGTCGCCGTATGCGGACCCTACTCCTCCCAATCCTTCTCCTTCTCCTATGCCGTACCCATCCTGATACGACGCTTGCACCGTTGGATGACGTGGCGAGCACTATCCGTCAGGCCCTAGCCAGCGGCGCCGCGGACAAGACCATCATCATCTGGACCAGCAAGGCGGAGGGGATCCTAAAGTACAGCCACAACGACGCCATCCAGTGCCTGGCAGGGGCTTACACTCGTCCACTGTCCAGCTCAACCTGAGCCGGCTCTTGTCATTGACCCCGCCCACAGACACAGAGCATCCCACAAAACTTGCTTACGTTGAGCCGAAAATTGGACATGTGTAAGCCCCTGGTGCCTGGCGTACAACCCGGTGACGCAACAGCTGGCGTCGGCCACCAACTCGGACTTCGGCCTGTGGAGCCCCGAGCAGAAGAGCGTGGCGAAGCACAAGGTGGGGTGGTGCAGGTTGACCCTATCAAACCCACGTTGAAAGCGCCTGGAACGAAGGGCTTGAAACTAAAATGTTGTATACTGCCTTCAACTTCAACTTTCAAATTCGACTTGCGGCGCTACAACAAGGTATCGAGCAAGGTACTGACCATCGGGTGGAGCAACGACGGGCAGTACCTGGCCCTGGGGCAGTACGACGGGTCGGTGAGCATCCGCGATAAGGCGGGCGGTGAGAAGGTGCTCATCGCGCGCGACGGCCCGGTGTGGACCCTGGCGTGGAACCCGTCGCGCGAGGAGCCGCACGACGTGCTGGCACTCGGTGAGGCGGTACAGGTTGACCCCATCAAACCCACGTTGCAAGCGCCTGGAACTAAGCGCTTGACACTGGATGATGATGCGCCGCTTTCAGACTTTGCTTTCAAATTCAACTTGCACCGCTACAGCTGGGGTGCTGGGACGGCACGCTGTCGTTCTACCAGCTCAACGGCATGCAGGCAGGGGCTTACACTCGTCCACTTTACGGCTCAACGTAAGCACATTTTGTGGGATACGTTGGGTGCATGATTTTCTCCCAGTCTACTAGACAGCGGGTCACGTGGAGATGTGACCCAAACGGCTTAGATTGAGCAGAGAAGTGGACGAGTGTAAGCCCCTGCATGCAGGTGGGGCGGGACCGCGCGCTGGGTAGGGCGGTGCAGGTTGACCCTATGAAACCCATGTTGAAGGCGCTTGGAGCTCTAAGCGCTTGAAGCTGAAATTCTATGAAGCGCTTTCAAATGTTGCTTTCAATTTCAACTTGCGCCGCTACCGCTGGGCTACGACCCCTGCAGCGTCAGCTACTTTAGTAACGGCGAGTACATGTGCCTCGGCGGCAGGGGCTTACACTCGTTCACGTTTCAACTCAACCTGAGCCATTTCTGACACAAACTCACCCTGCAACCTCTTGCCACCCCCCAATACCCCCTATACACCCCCAAAACAACCCTCAAATGCACCCCCTATCCCATAAAAACAGCTTATGTTGAGCTGAAAGGTGGACGAGTGTAAGCCCATGCTCGGCGGCACGGACCGCAAGGTGACGCTGGCCACTAAGGAGGGCACCACGCTGACGCAGATCTGCGAGCGCGCCAGCTGGGTGTGGTGCGCGCAGCCGCGGCCCAAGCAGAACTACGTGGCGGTGGGCAGGGGCTTACACTCGTCCACATCTGTGCTCAACCTGAGCCGTTTTTGTCACTGAAACCAGCAAAGCACCCCAACACATGGGACAAAAAGTGCTCACGTTGAGCTGAAAAGTGGAGGCGCGTAAGCCCCTGGCGGTGGGGTGCGAGGACGGCAGCATCAGCATGTACCAGCTCATCTTCAGCACGGTGCACGGGCAGGGGCTTACCCTCGTCCACTTTTCAGCTCAACCTAAGCCGTTTTGGTCCCACCTCCCGTGTACCCCTGTCTCATAGACTGGGGGAACATCATGCAGCCAACGTATCCCACAGAATATGCTTACGTTGAGCCGAAAAGTGGACGAGTGTGAGCCCCTGTGCACGGGCTGTACCAGGACCGCTACGCATACCGCGACTACATGACGGCAGGGCCTCACACTCGTTCACGTTAGAGCTCAACTTGAGCAACTTCAGGACACATCCATGAGTTAAGCTGGGTCATACGGTGGACCGAAGAGCTCAAGTTGAGCTGAAAAGTGGACGAGTGTAAGCCCCTACATGACGGACGTGATCATCCAGCACCTCATCACGGAGCAGAAGGTGCGCATCAAGTGCCGCGACTACGTCAAGAAGATCGCCGTGTACAAGGTGGGACGCCCGCGATACGCGGGTACACACTGGCACACACTGGTACACTATGAGCAAACAGTCACGTGCCGCGTCATATGCTGCCATGTCAGCATTGCTATGTCATCATGCCGTGCCACGTGCCATGCCAGCCCACGTCATCAAGGCCACACGTCACCCCGTCACAGCGCTACCACTCGTACTGATGCGTGTCATGGTCCCTGCACCTGGTGTGATGTGCGGTGATGTCCAGTGATGAGTGAACTCACCGCGCGTTACTACTGATGTGTGTGAGTGAGGGTGTGTGTGTATTCAAAAGCATTCCAGGCTGATGAGCCAAACCACCTAGACTACAGAACAGTAATTGAAAAAGAAAGATATGAATAACTTCTGACTGGTTGGGGAAGTCATGATTGGTGGACACTACAGCACGGACCGGCTGGCGGTGCAGCTACCGGACCGCGTCATCATCTACGAGCTGCTGCACGACGACGCCTTCGACATGCACTACCGCGTCAGCACCAAGATCGCCAAGAAACTGGACTGCAACCTGCTCGTGGTAGGCCGGTGCATTTAAACCTATCAAACCCGCCTTGAAAGCGCCTGGAATTAAGCATGTTGAACCTGAAAATTTATGAACCGCTTTCAAACTTTGCTTTGAAATTCAACTTGCGCCGCTACATGGTGGTGACCAGCCACCACGTCATCCTGTGTCTGGAGAAGAAGCTGCAGCTCTACAGCTTCCACGGTAGGGCAGTGCAGGTTGACAGTATCAAAATTCGAGTTGAAAGCGCGCCTGGTTCAGCTGTTGAAACTAAAATGTGGTGAACCGCCTTCAAACTTTGCTTTCAAATTCAACTTGCGCCGCTACACCACGGCGTCAAGGAGCGTGAGTGGGTGCTGGAGGCGGCAGGGCCTGATAGGCTTGCTCTTTAACTCAATAAACCAGGGTCCAGCATGCGTGTCGATGACGTGGCAGGTTTTGTACCTGGCAGACATGACTCGCCACGTCGTAGGATGCCATTGAACTCACTAAACGAGGGTCCAAAATATGCGTGTCGATGACGTGGCGGGGCACATGTGGCAGGCCCTAGGATGCGGTGATCCGGTACATCAAGGTGGTGGGTGGGCCGGAGAACCGCGAGGTAGGGCGGTGCAAGTTGAAACCAGCTAAACCCCCCCGGGTCGAAAGCGCCTTGGCTCCGTAAATGGAGGAGGCCCCTTATGGAGCATGATATCCTCACTGTGATATATGGGGGAGCCCCCCTATGCACCATTCAGCAATTGAAAGCAACATGTGATGAAGCGCTTTGAAAATTTGCTTTCAAATTCAACTTGCGCCGCTACAGTGAGGGGCTGCTGGTTGGCCTGAAGAACGGCATGATACTGAAGATCTTCATCGACAACTCGTTCCCCATCCAGCTCATCAAGCACACCAGCTCCATCCGCTGCCTGGACCTCAGCTACTCGCGCGGGCGCCTGGCCGTGGTGGACGAGTCCACGGCAGGGCCTTACACTCGTCCACTTCTCAGCTCAACCTGAGCCGTTTCTGACAAAAACACACCCTAGACGCCCCCTCATACTTCCTAGTGCCTAGTCTGTAAAGCGTACTATATAGTGTCTCGTACTACCCGTAGTAAGTAGCGTTTGGTGATTTTCACCAAAAGTCATTTGACTTTTGGCCAAAATACCAAACTCCAGCTTACTACGAGTAGAGGTTACTAGCCCATAGACTAGGCACTAGCACCCTTTAAACAGCTCCTAAACAGCCCCTGAACGCAACCCCTATCCCACATGAAGCGCTTACGTCGAGCTGAAATGTGGACGAGTGTAAGCCCCTGGTCGCCGGCGGTGCTGGTGTACGACCTGGCCAGCAAGGCGCTGGTGTTCGAGGACACCAACGCCAACAGCGTGGCGTGGAACACCGAGTTCGAGGTAGGGGCTTACACTCGTTCATGCTTCAGCTCAACCTGAGCCCTTTCTGACACAGAATACACCCTGATCACCCCCTGACACCTCCTAAACACTGCCTAAACAATCCCTGATTGCTCCCCCTATCTCACAGAAAGTGCTTATGTTGAGCCGAACAGTGGACGAGTGTGAGCCCCTGGTTCGAGGAGATGTTCTGCTACAGCGGTAACGGACAGCTGTCCATCAAGACCGGCGACTTTCCCGTTCACCAACAGAAGCTGCAGGCATGGGCTTACACTCGTCGCCATTTCAGCTCAACTTGAGCTCTTCTGTCCACCGTATAACCCAACTCAACTCATGAATGTTTCCTGGAGTTGCTCAAGTTGAGCTCTAACGTGAACGAGTGTAAGCCCCTGCCTGCAGGGCTTCGTGGTGGGCTTCAAGGGGTCCAAGATCTTCTGCCTGCACTACGTGAGCATGCAGACCATCGACGTGCCGCAGTCCGCCAGCCTGTACCGCTACGTGGAGGGGAAGAACTACGACACGGCGTACGCGGTGGCGTGCCTGGGGGCAGGGGCTTACACTCGTCCACTGTTCAGCTCGACCTGAACCGTTTCCTGTCATTGACCCCACCCACAGACACAGAGTATCCCACAAAACGTGCTTACGTTGAGCCGAACAGTGGACGAGTGTAAGCCCCTGCCTGGAGGTGACGGAGAACGACTGGCGGACGCTGGCGATGGCGGCGCTGGAGGGCATGAGCCTGGTAGGGTGGTGCAGGTTGACCCTATCAAACCCACGTTGAAAGCGCCTGGAACCGAGCGCTTGAAACTGTAATATGAGGAACTGCCTTCAAATGTTGGTTTCAAATTCAATTTGCGCCGCTACAGCCAGGTGGTGGCGCGCAAGTCGTTCATCCGCATCCGCGACATGCGGTACATCGAGCTACTCAACCGCATCGAGAAGGGTCTGAAGGCGGGGGAGTCCGAGGTGGTGTACCAGGTAGGGGCTTACACTCGTCCCCCTGTCCGCTCAACGTAAGCGCTTTTGATGGGACAAGGGATATTTAGGGGGTGTGTAGGGAGTGTCTAAGGCGGGGGTGGAGGGGGTGTTCAGGCGTTTGGGGGATGTGTTTAGTGTCAGAAACGGCTGAGGTTGAGCTGAGAAGTGGACGAGTGTAAGCCCCTGGTACCAGGCGGAGATCTGCGCCTACAAGGGCCAGTACCAAGAGGCGGCCAAGCTGTTCGCCAAAGCGGACCGTGTGGACAAGGCGATGGAGATGTTCTCGGACCTGCGGCAGTTCGACGAGGCGAAGAAGTGGGCGGAGGCAGGGGTTTACACTCGTCCACTTTTCAGCTCAGCCTGAGCCGTTTCTGACACCAAATACACCCTAAATACCCCCTCATACCCCCAAGCACCTCCTACACACCCCCTAATCAACCCCTGAATGATTACCCTATCCCACAGAAAGCGCTTTCGTTGAGCCGAGAAGTGAATGAGTGTAAGCCCCTGGGCGGAGGAGTACGCGGCGCTGGCGGGCGACAGCACCATCGTGCAGGAGTTTGTGCAGCGCCAGGCCGAGTGGGCCGACGAGGTGGGCGATCACGAGGCAGGGGCGCACACTCGTCCACTTTCCAGCTCAACCCGAGCCGTTCTTGACACAAATTACACCCTAAACACCCCCTAATACCCCCTGATACCTCTTAAACACCCCTTGAACAATCCCTAGATGCACCCCCTATCCCACAGAAAGCGCTCAAGTTGAGGTGAAATGTGGAGGAGTGCAAGCCCCTGCGACGAGGCGGCGGCGGCCATGTACCTCAAGGCCAAGAAGTGGGACAAGGCCATCGCGCTCATCGGCAAGAACGACTGGAAGGCAGGGGCCTACATTCGTCCACTTTTGAGCTCGACCTGAGCCGTTTCTGACACAAAACAGACCCCGAACATCCCCTATTACCCCCGAATAACCCCTAGACACGCCCTAAATAACCCTTGCATGCACCCCCTATCCCGCAGAAGGCACTTAAGTTGAGCCAAAAAGTGGATGAGTGTAAGCCCCTGCTGGAAGGACAAGATGGTGGAGGTGATGCGGAGCCTCGACGCGGGCGTGAAGGCGGAGGCCAAGGCGCTGCAGCTGTGCGCCGCGCACTTCGCGCGCTGGGGCTCGCACCAGTACGCCAAGGAGACGTACAACAAGGTTGGCGACCACGCGAGCCTGATGGCGCTGCACATCGAGTGCGAGAAGTGGGAGGACGCGTTCGCCATGCTGGTGCAGCACCCGCAGTACGGCGACAAGGTAGGTCGGTGCAGGTTGACCCTATCAAACTCATGTTGAAAAGGCCTATAAGGGTGCAGGTTGACACATCAAACTCACGCTGACAGGGCCTATAACTATGATGCTGAACCTGAAATATGATTAACTGCTTTCAAGTTTAGCTTTCATTTTGAAGTTGCGCCGCTACCACAAGGTGTACATGCCGTACGCGCGGTGGCTGGCGGAGAACGACCGGTTCGACGAGTCGCGCGCGGCGTACGCGTCGGCCGGCAAGGCGGAGATGGCCACCAAGATGCTCGAGCAGATGACGCACAACGCCGTCGTGGAGCGCAGGTTCCAGGCAGGGGCTTATACTCGTTCACTTCTCAGCTCAGCCTGAGCCGTTCTTTGTCACTGAAGCCATATCAAGCATGCACTTCTCAGCTCAACCTGAGACGTTTTTTGTCCATGGAAGCTACCACCACATCCAACGAAAAGTGCTCACGTCAAGTCGGAAGTGGACTGGTGTAGCCCACA
>Ga0307489_10001097_pt1 | contig 17573 bp, 23 predicted proteins | sample SB12metaG_FD_202247 | JGI IMG/M metagenome (GOLD analysis project Ga0307489, IMG submission 202247) | Sea-ice brine microbial communities from Beaufort Sea near Barrow, Alaska, United States - SB 1.2 | ecosystem: Environmental > Aquatic > Marine > Coastal | place: USA: Alaska | collected...
CGGCGGCGGCGGCAGCGGCAGCGGCAGCGGCGGCAGCGGAGGTGGCGGCGCCGTCGTCGGGTGCCGCGGCGGGGGCGCGGTCCCACGCCGGGGCTCCGTAGTTCTCGTTGTGCCTCGTGGCGGCGCGCGTGCTGGCGCCTGCTGCGGCGTCCTCTATACAGGGGCCAATCACACGGTCGTCATCGATACTCGTAGGGTGACAATACTTTGATGATGAACTCAATCTCCCTGCTCTAAGAGTAGTGCCTTGACTGTTGGTTAGCAGTGGTTTGTTTGGTAATTGACCATCACATGTATCTGAGTTTTGGCCAGATTACCAAACTCCAAGTAGAATCAAATGATTAGGATGTAACCTGTAGACACGGCACTATGGTTGCTCACTGTTGGCTTTAGACATCGGCGGTTACCGGGCCCGCAGCACCGGGCACCGGGCCCCGGCCCCGGGCTGTGGCCCCGCCACCGGCTCCGTGGTGTCGCAGTCCACTGGCCGGAACTTCAACATCATCTTGCCATCACGCAGGGCCCTAAGGCCCGCCATGTCAGTCACCGTATGTGCACCAACCGGTTTTTGACTTAATCGACATGAGTCAGATATCGCCACGTGATTGAGCGGCGGCCGCGGCGGGGTGCAGGGGACGGGGGGCGGGAGGCGGGGGGGGGGAGGGGGGGGGCGGGAGGCAGGGGGCGGGGGGCGGGACGTGGGGGTCGGGGGGTGGGCCCCGGGGCGGGGGGCGGGGCGTGGGGGACGGGGGGTGGGCCCCGCCCTGGATAGGGTGCGCCAGTTTCTCGGCGGCCCAGAAGCTGAGGTCGAAGTGCGGGATGGGCCCGTACCGCAGGGCCGCGTAAATAAATATTATGGGTTTAGGGTTTAGGGATTAGGGATTAGGGTTTAGGTACCCTATAAAGCTCGTTACTACATCACTCCGGTGCACTATGAGCGGACAGTCAGGCGACCCCACCGCAGCACCCCGCCGTCGATGGCACACGTGTGTGTACCGTTGCACTATGAGCAGACAGTCAGGCGACCCCACCGCAGCACCCCGCCCTCTGTGGCACATGTGTGTGTACCGGTGCACTATTGGCAGACAGTGAGGCGACCCCACCGCGACACCCCGCCGTCGATGGCACACGTGTGTGTACCGTTGCACTATGAGCAGACAGTCAGGCGACCCCACCGCAGCACCCCGCCCTCTGTGGCACATGTGTGTGTGTGTACCGGTACACTATGAGCAGACAGTGAGGTGACCGACCAACCCCACCGCAGCACACGGACTGCACCACGTCGTCCAGGTATTGGCACGGACAGATGTCGATGAGGGTTTAGGATTTCGGGTTTAGGGTTTAGGGTTTAGGGTTCAGGGTTGCGCATCTGTGTGTGTACCGGTGCACTATGAGCAGACAGTGAGGTGACCGACCAACCCCACCGCAGCACACGGACTGCACCGCGTCGTCCAGGTATTGGCACGGGCAGATGTCGATGAGGGTTTAGGATTTCGGGTTTAGGGTTTAGGGTTTAGGGTTCAGGGTTGCACATGTGTGTGTGTACCGGTGCACTATGAGCAGACATTCAGGGACCCGACCCCACCGCAGCACACGGACTGCACCGCGTCGTCCAGGTATTGGCACGGACAGATGTCGATGATGCGCACCAGGATGCTCCAACGCCAGGGCCTCACAGATATGGGGTTTGGGGTTTAGGGTTTTAGGGTTTAGGGTTCAGGGTTTAGGGTTTAGGGTTTAGGGTTTAGGGTTCAGGATGCTCCCCTACCAGGGCCTCACAGATTTAGGGTTTGGGGTTTAGGGTTTAGTGTTTAGTGTTTAGGGTTTAGGGTTTAGGATGCTCTGCCACCAGGGCCTCACAGACATTGCTGGCCATGGCCTTCTCAGTCTTCCAGGGTACCCCAAATGGCGGTCGCCAATACTTGAGAAACAGACGGTCGAATCGCCATGTTGTACCATTGTATGGCAAATATGACCGTTTATTTACTCAAGGTGTCAAATTCGAGACGCGTTGACCGCCATTTGAGGTACCCTGGAAAACTGCGAAGCACAGCTATTGCTGGCCACGGCATAGGACGCCAGTTGATTCAAACCACGAGGGTTGGAAAGCGGGTCGATGACGTGGCGGGCAATATCCGGCAGGCAGTACCTTGGAGTCGTCCCAGCAGCGGGTGTACTCCCACTCGTCGCCTTTGTCCACACTGTAGCGGCTCAAGTTGAATTTGAAAGCAAAAGTTGAATCCAGTATATCACACTTCAGTTTCAAGTGGTCAATTCCAGGCGGTTTCAACATGGGTTTCACAGGGTCAACCTGCACCGCCGTACCACGCTGGACGTGTTGCCCCACGTGTCAGGGTCGGGCAGGCTCACGGGTCCGCCCGCCTCGCCCCCGTCCGACCGACTTGCAGGGCCGCACACATGTTACGAGTAAACCATCGCCACTTCCCTTGGTACTCATCAACTTGAGCATCAGCCACGTGATTGACCCGCCGTCTTAAGCGTAAGCTCTGTGTTCTTATGTCTTAGATGTTGAAACGCTCGTGCAAACCATTTTTGTTCCCATGGCCAGTGGAGGTGGGGCTGCGGCCCCGCGGGCTGCCGCACCGGCTATGCTTGTCGAACTAAGTTAGTGCTTGCGACGGGGGGGATTAAACTAGGCTGGTTTAAGCTAGTTTAGGGGCTAGTGGTCAGTGAGTTAGTGGGTTAGTATTGGGGACTACGGTGGGTTAGTAAGATAGGGGGGTTTAAACCAGGCTGGTTTCAGCTAGTTTACGGGCTAGTGCTTCGTCGGCTAGTTTAGGGGCGACGAGTATATGCCCCCGCCTGACGGCGTTGATGGCCGGCACGGTGCGGTTATAAGAGTCTTCCGCGTCTGGGTCGATCTGGTAGAACCCCTGGTGGCAGGGGCTTACACTCGTCCACTTCTCAGCTCAACCTGAGCCGGTTCTGACACAAAATACACCCTGAACACCTCCTGCCACTCCTTAATACTCCCTGACACCTCCTAAACAACCCCTACATGCACCCCTATCCCACAGAATGCGCTGAAGTTGAGCCGAACAGTGGACGAGTGTAAGCCCCTGCCTGGTGGCCGCCGCGCGCGTACCGCATGCGGGTCTGGTTGTAGTCCCAGATCAGGGGGCTCACACCAGGGTCATTGCTAACACAGGGCCCATGTTAGAAAGAAAGCAGAGAGCTGCCGGTATGGGTATTTTGAGTATTTTTGGGAGCGGATTGCTATGAGCATTTCCGCATACGAGTAATCAGCGCTAGAACCGATATCGGAGCATGACTGATCTTCAAGGTGGATGCTCATACAGACGCGTCAAGGTGGAGGAGGAGAATTATTCACCGTCGGTCGAGTGCATGCTTTCAATAACCCCCCTGCCCAGTCATGCACTTCACCTCATAGCAGCTCCCACACGCGGGGCCTGACAGGCATCGCTCGCTACGTCATTCAGTCATAAAATCCCATTGCAATCAATCAATACGGGTGCAAATGAGTGTCGATGACGTTTCGTGAAACGGGTCTGGTGGATGTTGCTCGCCACGTCACAAGATCACATTCAATTCAAGAAACAATAATTCAAAGTGCATGTCGATGACATGGCGAGCAATATCTGGCAGGCCCGGCCCGCATGCGGCCTCGTGGAAGCGGCCGTCGAACACGGGCTATCACCCGCTCACGTCAGAGCTCAACTTGAGGACCTTCGGGACACATCGCTCACGTCAGAGCTTAACTTTAGCATCTTCGGGCCACATCCACGGGCTAATCTGGGTTATATGCAGCTTAAGTTGAGCGGAAAGGGGCAAAGTAAGCCCAAGTTGAGCAGAAATGGGAACGAGTGTAAGCACCTGCCGTCGAAGTCAGCGACGGCGGCGACGGCGTCGATGGGGTACGGGAAGTCGGCGATGGACTCCACGCCGGCGCCCTTGTTCACGAAGCCGCATCCGTTTCCAGGGGCTTACACTCGTCCGTTTTTTCAGATCAACGTGTGCCGTTTCTGACGCAAAATACACCCTACATACTCCCTATTACTCCCCAACACCTCATAAATCCCCCCTAATGAAACCCAACATGCAATACATGCACCCCCTATCTCACAAAAAGTGCTTACATTGTGTCGAAATGTGGACGAGTGTAAGCCCCTGCCCGTTGCCGTGCAGGTCGCCAAACACCTGCCCCGAGAACGTCTCCTTCCACATCGCCGTACCGCCGCGCAGACAATGCATGCCAGGTGATCCTCCACATTTGTACCCCCGTTTCTTGATTTAAACGGCATCACATGACGTGGCGAGCAGTATCTACCAGTGCACCAGGCGCGTAGACTCTGTACTGAGTTAAGCGCTTTAATAGATAGACCAGACCCTACTTGTCCGGTGCGTCAAAGTACGTGGAGCGCCCCAACAGCCAGTCGCCCGCGCTCAGAGCCTGCCACATATCGCATGCCACGTCATCTTCCACCCTTCAGACCGTCGTTTCTGGATTTAAACATCATCACATGGTGCGGCGGTGCGAGTTGAAACCAGCTCAACCTGTTCTGAAAGCGCCTGATTTCAGCGTTTGTAAGGGAAATACGAGGCAACTGCGCGCATGTTTTGCTTTGAATGCAACTTGCACCGCCCCAGCATGACGTCACGAGCAACATATGCCGGGCCCCGTGGCCGGGTCATACCCTTGGTGTACGCGGGGTCGTCCACGGAGAGCAGGTCGGCCGGGGGGTAGGAGGCCAACAGGTGGTCTGACCGGTTGGGGCTGACGGTGCCGCGCGGGGGGGGGTCGGGGGGGGGGTCGAGGATGGGGAAGGTGTGGCGTGGCGGATTGGCCCGGCCAGGGGGGTCGTCCTTGGGGCAGGGGCTTACATTCGTCCATCTTCCAGCTAAACTTGAGCGCTTTGTATGGGATAGGGGGTGCGCGGAGGGGTTGTGTAGCCGTATTAAGGGGGTGTTAGAGGGTGTTTAGGGTGTGTAGGGTATTTTCTTGTGTCAGGCACGGCTCAAATTGAGCTGAAAGGTGAACGAGTGTAAGCCCCTGCCTCGGGGTCTTCGGTCTCCGCGTGGGCAAGGCTGGGGTCGCCTGGGCCAGGGGATTGGCCAGGACCGGGGGCGTTGTCAGTCTCCATGTAGTCGGGGTCGGGGGCGTCGTCGCTTGGGGCGAGGGGGGTTCCTGGCTGGGAAGGCACTGAGGGCGCCGACGGCTCGACAGGTTGCCCCGGCGTTGGGGGGATCGGAGGCGGCGGGGAGAGTGTTGCGGGTGGAGGGGCGGGAGGAGGGCTTGAGGACGGGGCGGGGGGAAGAGGAGGAACAGGCGGCAGGGGAGGGGGAGGCCGAGGAGGTGGACGAGGCAGAAGAGGCCGAGGCGGCAGGGGAGGCAGCGGATGAGAAGGTGGCTGCGGAGGGGGCGCCGGCAGTGGGGGGGGCGGAGGCGGCGGGGAAACTGGTAAGGGAGGAGGGGCTCGAGGGGGGCTGGGGGACGGGGAGGGAGGCTCAGGAGGAGGAGGAGGAGGTGAACGAGGAGGAGGAGGAGGAGAAGGAGGAGGAGAAGGAGGAGGAGAAGGAGGATAATACGGATGAGGAGGAGGAGAACGAGGAGACTGCCAGGGAGGAGAACGCCAGGGAGGAGACCGCCACGGAGGCTGAGGAGCAGGAGGAGACGGCGACGGAGGTGGATGCGTCCGAGGAGGAGGCCGGGCGGAGCTTGCGTTTCGCCACGGGGCCGGGGCCGCGTAGGGAGGGTGGTTCGGGCGGTGGTAGCGCGGGCTCTTGGAGCCAGGGTCCGGGCTCTGCGGCGGTGGGCTCGGCGGCGGTGCCCTCGGCGGCGGGGGGCGTGGCGGGCGCGGCGACGGGGGGCGCGGCGGAGGCGCCGTGCCGTGGTATTCCTGGTAGTCGGCGTAGTCCGTCCGGTAGATGGGCCAGGACCCGCCGCCGCCGCCGCCGCCGCCGCGGACCAGGGCCTAACGACCGTTCCCTTTTCAGCTCAACTTCGCCACCTATGGGTGGTTGCAGGTGAGGTTTTAGGTGAAAACAGTGCTTGATTCGAACCAAGAGGGGAACGATTGTACGGCCGTGCCTCCGCCACCGTAGCCGTCGCCGCCGCCGCCGCCTGCCGCGGGGCTGTCGCCGCGGGAGTCGCGGTTGGGCGCGGCGGCGCCCTGGGCCGTGAGCCCGGCGCACAGCAGCAGCGGCAGCAGCAGCAGCGGGAGCAGCGGCGGGGGCAGCAGCGCGTGGCGAAAATTTGCCACCTTCAGAGGGAACTCGCAGAGCGAGGGTGCTGTAGGTGCGGGCGTGCGGGGCTTGAGGTCGGTCCGGGTGCGCGCTGGAGGGGGGCGCGCGCCGCCGCTTGGAGAGCGCTGCATGGTGTGTGCCTGGCGCAGCAGGCGCGGAGGGGTGGGGGCGGCGGGCGCGGCCACGCGTGCGTCGTTGTGTACAGAGAGCAAGAGGGGGTCCTCGCGAGTTTGAATTCGTTGAAAAGGCGGGCGGTGGCTGCAGGCTGGAGCTCTAGTAGGGCTCTACTGGTGGCTGGCGCGTGGCGGGAAGAAGTTTCTTACAAAGTTTCCAATTCATGCCCTTTCCAGTCGACATGCTTTTTTCGCCGACGCGCAGCGAGCGAGTGGTGACCACGATGCGTAAAAATATGTTACGATGTACAAAACGGACGGCGATTTGATGCGCACAAGCTGAAAAAATACGTTGCAGCGCCGGACTAGGCAGCATGACACATGCCTCGCCGGCGACACTGCCAAGGGGCCAGGGAAGGGGCGAGGGCGCTGCCGCCGGTCACATTGCAGAGGGGCGAGGTCCCGGGGGACCGGGGGAGGGCGCTCAGGGCTCCGCCGTGGGATAGGGCCACGCATACATTGCTCGCCACGTCACGCAACGCATGTGGAACCCTCGTTTCTTGAGTAGAGCGGCATCCTATGACGTGGCGAGCGAGCACTAAGAAGAAAAATGGCATCCTATGACGTGGCCAGCAATATCTGGCCGGCCCTACCATCTTGTCGGCGGGCGGCGCGTCTTCCTTGAGCAGCGGCGTCTTCTCGTCCGCCGCCTTGCCGTCCTTCGCCGGCGCGGCGGCGCCGCCCACGAATCTGTTCTGCACCAGCACACCGAGCAGCGCGAACAGCACCATGGAGCAGGGGCTTACACTCGTCCACTTCTCAGCTCAATCTGAGCCGTTTCTGACACAAATTACACCCTGAACACCCCCTGATACTCCTCAATACCCCCTGACACCTCCTAAACACCCCCTAAGTAACCCCTAAACGGACCACTGTTCCACAGAATGCGCTTTAGTTGAGCCGAAAAGTGGACGGGTGTAAGCCCCTACCATGGAGGCGAGGGACACGAGGATGGGCCAGGATGCCAGGTTGAGGCCCGCCGCCAGGGGCTTACACTCGTCCACTTCTCAGCTCAACTTGAGCCGCTTCTGACGCTCAAAACACCCCAAACCGCCCAATGACCCCCTCCACCCCGCTACAAATACTCCCTGAACACCCCCCCAACACCCCTTGTCCCATAAAAAGCGCTTACGTTGAGCCGAAAAGTGGACGAGTCTGAGCCCCTGCCCGCGGCCGCGCTGGTGATGTTCTCCAGCCACAGGTCGCCGGCGGACAGGTGGTACTTCCAGAACAGGTAGGACACGCAGGAGCCCATGAAGAACCCGCCCACGACCAGGGGCTTACACTCGTTCACTTTGAAGCTCAACTTGAGCAACTCCAGGACACATTCATGAGTCAAGCTGGGTTATACGGTGGACGGAAGAGCTCAAGTTGAGCTGAAATGGGAACGAGTGTAAGCCCCTGCCGACGACGCTGTAGATGAGTGTGAGCGCCGCGTCCTTGATGATGCCGCCCAGGAAGAAGCCTCCGATGACGCCCACGGTTAAGGGCTTACACTCGTCCGCTTGTCAGCTCATTTTGAGCCGAATCTGACACAAAAATGAACGCTGAATTACCCCCAAATACCCCTTAACACCTCCTAAACACCCCCAGATCAACTCCCAAACGCACCCCTTATCGCACAGAAAACGCTTGCGTTGAGCTGAAAAGTGGACCGAGTGTAAGCCCCTGCCCACAGCCACGGCGATGAAGAGGCCGTAGGCGGGGATGCCCGGCACGTACTGGATGACCACGGAGAAGAGCATCATGGTGGATGTCCCGCCGACCAACAGGGGCTTTCACTCGTTCACGTCAGAGCTCAACTTGAGCAACTCCAGGCCACATTCATCAGTTAAGTTGGGTGACACGGTGGACAGAAGAGCTCAAGTTGAGCTGAAATCGGAACGAGTGTACGCCCCTGCCGACCAGCATGCCCAGCGCGTTGAACACGATGGACTCCACGAAGGAGACGGCGAGGCACAGCAGGAGGCCGATGGTGAACGACATGCACCACTTGGCAGGGTCTTACACTCGTCCACTTTTCAGCTCACCCGGAACCGTTTTTGACACAAAATACACCTCACACACTCCTGAATCACCCCTGACACCCACTAAACACCCAATAAGCAAACCCTAAACGCACCCCCTATTCCAAACAAAGTGCTTACGTTGAGCCGGAAAGTGGACGAGTGAAAGCCCCTGCCACTTGGGCTTCATGTCGTCGATGTCGAGCTGGTCGCACGCAAACAGGCCGCCGAACACGCCGATGGACAGGGGCTTACACTCGTCCACCTTTCAGCTCAACTTAAGCCATTTCGATCAGACCTCCCCATGTCCCCCTGTCTAATAGACTGGGGGAAAAACATGCACTCATCGTATCCTACAAAATGTGCTTACGTTGAGCCGAAAAGTGGACGAGTGTAAGCCCCTGCCGATTGACAGCGCCAGCGCGGCGATCAGGTACTTGTGCAGCTTGGCGCCCGTGCAGATGAACGACAGGCCCACGAGCAGGGGCTTACACTCGTCCACTTTCGGCTCAACGTAAGCGCTTTATGTGGGATAGGGGGTGCATCGAGGGATTTTCAAGGGGTTGTTTTGCGGGTGTTTAGGAGGTGTCGGGGGGTGTAAAGGGTGTAAAGGGTGTAAAGGGTGTAAAGGGTGTAAAGGGTGTAACGGGTGTAAAGGGTGTAAAGGGTGTAAAGGGTGTAAAGGGTGTATTTCGTGTCAAATACGTCTCAGGTTGAGCTGAAAAGTGGACGAGTGTGAGCCCCTGCCCACGAGGAACACTACCAGGACGATGCCGTCCATGGTGCAGAAGCCGTCGCAGGGCCAGACCGGGGGGATGGAGTCCTCCGGGACGGCCACGGGCCCGTTGCCGCTCGCCTCGGCCTCCCAGTAATCCGTGGCGTTGGACAATTGTTCGCTGAAGCTTTTCGAGATGGTCTTCAGGTAAGGACATGCACGTACGTCCCGCCACGTCATCGACACGCATTTGGAGCCCGAACCCTCATGTATTGAGTCAAACGGTGTCCTATGACGTGGCGAGCAGTATCTGCGAGGCTGGCGTGGAGGCGTGGGACACGGACACGCAAATATTCATCGAAACGCGTTTGGAACCCTCGTTTCATGAGTTGAATGGCATCCTAATGGTGTTGCGAGCAGCATCTGCCAGGCCCTGCCTTCAGGGCGTCCGCGTCGCCGCTGGTTTCCGCCGCGATGCAGGGCCCGACACTTCAACAGTGCTCCCGTTTCTGTCAGCCTTTCGTCTCACTCGACCAACTCAACAGGATTAAGTATCCCCAACTCGGCCCAAAAACTGATCGACGTAAGCGCCTTCGATTACTCTGAAGGCGACCGTCCAAGGCGCGACGCGCTGTCAAACCTGACGGCGACTTCCGGCAACGCGACCGTCGCCGCCGCCGCCGCCGCCGCCGCCGGTGGCTTCAGGCACAAAGCGGCTGGCGAATGAGCTGAACAGGGTCCGATATGAAAAGAAACCCCCAGCCTCCCTGCCTCGTTAACTTTCTGCAATGCGTCTTTGGCGTGCGCGAGGAGATCTTCCATCGTGGTGCGCAGCGCGGCGAAGCCCGCGGCGTCGTCGTCGGTGGCGTTGGCCCCCATGCGCGCGACCATGTCGTGGGCGGAGGTCGCGGCCTGCGCCTGCGCGAGGTCCTGGCTCTCCATGCGGGCGTGGGTCCGCGCGTTCAGGGCGGCCACCTTGAGCTGCGAGTGCACGCTGGCGGCGGGGTGCGCGCCGCGGTGTGCCGCGCGGGTCACCGCGGTGTGCAGGTCCGTGGGCATGCCGGCTGCCGAGGTCCGTCTCGTTCCGTGCAGAGTGAACGCGTCGACTTCCCCTTTCGCCGTTCCGTTCAAGACCTCGTTCCGTTCAAGACCTCGCTCCTGCTCTCACCCGAAGGGATGTTACAGTTCTGGGCGGGCAGGGCAATTTTCCAGACGTTCGATGTCACCCAAGACAGCCCAAAGGTATTTTTCTTTGTCTTAAGTTAGAGGTGGCAACACCCGCGCTTCTCCACAGGCGTCCCCGAGGGCGTCGCTCTCGCACAAGTCCCCGCCCTGAGGGAGAATCGCGTGCGGCGTTCATCGCCCGCGTGCCTCGGTCCACGGGGAGTTGCGGGGAGCCCGACAGCCATCCTGTCACCCGCCCGTGAACTCTACAGTAGTTCTGTTCAATTAGTGCGAGTTTGTTGAGGGCGAAATGGTCGCGTCCGAGCACACGTCGCTGCTGAACGGGGCCGCCCGCCGCGCGGCCTCCGGCTCCTCCGCCCGCGTGCACAACGCCATCGCCGCGACTCTCATCGTGGGCTGTGTCGTCGCCGTCGTCGCCGTGTCCGTCAACACCTCCGTGCCCGCCGCCACCGCGCCCACCGCCACCGCCACCACCGTCGGAGCCCACGACATGCAGGAATCCACCTCCGACGAGCACGCCTCCGCCTCTACCGCCGCTGCCGCTGCCTCCGCGCATATCGGCCAGGCCCCCAGCGGCCCAGCCCCCGAAGGCCCAGAGGAGAAGGATGAGGCTGCCCCCGCCGGCCCCGGTCCGGCCCCAGCCCCGGCCCCAAATTCCCCGAGCGACGACGACAACGGCGGCGATGGCGACAACGGCGGCGACACCGCCCCCGCCCCCGCCCCGGCCGCCCACGGAGATGACGGCAGCAGCTGGGACTGGGAGACCGCTCCCGCCCCCGCCCCCGCCCCCGACAGAGAAAACGGCAACAGCGGAAACGAGGAGACCGCCCCCGCCCCCGCCGCCCACGGAGATGACGGCAGCAACGAGGACGAGCAGACCAGCGGTGACGGCGGCGAGAGCGGGGAGACCACCCCTGCCCCCGCCCCTGCCCCAGCCCCCGCCGCCGACGCCGACGGTAATGATGCCGACACATATGCCCCGGCAACCGAGGAGGAGGAGGGGGAGGAGGACGGCAATGACGCCCAAACGCCGGGACCCGCACCCGAGGAGGAGGAGGAGGACGGCAATCATGCCGAGTCACCGCGCCCCGCGCCCGAGGAGGAGGAGGAAGAGGAGGAGGGCAATGATGCCCAGAAGCCGGGCACCGCGCCCGAGGAGGAGGACAAGGTAGGCAATGATGCCCAATCACCGGGCCCCGCGCCCGAGGAGCATCAGGAGGACAAGGAGGCGGCGAACAAGGCCGACTCCCCTGCGCCTGCACCCGAAGCGGCGGAGGTGGAGGACAAGGACGCTGTGAAGGATTACGCCGCCGCCCCCACCTCCGCCGCCGACGGAGACGACAACAACGGTGGCGATGGCGACAACAGCGGCGAGACCGTCCCTGCCCCCGGCGCGTCCCCTACCCCCGCCCCGGGCCCGTCCCCTACCCCCGCCCCCGGCCCGTCCCCCGCCCCAGCCGCCGGCCCGTCCCCCGCCCCGGCCCTGACCCCCGGCGCACCCGCCGCCACTGACGACGCCACCACCGAGACCTTCACCGACGAGGTGTACCGCAGCGACATCGACACTGGCGCTTCGCAGGCAATCCTGGACCAGATCGTGCTTCAGAAAGTAGGGTCGCTCTATTTTTCATTCGCACAGTGGTCAAGCCCCAAGGCATCCACATGGTGAGCGTGAATCGACAAGCCCACCCAGTCTGCTCATTTTTGGCGGACACAGCAACCGGGATGTGGGGCAAGTAGATATTGCTGATGCCCGCAACGTCATCCGTCACATTCGAGACTCTTGTTCTGTCATATTGACGGCATCCTATGACGTGGCAAGCATTATTTTCTTGGCCCGGCGAGGCCCGTTCATTTCCTTTCAAACAACATGTACATGTACTAGGCCCTGTGAGAAGGCGGTGGACCACGGGCACCGCGGGACGCTCGACACCCTCAAGCTGCTCAGCTTCGAGGCAAGGCCTCAAGGCCGTGCATCAATTGCGATTTCAACATCCCCTCAAATTGAGCCGTCTCGTCCTTGCAACCACTCAAATACTCAAGTGATACAGCAGAGATGCTTACCTTGAGCGAAACATGGGGAAAGATGTTAATGCTAAGACCGAGATGCTTACGTTGAGCTAGAAATGGGGCAAGGTGTTAATAATATGACCCTTGTATGAGTATTTCTTGCGGTCCTCCATCACTGTGGTGGGCGACATCGATTGCACGGCAGGGGCTTACACTCGCTCACCTTTCAGCTCAACCTGAGCCCTTTCTGACACAAGACACCCCGAAAACACCCCCTAATGCCCTCTGCCACTTGCTAAACACCCCTCAAACAACTCCTGGATGCATCCCCTATCACACAGAAAGCGCTTACGTTGAGCCGAGAAGTGGACGAGTGTAAGCCCCTGCTGCACGGCCGCCGCCGCCATCCAGGCGGGGCAGTGTGCTCCGTGCCGGGGGGTCGTGTCGAGGGTTTAGGGTTTAGGGTTTAGGGTTTAGGCCCTAACCCCTAAACCCTAAAATCTAAACCCTAAACCCTAAACCCTAAACCATAGCTCGCCACGTGACTGCCTGAGAGGCGACCTGCTCCCGCAGTTTGTATCGGGTACAACACCTTTTCCCGGTTTGGATTGGTACGTTCTGATTAGCCGCACGGCTTCGATTCGATACAAAACCCGACACTGAGTTTAATACGCGAGCTCGCTTTTCAGCTCCACTTAAGTCATTCGTTCTGTCCTGTGACACCAGTCTCCCATGGAACGCCTCGAAGATGCTCAAGTTGAGGTGGACGGGCAGCGGTGCACGGCCGTGGGTGCCCTAAACCCTAAACCCTAAACGGTGCACGGCCGTGGGCACGGGCCGCCGTGGTGCACAGCACGCGTGGGGACGCCAAGGTGGTGGATGTGCCGGACTCCAGGCAGTGGCTTACACTCGTCCACTCTTCAGCTCAACCTGAGCCGTTGCTGAGACAAAAACTCACCCTCCACAACCCCTAATACCCCCTAACACCACCTAAACACCCCCTTAATGCATCCCCTATCCCAATCAAAGTGCTCAAGTTCAGCTAAAATGGGAACGAGTGTAAGCCCCTGACTCCAGGGTGACCGTGCACAGCTGTGTGGACGCCGCAGACCACGCGGTGTACGAGGTAAGGCGGTGCAGGTCGACCCTATCAAACCCACATTGAAAGCGCCTGGAATTAAGTACTTGAAACTATAATCCGATGGACTGCTTTCAAGTTGTGCTTTCAATTTCAGCTCACGCCGCTACAGCGAGGTGGAGGTGGTGATCCCGCGCAAGAGCGCCGCCACCAACCCCACTCGGGAGGCGGCGCCGCTGCTGGCCCTCTTCGACACGGCAGGGCCCGGCAAAAGAAATGCTCAAAATATCACTGGGTTGAGATCAACACAAGACACGAGGGTTGGTGCATGTGCTGAAACACGTATCGAGCAAGTCCCGGCGGGCCGTCGTAATTGTCCAGGGTACATCAAATGGCGGTCGCCAATTCTTGAGTAATGGACGGTCGAATCGCCATATTGTACCATTGTATGGCAAATCTGACCGTCTATTTTATTCTCAAGGTCTCAAATTTGAGACGCGTTGACCGCCATTTGAGGTACCCTGGAAACCTGCGAAGGCCCTACTCCACGGAGTTTTTCCAGCGCGCGTTCGAGGCTGACGCGGACGTGAGCGTCACGGACGTCACCCTCGGCGCCTCCGAAGTGGTAGGGCCCTCCCCGGTCCCGGCACCTTCCATCCCGCACCACACAAAGGGGCTCCCTCATTGCAAAGCAGTATAGCAACCGAGTTCTCTGATTGGTGGAGCGTGGACTCCACGATTGTCCGTAAGGGACGTTCGGAGCAGTGTTCCTCAATTCGGTTCGAGCACGAGAGGCAGACGCCACATGCGGGTTTCTCATCGCAACAATGGAGAGAACCCAACTTGAACTCAGCTTCAGTGTCTTTGAGGCATTAAGTGGGATGGGATAACTCAGGGCGTTACAGACGGTGCGTTTCTAAGGCAGCACGCAAAGCCGTTACTTGAGGTTGAACAATTAGGTCTGCACGGCCCTGCCCGGAGGAGGCGATGGTCTCCGTCCAGATGCCGAAAGCTAGCACTGTCGCCGCGTGAATCGTAAAAGCGCATGTTCACCTCTGAGCTGGCAGCTCGTTTGACATAAGTATTACCTAAGGTCGTTGTCGTTTGGAGTTGTGTCTATTTTAAATTATTAAATGTAAGTTATGTAAGTTATGTTTCAATGATCATCATGACATCATGCTCTCTCGTATTCCTACACGTGCGCGTGCGCGTGACACAGTCACTGGAATTGTGGAAGCACATCAAGTCTCGTATGAGTACACGATAATGATGATGATGATGATGATGATGAGGAGGAGGAGGAGGATGATGGTGATGAGGGTCAGAGCGATGGGGGAAGCACTGTCTGACTGTCGAAGGTACCATAACATAGAGAGCACTTGTAAGCGTACTGAAAGATGCACTGAATGATGACCATCGAAGAGCTATAAGCTTAGCAGCAACCCTCGTAGCACCCGTGTATGAAGCGGCTTCCGCCTGGCATTGTCTGAATGACGGACAATTGCGTGGTCGGTGTGCAGATGTTATATAAATAGATTTCCCACAGCTAATAACAAATGGATTTCCAACATTCTAAGCACACGTTTTGATATCAAATTGGTGAGTGCTGACTTTGGCTTGAGGTGCCATCCCTCACTTCGCGACGCACCCACCCCGCCGCCATCACTCTGAGCGGAAATGTATGCGAGCCCCATATCGTGGGTTAGTCCGAGAAAAACAGATGGGCTCAGATATCAGTTCCAAGATTCTTTCGATGCGACGAATGGTCTTCCAACACCACGACAGGGCACCCCACTCTTCGTCGCGCGCACACGCTGCATAACTATATCCATCCGTATCGCGCGTCGCGCACATCGCATCGTACATCCACTCTCCGCTCCAGCATGTCGTCCTTCGTGCGAAGGGCCACCGCCTCCGCGTGCCGCATTGCGTTGCGGCACCGCTCAACGACAACAACAATACGGTGGGGCGGTGCACGTTCACCCAACAGGTTGACCCAGCTTGGTTTCAACGCTTGAAAGTGAAGCCATGCTGAACTGCATTCAAACTTTGGTTTCAACTGCCACCTGCTGACGAGGCAACTTACGAATTACGCTCGCAAGCACCGTCTCGCGCGCGCCACATCGATATGTCGTCGCTCGGCTGCCCGGCGGCGGTCAACACGTCGGGAATAGCGTCGTCTTCGTCCCGGGTTTGTCGGCGTCAACCCGTCGTCCGCACCGTTTGCTCAGCAGCATCGTCGCCGTCGCCGCCGCTGTTAACGACACGTTTCACAGAGCGATACGGGCTGCCCCATCCACTCATCCTCGCTCCCATGGCGGGGCCGTGCAACACGTTGAACCCGGGTTGACCGCGCTTGGTGTCCGCCTCCTCCCCATCCCCCTCCCCTCCTCCTCTCCCTCCTCCTCCTCCTCCTCCTCCTCCTCCTCTTCCTCCTCCTCCTCCTTCCCCCCCGACGTGAGAGTGAAATATGTTGAACCCACTTTGCTTTCGATTTCAATAACTGCGCCACTACACCCTGGGCGGGTGCGCCGGGGGCGAGCTCGCCAGTGCGGTGAGCTGCAGCGGTTCACTGGGCCTCGTCGGGAGCGGCGGCACGACCGTGGCGTGTCTCCGGAGCGAGTTTGCGATAGCCGTAGCGAGGTTGGTCGTGGCGGCATCGGTTGGGGAGGACGGCACCAACAGCGGCATCGGCAGTCCAACGGATGGCAGGGCCTTACTACTGGAGCTATTTGTATGTTTTTGTTCAGCTTTACATCGTTTATCCCATAACCCTCTTCGACCTCTGATAGACTGAAGCTATCCCCATTCGTGAATCAACGACGCACTTGTTGAGCTCAGGTCCACTGACGTTGAGCTGAACAAAGAGCTAGTGTACCAGGTAAGACTCTGGCGTCAGATTTGGGCGATGGCGCGGCGGAGGCATCCATGGGCGACGGCACTTTCGGTGGGGCGGTACAGGTTGACCCCAGGTGGACCCCAGGTTGACCCCAGGTTGACCCCGGGTTAACCCCTTGTTGACCCTGCTTATTTTCAACGCTTGAAACGAGAACACGATAAGCTGCTTTCAATCCATGCTTTCATCTGCAACCCGCGCCCCTACATCTCGGATCCCTCGCGCTGCCGCTGCCGCCGCCGATGCCTCTGGTGGAGCGGTGCAGGTTGACCCCGGGTTTTCGCAGTTGACCCCTGCCACGATTGTTTTCAACGATTGGACCTATAATATGATAAGCTGCTTTCAAACTTTGCTTTCAACTCCAACCTGCGACCCTCCAACTCTGGGCTTCGGAGTGAACGTCTCGCAGATCTCGTCCGAGGCAGGCCCTCACACTAAGTTGTTTTTTTCCAGCTCAACTTCAAGCCGTTTGTCGCAGAACCCACTGAAGGTATCCATCCTATGTAACCCATCCGAGCCGTTTGTCGCAGAACCCACGAAAGATCTGCCACGTCGTGATTCAAAGATGCTCGAGTTAAGCTGAAGTTCAGCTGAAAAAAATGACTTAGTGTAAGGCCGTGGTCCTCGGAGCTGAAGGCAGTGGTGGCAGAGCTCCGCCCGAGCCACGTGTACCTCTCCTTCGGGGCAGGGGGGCTTACCACTAAGGCATTTATTAGCTCAAAATCAGCTGAACTCGCTCATCTTTGAGTGATGAAAATCAATCCGTTTGTGCGCGCTGTTTGTGCCGTTTGTCCTAGAACCCACTGAAGAGATCCCACTTCTCAGCTCAAGGATGTCAAAGATGTCAAAGATGCTCAACTTAAGCTGAAGGTGACCGAAAAAAATGGCTCAGTGTAAGGCTCTTCTTTGGGGACGTGGGCAGCAACGGACACGCGGCGGCGTGCATTGCAGGGGGCGCTCGCGTCATGGTGGGGCGATGCAGCTTGAACCTGGCTTCAAAGCACTTGATTCAGCGCTTGAAGCTACATTGTGATGATCCGCTCTCAAACATTGGCTTCAAGTTCAGCTTGCGCCCCTACGTCATGGCCAACGCCGGGCAGGGCCCTCACTCCTCCTCCTCCTCCTCCTCCTCCGCTTCCTTCTCCTCCTCCTCCTCCTCCTCCTCCTCCTCCGCTTTCTCCTCCTCCTCCTCCTCCTCATCCTCCTCCTCCTCCTCCTCCTCCGCTTCCTTCTCCTCCTCCTCCTCCTCCTCCTCCTCCGCTTTCTTCTCCTCATCCTCCTCCTC
>Ga0307489_10001098_pt1 | contig 17565 bp, 32 predicted proteins | sample SB12metaG_FD_202247 | JGI IMG/M metagenome (GOLD analysis project Ga0307489, IMG submission 202247) | Sea-ice brine microbial communities from Beaufort Sea near Barrow, Alaska, United States - SB 1.2 | ecosystem: Environmental > Aquatic > Marine > Coastal | place: USA: Alaska | collected...
CGACCGGAAACGCGAGTCGATAATAATTGGCCCGTCCAAGATCAACAATGGCGGAATCACCTTTACACTGTTTGCCCATACAAACCGCGAATACGGCTCAACTTTGGCGCAAGACTGCGGGTTTCCTCTCAGCTTTTTGTAATATTTTTCCACACTGTGTGGAAAGCCGTCGCCGCCGGCGCCGAGGAAACCCGCAGTAAAGTGGCGCGGCGCCACGCGCTAGAAAATTTGTATGGCGACGTGGTCAGGAATTTGAAAGGCTGATTTGGTCATTTTGAAAATGATTACGGGTTTTGAAAGGCTGATCTAAAAAAATGATCGAGATTCAAAGCCATTGTCGGTAAAATCATTATCGACTCGCGTTTCCGGTCACCCCAGTGTTCTTTACACCGACGGCGACTTTCAAGTGGACCAAGCAGGGCCGTGACCGGCAGTAATCTTTCCAGGTCGACCCGATTTATGTTCATGTTGTACCAGTGTACGTGTACACACTCGCCACGTCCTCCGTCCGTGCCTGGCCACTCGCTCCCTAGCTGTTTGCTCATAGTGTACCAGTGTACCCATACACGCTCGCCGCGTCGATACAAAGCCTTACAGGCAGCAGTTTTGACCGCTGGCACACGAGCATATGGGCCCTATGCGGCGGCACGAGCGCCCCGCGCGCGCCGCGTCGGACGCGCCGGACGCGCTGGATGCCCCTGCGCTCCTCTCCGCCGCCGCACCGCCCGGCGCCGCCGACTCCAAGCGCGTGGCGGGGCCGCAACTGTTCCCACCTCCATTTCAATGTTTGGTCAGTATGCCCGTCCACACTCGCTGCATCCTCCTTCCTGGTCTGGCCACGAGATGGGAAAAGTACAGCGTGTAAGGCCATGGCACGTGGGGGTGGTGAGCCTGTTGCGGTGCCACCCCGCCGCCGCCGCCGCCGCCGCCGCCGCTGCCGCCCGGCCAGGCTCCGACCTGGCCGTGGCGGCCGCGCGGACGGTGCAGGTGCTGGCTGCCGCCATGCACCACAACACCTGGCAGGGGGGGGGGTGTCGGGAACGCCGCACTCCACCGACGTCGGTATGAACATCTACCCTGAAGGTAAGTCATGCTCCGAGCTCGGTTCCAGTTCTGGTTCTCAATGACTCTCCTGCCCTGACCCCTGACAGGGGGGTCATCGAGAGCGCCGCACTCGACCGACGTTGAATCTCCTCCTTGAGACGCCTCCTCCTCTGCGCGTCTTCTGTAAGTATGAGCATTCACCCGAAGGGAAGGCATGCGGGCACGTCCAATCTCGGTTGGAGTGCCTGTTGTGAGCGGCCCTCCCGCGCGCCTGCGCCGCGACAACATGGCGCTGGTCCGCGACGCCACCGCCCTGCGCCGCGAGGTAGACCGCGCGCACGGCACGGCCGTGTCACTCCTGACCCTGAACCCTAAACCCTAAACCCAAAACCCTAAACCCTAAACCCTAAACCCTTTTACTTTCTACACGTCTCATCTCAACAGCTGTAGAACCTTCTTTGTCACTGAAGCCCAGAATCCACCCAACGCATTCCACCAAAAGTGCTCAGGTTAAGCCGAAAAGTGGTGGAGTGTGAGCCCCTGTTGCGCGGCGAGCTGGAGGCGGTGGCGGACGCGCGCGACAGCACGGTGGCAGGGCCGCTCCCGCACTGTCTGCTTGTAGTGTACCGGTGCACCCGTACACACTCGCTGCATCCGCCTGACACTCACGTTGGAGGTGGGGGGGGTGTTAGTGAACACCTCTCGCCGGGTTATCCGCCGCGTGTGTCGACGTCATCCACCGCGTGTGTCGACATCGTCCACCGCTTTTATAAACCAAAGCTTCGTTGGTTGAGTTGAATGCCGTCCTATGACGTGGCAAGCATGATCGAGCCGGCTCTGGTCGTGGAATGATCTGTACGCGCGCGTGGTGCTGCTCGTCAACGATAAGAAGCGCAAGATCCGCGATCTCGAGGCGGGGTGCCGGGCGCCACACCTCTCCACTTGTCTAAACCCTAGACCCTTACACCCTAACCCCTAAACCCCAAACCTGGAGGCGGGGGGCCGGGCGCCGCACCACTCCACTTCTCACCTCTACCTCACCCGTTGATGTTACTGGAACCACCCAATATATCCCCACAAAAAGTGCATACGTTGAGCTGAAGAGTGGTGGAGTGTGAGGCCCTGGGCGCAGGATGAGCTGGAGGCGGCGCGCGATCAGGTGGATAGCCTGGAGCGGGCCCGCGATGATGAGGCGGATGATGAGGCGGGGCTGGGGCCGGACACCAGCGACGAGGAGGCGGAGGAGGCGGCGGAGACGGCGCGCCGGGCGGAGCAGGCCGAGCGCAAGAGGGCGGCGGTGAAGGCCGGCGGTGGCAGCGGGGGGGGCGGCGGCGGCGGGCGCGGGGCGGGCGCGGGGGGGGCGGGCTCGAAGGGCGGCGGAGGAAGCCAGCGTCCGTCGCAGGCGATGGCGGCCGCTGCGAAGCCCAAGGTGAAGCTCGAAAAGATCGAAGGAAAGCCTTCAAACGCCTCCGCACCTGCCGCCGCCGCCGCCGCCGCCACTGCACGCGCCGCCGTCGCTGCCGCTGCCGGCAGCTCTGCCGAACCCATGGACTTCACCACGCAGTCGGCGGCGGCGGCGGCGGCGTCACTGCCCGTGGCTCCGGCTCCGGCGGGGACCGGGGCGGCAATGGACATCTTCCAGATGTGCGGGTTGGGCCCCGCCACCCAGGACGCGGCCGGCGAGGGGGGCGCGTCCAGGCTGGCGGCAGCGGCGTTGACCAAGACGCTCGACAAGGTGGATGACCCGATGATGCTCCTCTCCCACGGCGGCGGCGGCGGCGGCGGCGGCGGCGGCGGTGGCGGGGGCGGGGTGTCCCAGACGCAGCCCGAAGCTCCGATGTCGCAAGTGGCGGGCACGCAGGGGGCGGCGGGCACGCAGGGCACACAGAAGCCGAGGAAAAGGCGCGAAAAGCTATGCAACACGTTGCCGTTGGACATGTTTGACTGAATAGTTTCATCACGCGGTTTAGTTTAGAACTATCCCGCAATGTAGCAGACGACCCGCCGGGGGCTCGCGCGTGACCATTCGTAGGAGCCGCAACAGTAGCGAGAATAGACGCACGCAGTGCATGCCCATGCCATCACATACACGCACTCACACGCTCACAAACTTGCATACTCACACACACGCACACACGCACGCGCACACTCATATGCGGTGAATGCCGCGGCTCGCACCAGCACACTATGCGGACGCGCCCACGCGGTGGCGCGGGCGCGGTCACGCACACGCCCAGGTGCGCACGACGGCATCGAAGCCCCCCGACACCCTGGCCGGTCACGCGCACGCCCAGGTGCGCACGACGGCATCGAAGCCCCCCGACACCAGCGTGGCGCCGTCCCGCCACTCCACCGCCGTCACCCCGCCCACGTGCGCCCCCCACATCCAGGGCCACCATACACCCCTCGCCACGTCATAGGATGCCATTCAACTCAACAAGCGAGGGTTCACAACGCGTGTCGATGACAACGACGTGGCGGGCAGTACTCGCTTGTCCCCGGTGGGCCTGGCAGATATCACCCGCCACGTCACAGGATGCCGCTGAACGCGACAAACGAGGGTTCGAAACGCGAGTCGACGAGGCGGCCGCGGGCGAGACACGGCGATGTCTGGGCGCGCCCCTGCCACGATGCGGCGGTGGTCGAGGGCCGGCAGCCGCGTGTCCCACACAATGACGTCGCCGTCCAGGGTGTAGCGGCGCAAGTTGAAATTGAAAGCAGAAATTGAAAGCAGTATATCACAATTTAGTTTCGATCGCTTAGTTCCAGGCGGTGTCAACTTCTGTTTGATAGGGTCAACCTGCACCGCCCAACCAGGCCCCCGGTGGCGAGGCGCGCGCCGTCCGCGCACCACGCCACGCACGTCACCCGCGCCTTGTGGAACACCGCCCGCCAGGGCCGTGCGCTCAGGGTTTAGGATTTAGGGTTCAGACTTTAGGTTTTAGGGTTCAGGGTTTAGGGTTAAGGGTTTAAGGTTCCTGCCCGTGCTGACTCAACCTGACTGCTCGCTCGTAGTGCACCGGTGTACCTGTGCACACTCGCCGCATCCTACTCCCTGGCCTGGCCACTTGTTCCCTGACAGTTTGCTCGTAGTGTACCAGTGCACCCGCACACGGCGCCCGCCCCGCCCCACCATCTTGTCGACGCGCACAGTGCCGTCCGCCGCATCCCACACCACCACCCCCCAGAGCCAGGGTCCCCCAGGATTAGGATTTCGGCTTCAGGGTTTAGGGTTTAGGGTTGAAGGTTTAGGGTTTAGGGTTTAGGGTTAAGGGATTGACATCCACTCCACCAGCATCGGGGCATGACTTACCTCGAGGGCTAGGGTGAATGCTCATACAGACGTGCGGACTCGGTTCGTCGATCCAACGTCGTTGGAGTGGTTGTGGTTCTTCTGAGCACCTCCCCTGCCCGATTGGCGTCGCAGGTGGCGAGCATGGATCCGTCCGGCGAGTAGCGCGCGGCGGTGACGTCGCCGCGGTGCCGCTCCAGCGTCGCCCGCAGCGCCAGTCCCGCGCCCACGTCCAGGGCCCTCACCTTACTCCCTTTCAAACGAGTTCAGCTTAAACTCAGTGTCGGATCTGGTACCGAAGGTACGGTATTGATACCCGTTCGACCAATCAGAACTGTCCATGTCGGAAACCCACCGACCGACTAGCCAAAAGTCCGACCAGGTCGCCATCCTTAAGTAAATAGACCCTCGGTTTCGAGTAGACAAGTATGACTAGTCATGCTCACACTGAGATCAACTTTGAGCCGATTATACGTGAAAGCACTCGAATTATCCCACTTATCCCACTTGGTCCCTCAAAGATACTCAAGTGCCAGCTGGAGAAGATGCTTAGGTGTGGGGGCCCCCTGCCGCTGTCCAGCACGGTGTAGATGCGCACGTTGCCGTCCCGGCACCCCAGCGCCACCTCCCCTCCGTCGGGCCGCATGGCGCCGCAGGTCGCCTCCACGCCGCCCGACACCGCCGTGTGCGAGACTATCGCAACCGTGGGCCCCTCCCCGCCCGCGCCCCCGCCCCCGCCGCCCCCGCCGCTCGACGACGATAATATCACAGCGCCGCCGAGCGTGGCGACCACCGAGAGAGAGGGACTTTTTCCGTTTTTTCAGCTCAACATTAAGCCGTTTGTCCCCGAAACCACTCGAGTAAATCCCGCTAGCATGGACGCTTCAATTGGGCTCCCTCTGGGGGTCTGATCTGAATGGGGGCTTTACTGTAGGGTTTAGATCGTTAAAACTGAAATATAAGACGGACAAAAATAAACACGCTAGCATACTTCAGGTACGTCAGTTGAGGTGGAAGAAGCAGTGAGGGAAGGCCATGCCGCGAGGGCGCCGTCCGCGGAGGCGTCCACGTCCTGCGGCTGCGACGGCAGCTTCACGCCCTCCGCCTCGATGTAGCGGCGCAAGGTGGCTTTGAAAGCAGAGTTTGAAAGAAGCGGTCCATCATATTGTAGTTTCAAGCGCTTAGTTCCAGGCGATTTCAACGTGGGTTTGATAGGGTCACCCTGCACCGCCCTACCTCGAACGCCTCCGCGCCGCCGCCCGCCCCGGACAACGGCGCCACCCGTGCCGTGCAGCAGGGCCATTGAGAACAAGCACTCGACCGAGATCGGAGCATGACTTACCTTTAGTGTGAATGCGGTACTTCATACAGGCTCACGGATTCGACCGTGGAATCAACGTCGGTCGAGTGCTCGTTCTGAAGAACCCCCGTGCCATGTCGTCCATCCCCACGGTGAGGAGCGCTCTGCCGCCCTTGGTGTAGCGGCGCAAGTTAAATTTGAAAGCAAAACTTGAAAGCAGTTTGACATATGTCAGTTTCAAGAGCCGAGTAGCAGGCGCTTTCAACGTGGGTTTGATAGGGGCAACCCGCACCGCCCTACCTTGGCCGTCATGCCGCACACCGCGCTGCCGTGCCGCCCACCGCCCACTCGCAGGTCGCACCCGCCCCCGCCCCCGCCCTCGCCGCCGCTCGGTAGAGTCATGTAACACCGTCCCAGTTTTTCGGACCCCACTCTCACGTAACATAACATGATATGTTACGTGTTACGTGGATCACTGGTCATGACACCCCCTCAAACGCATTTGAATTGAGTGTTAGTCACGGGGCCATGTCAGTGTAGACCTGGTTGGTGCCAGAGCAGTGCAGAGAGAAGGGGGGGTGTGACAATCCAGCCCTACTGCCGTCTCCTTCGGCGCCGGGGGACCAGCGGCACACGACGCTGCCGGCGCCGTCCAGCCCCGACAGGCCCGCGCTGTACACGTGCGCGGCCGTCACCGTCAGCGACGATACCATCTTGGGGTGCCCCGTCAGCACCGCGGACGGCACCGACGGATTGGCCGGGTCCAGGAGGTTGATGTCGCCGTTCAGACTGAGGCTCACCATGCTGTAGCGGCGTAAGTCACATTTTAGAGCAGAAGTTGAAAGCAGTTTTATCTCACCTTAGTTTCAACCGCTTAGTTCCAGGCGGTTTCAACTTGGGTTTGATAGGGGTAACCTGCACCGCCCTACCATGCGCTCGCCGATGAACAGGCACCCCACCTGCATGTGATCCACGCCCTTATACCAGGGGCTTACACTCGTTCACGTCAGAGCTCAACTTGAGCAACTCCAGGACACTATCATGAGTTACTTGAGATATACGGTGGAAGGAAGTGCTCAAGTTGAGCTGAAATGGGAACGAGTGTAAGCCCCTGCCTTGGACGCGAAGGTGAACGTGGCGAGCTTGACGCACTTGAACAACGGAGCGGGCACCGCCGCCGCCGCAAGCTCGGCACCCGCCTCGGCAGGCGCGGCGGCGGCGGTGGGCTCGGCGGCGGATGTGGGCTCGGCGGCAGCGGCGGCGGGGGGTGGGGTGGGGGGGACCTCCCACAGGCGGCACGTCTTATCGGCGCCGGCGGTCAGCAGCCGCCCCCTACACCTAGTGCCTCACAGATATTGCTTGTCATCGCCACGTCATAGGATGCCATGTGACAAGAAACGAAGTTCCAAAATACGTGTCGACGACTGGATGTTGAGTGGAATGGCAGCACACTGTCGTGGATGTTGGGTGGAATGGCAGCACACTCTCGTGGACGTTGGGTGGAATAGCAGCACACTCTCGTTGATATTGGGTGGAATGGCAGCACGCTCTCGTGGATGTTTGGTGGAATGGCAGCACATCCGGCAGGCCCCACCCGCACGGGCTCCAGCTGGCGGCATACACGGTGCCCGCGTGCCCCCCCCCCTCGCCCATCTTCCCGCCGGGCACGTCACCCACGACCGCGCCGCTTCTACCGTCGTAGATTTTGCCCTTGCCATCGGAGCCCACCGAGGCGAAGCGCTCCCCGTCCGGGCTGAAGCGCACGCAGTTGACAAAGTTGGCGTGCTTGTGCGCCGTGTGCATGAACTTGAACGGCGGACCCTGGAAGAAGGAAACGGAAAAGTCCTCGGAGCCCGCGGCGATGCGGTACGGGCGCCCGGGCTTGAAGTCCACGCTGTTGACCCGCTTGCCCATGCCCGTGATGTCCCCCACGACCAGTGCCGCACACTCCCACCCACTTCGAAGCTCAACGTAAGCACTCCCATCCACGTTTCAGCTCAACGTTAGCACTTGATGTGGGATATGTTGGATAGTTTCAGTGTTCAGTACCAAAAGCCGCAGAGGTTGAGGCTACGAGGTGGGGGGCCAATGCGGCGCCACCCCTCTTGACCCCCCTGCCGACGGTGTTGCCGGTGTCCCACAGGAAGGCCTTGGCGAAGGTGCCCTTGCCGTCGCCGCACGCCACGATCCGCTGGCCGTCGTCCGACCACGCGATGTCGTCGATGGCGCCGCTCAGGGGCTGGTGCTCGGCCTTCAGCGTCAGGTCGTCATTGAGCCCCCACACCCGCACGCGCCCGCTGACGTCGCCGCTGGCCACCCACTGCCCGTTGGGCGACACCCGCGCCACCATAGCCCAGGGAGCGCACACCCCTCCACTTCTCAGCGTCACGTGAACGCTTGTCGTGCGGTACGTTGGGGGGTTTCATGGAGTTTCAGTGATATAAACGGCTCAGGTTGAGGTGAGACACAGAGGAGTGGGCGTCCCTGCCGTGGTGGCGTACTGGTGCTCCGTGTAGAACCGCACGTGCAGGGGGCGGGCCAGGGAGCGGATCACGATGCACCGCGCGTTGGCGTACACCACCACGTCCGTCGCCCAGGGCTCCAACACTATGAGCAAACAGTCAGGGGACGAGTATCCCAGGGTAGGGCCCCATGCTCCTTCCCGCGTCCCGCATCACCCCAACTGCCCCCCGCACCCACAGCTGTGGTACCTGTGGTTCGCCCAAGGCATTACACCCGCTCCCGCGTCCCGCCCAGGGCCTCAACACTATGAGCAAACGGTTAGGGGACGAGTGCGTCCCGGGGCCGGTGTCTCACGCTCCGCGTCACCTCAGCTGCCACCCGCACCCACAGCTGTGGTACTTGTGGTTCGCTCAGTGCCTCACGCAAGTTTCCGATCCCGCGTCAGCTCAAAATCAGCCGCACTTTCGGCTGTGGTACCTGTGGTCCACCCCGGGGCTTACGCTCGTCCCCACGTGCCGTGCCAGCGCAACTTGAGCCGCGCTCACCACTGTGTGGCTGTGTCCCTGCAACCACTCAAGAGCTCCCCGGTGGTGCCTGTAAGGTGCCGTCTCAGCCGTGGGTGCTGTGATGGGTTCCCTGCAACCACTCAAGTCGGGACCAGCTTGTATGATTCACCTCGACGATGGTGGGAGTTGAGCTACAGAAGGGACTGGTGTTTCCTTGAGCCACTGAAGTCGGACGCACTTGGCACCTTGAAGGTGCTGGCAGTTAAGCGGAACAGAGAAACGCCATGGGAGTTGGGGTGGAGGAGGGGACCTGGAAGAATGGTGGGAGTCGAGCGGGCGAGAAGGGGAGTGGAGTGGAGTGCGGTGCCCCCCGCCTGCCCCGCGTGCCCCCCCAGCAGCACCCCGCGCCCGCGCGCCGTGGCGGGCGCGCACGGGTACGTTTCCAGCAGCGCGGGTGTCGCCATGTCGACGGCGCGTCGTGCAAACAGCTGTCTCGCGTGCGTCGCGCGATTGAGCGATGGGTTGCGAGCGCAAGTCAGTTCAGAGTTCGGCAACGGCCACTTGGCTCTTCTGTGATTGGAGGAGGCGGTCATCACGATTACACGGAGGTTTGGTCCGTTTGTAAGAGTGATCGTATGGGCAAACAGACAGCGCTAAATATGCCGACGTTTGGGAGCGCCCTTTCTCGCTGATAGGCAGATTGCCCCCCAACGCCCAAGCTCAACGAATCATTCCGATCGAAACGCTGCCTGCCATGCCAATCAGCCAATAACTCTAATAACACTCACTTTTTCTTCGGCTTTGTCGGTTGGTGGACGCAGCGGCACGGGCACATTCGGAGACGCGCGGCTTGGTCATCGGCGCGCGGTGGGGTAGAGGAGGGTAGAGGGTCAGGGTGCAGGGACCGTGCGCGGCGGGGGGCAGGGCGCGAGCAATCCCTAAGCGCCGGCAGGTCACGTTCACACCCTGGCTCTGGGTTTTGGTGTGAGTTCCTAGTTAGGCCGACCCAGCCATCGTCGAGGGCCGGCCAACATGTTTATGACCATGCTGCAACCCAGCCGCATCCGGCGGATGCGCGCGGCGCGCGCCAAGATGAGCCGCGTCGATAAGAACAACCTACGGTGCGCGGCCCAACCCCTCGCCCCGGCCCGTCACCAAGGGGTTAACTTCCATATTGAGACACCAAACTACTAATGTGCGACCCCCGAACTGGAATGGTTTAAAATGATGGATCCATCCAACGTTATCGCCGCCGCCCCCGCCCCCGCCAGGCGACTGAGTAAACCCTGTACCCTGCACATGTGTGCATCCGCAGGGGCCAGCTCCTGGTCGTCGCCGTCGGCGTGCTGTGCGCTGTCTCGTTATTCTACGGCGGAGGGCAAACTCCCACCATCTTTGGTTTCGGGGTAGGGCAGCATTTCGAACCCCCTCCCGCTCCCGGGCAATGCGCGCTCATACCTGGCAGCGACGTCGCGTGAGTACCCCGCCGCGTGTTCCGCGAGCTACGAATGTAGCCCGGCCTCGGGCCCCAGGGCTGTCCCAATCCCCGACGAGCCGCCGTCAGCGCGTGCGATATTGGAGACTGCCAGGGTAAATGTCCAGACATAGACGGAGGATGGTATTGCATTGATGTCTTTTTCGGCGCAACTCTGCCGCGTGCCAGCCGTCGCAGCTGCGGGGGCGGGGTGGCGGAGTGGCGCCCAGACCGCTGCGCGCGGACGCGCGGTGACCGGTGCCGGTGCCGCCACAGCCCAGAGGCACGCTCAATCATCACGGCGTTACTCCTCAAAGATGCGGACAGTTACCTAAAAAGTATGTGTGGCCGTGGGATGGTTGTCATGAGTGGTTGTGTCCCTTGCGTCCCTGAAACCGCTCAGTCTGTACGTAGATTACATCGCCAAGGTGCGCGAGCTAACCGGAGAAGGGGAACGAGTGTTGGGCCCTGCGATGCGGGAGGCGCCTACTCGGCATCCTCCTCCGACGACGACTCCGGTGCGGGGGCATCGCGTGCGCTGCTCAGTGCCGGGACCTGCAAGAAGACGGAGGCTTGGGAGGAGATATACGGCAGGGCCGGGGCCCGCCCACTCGCTCCCGCGCTGTTTGCTCGTGGTGTACCAATGTACCCGTACACTCTCGCCGCTTCCTCCTCTCTGACCTGCCCGCTCGTTCCGGGTAGAGCCCATAGTGCACCGGTGCGACCGTACACACCCGCCGTATCCTTTCAGCTGGCACATGAGCTGTTTTGTCTCGTGAGCCCACTCGAGTGATCCCTCTGCGGTGCATTAAAGGAGGCGGCGAGTGTGCACGGGCGCTCCGGTACACTATGAGCACACAGTCGGGAAGAACTGCGAAGGGATCGAGTGCACGGCCCTGCTGCACGGCCTGATCGCCTACTTCGTCGGCGTGTTTTACATGTTTCTGGGCATCGCAATTGTGTGCGACGATTTCTTCGTCGCCTCCTTGGAACAGATCTGCGAGGTGCTGCAGCTGTCGGACGACGTGGCGGGCGCCACATTCATGGCAGGGAGCGAACTGTGCGGTAGATGAAATGGCGAGCGATGCTCGCGTCATTCTCATGAATATGTAACCAATTGTATTGTGTTAAATGACGTCCTCTGACGCGGCACTTTATTCCTATGAGTTCAATGGACCTACTCTCCACGTTTCGACACGCCCTTTGAACCCTGGTTTGTTGAGTTGAGTGGCCCTACTCGGCGGCGGCGGGGTCGTCCGCCCCGGAGCTGGCGGCGTCCACGATGTCACTGATCAACGGCAGCGCGGGCAGCGAGATCGGCGTGGGCACCATCGTGGGCTCCGCCATCTTCAACATCCTCATCATCATCGGCCTGACCGTGATCAGCACGGGCAAGACGCTGCAGCTGGACTGGAAGCCCGTCACCCGCGACTGCTTCTTCTACGCCGCGGCCATCGGCGGCATCGTCGGCACCTTCGCCGACGGCAAGACCAGCTGGTGGGAGGCAGGGGTTCACACTCGTCCACTGTTCAGCTCAACCTGAGCCGTTTCTGACACAGAATACACCCCTCATACCCCTTCATACCCCCTCATACCCCCTAATTCCGCCCTAAGACCTCCTGAAAAACCCCTAAACAAGCCCTAAATGCACCCCCTGTCCCACAGAAGCGCTTATGTTGAGCCCAATAGTGGACGAGTGTAAGCCCCTGGTGGGAGGGCGCCGTGTACGTGGGATTTTACGGGTGTTACATCACCACCATGGCGTGGAACGTGCAGCTCATGGCGTGGATGGACCGCATGGGCGGCGGGTCGGGGACGAACGTCGAGATGACGGACCTCGAGGCGGCGGCGGGCGGCGCCGGCGCCGGTGCCGGCGGCGGCGGCAGTGGGCACATCCATCAGATGCATCAGAACCCGCTGGCGGAGGGCGGCGACGGCGCGGAGGCAGGCGGCGGGGCGCTGGCACTGGCCAGTCCAACTCGCGGCGGCGGCGGCGCGGCGGGCGGCGGCAGCCCCGGCGGGGGATCCATCCTCAGCGGCCTCGCCGGCGCCGGCGGTGGCTCCAAGGAGGCGCGCAACAGCGGCAGCAAGCGGGCTGTGAAATTGTGGGACAAGGTGAAGCGAAACAGTATCAGCGGCCCGGCGGCTAACGGGCGGCAGTCGCTGGCCGACGTGGTGATCGCGGCCACGGCGGCGGAGAAGTGGAAGAGCAAGGCCAACCGGTCGCTGCGCACGCCGCGCAACAGCGGCGGCGCGCTGCGGGAGGACAGCCCACCGACCGGCTACCAGCTCACGCCCACGCTGTCCATGGGCCACATCCGCGCCTACCGCCATGAGGCGGCAAAGGCAGGGGCTTATACTCGCCCACTTTTCAGCTCAACCTAAGCCGTCTTGGTCACAACTCCCCGTGTCCCCCTGTCCAATAGACTGGGGGGAAATCATGCAACCAACGTATCCCACAAAACGTGCTTACGTTGAGCCGAAAAGTGGACGAGTTTAAGCCCCTGGGCCAAGGCGGCGGCGCTGATGGCGAAGTGGGACGAGAAGAATGTGGCCAAGAAGGCGTCCGAGGCGGCCATGGTGCGGCCCCGACCTCGATACACCCCTAATGTACCCCCAATACACACACAATACACCCCTAATACACCCCTAATACACCCCTAATACACCCCCAATACAACCCCGATATACCCCTAAAACACCCCTGATACACACTCAATACACCCCTTATACACCACTAGTACACCCAGCCCGCCAGATCCCGCAGGAACACGTCATCCACCCGCGTTTTGCATCGTCGTTTGTTGAGTTACACGCGTTTTGTATCATCGTTTGTTGAGTTGCATGGCATCCTATGACGTGTTCCTCGCAGCATTTGGGCGGCCGGCCCTGGGCGATGGCGGAGGCAGAGGCGGCGGGCATCACGCTGGACGCGCCGGCGGTGAAGGAGGAGGACGCGGAGGAGGCAGGGGCTTGCACTCGTCCACTTTTCAGCTCAACCTGAGCCGTTTCTGACACAACTACACCCTAAAAATTCCCAAATACCCCTTTGCACCGCCTTGACACCCCGTAAACAACCCCTACAGGCGCCCCCTATCTCACAGAAAGCGCTTGCGTTGAGCCGAAAAATGAACGAGTGTAAGCCCGTGGGAGGAGGAGGAGGAGGAGGGGGACAGCGTGAGCCCCTTCTCGCTGCCCGGGCGCGCGCAGGACTACCCCATGTGGGTGCTCTCGCTGCCCTGGTATATTGTATTCACGTTCAGCATCCCGCCCTGTGGCACCGTGCGGCAGGGGGTTACACTCGTCCACTTTTCAGCTCAACCTGAGCCGTTTCTGACACAAAATACACCCCAGACATCCCCTCATACCCCTGACGCCCCATAAACACCCCGTAAACAACGCCTACATGCACCCCCTATCCCACAGAAAGCGCTTAAGTCGAGCCGAAAAGTGGACGAGTGTACGACCCTGCAGTGCGGTGGCGGAGGTTCTACGTGGTGTCCTTCGGCATGTCCGTGCTGTGGATCGGGTTCATCACGCACTGGATGGTGGACTGGTGCGTGCGCATCGGCTGCATCCTCAGCATACCCGCCGTGGTTATGGGCAGGGGCGCACACTCGTCCACTTCTCAGCTCAACACAAGCCGTTTCCAACACAAAATACACCCCCTAACACCCACTAAACGCCCTTCAAGCAACCCCTAAACAACCCCTGAACAACCCAAAACAACCCCTAAACCCGCAGAAAGAGCTTACGTTGAGCTGAAAAGTGGAGGAGTGTTGCGCCCCTGGCGATGGGCACCACGGTGCTGGCGGCCGGCACCTCCATACCCGACGCCCTGTCCTCCATCGCCGTGGCGCGCGACGGCCTCGCCGACATGGTAGGGCGCTGCAGCTTGAAACCCGTGTTTGCAAGCACGGAATAAATTGTCCTGAGCCTTGGGTCTGTGACTCATCGCCGGCATGTATTACTCTGTGATCTTACCACGTGCTACTGTATTGAGAGCGCCTGGTTTCATCACTTGAAACTACAATGTGATGAACCGCTTTCAAACTTTGCTTTCAAATTCAACTTGCGCCGCTACAACATGGCGGTGGCCAACGCCGTGGGGTCCAACGTGTTCGACATCTGGCTGGGCCTCGGCCTGCCGTGGCTCTTCTACCTGTCGTGGCAGGCAGGGGCTTACACTCTTCCACTTTTCAGCTCAACGTAGGCGCTTTGTGTGAGATAGGAAGTGCATCTCGGGGTTGTTTAGGGGGTGTTTAGGGGTTGATATGGGGTGTTTAGGGTGTGATTTGTGTCAGAAACGGCTCATGTTGAGCTGAAAAGTGGACGAGTGTAAGCCCCTGGCGGCAGGACCCCAACTACATTCTGGTGAACACGACGGAGCTGATACCCTCGTCGCTGATCCTGGCCGGCGTGCTGGTGCTCTACTACGGCTCCGTCGCCGCCAACGGGTTCCGCCTCACCGTCCGCATGGGCTACGCCTACATGGCGGGGCCGCACTACTCCAACGCTCATCCGCCCTTCTCTCTCTCGCAGTTTTGAGTGAGAGAATGGCACCAGAGCCCTGGATGTAATTTACGATTTACCGATCAGCTCCAATCATTGATTCCCTATACCACCTTTTAATGAATATTCCCCCCTTTATCCACTCACCACTTCCACCTGCGCCAATCTCGTCACAGACTGACTGAAACCACCCAACGCATCGCACAAGCAGTGCTTACGTTGATCCGAGAGGTGATCGGGGTGTGGCGCCCCTGGTGCACGGCCACGTACGGGGTGTACGTGCTGTACAGCATCGTGCTCGTGTGGCTGCTCGACATCTACAACCTCAGCGAGTGAGAAGGCGACAGGTGGCATGGTGTGGCTGCTCGACATCTATAGCCTCAGCGAGTGAGAGGGGCGACAGGGGGTGACGGCGGGTGTGGCTGCTCGACATCTATAAGCTCAGCGAGTGAGAGGGGGCGGGAGGGGTTGACGGCGCCGGGTAACCACGCCAAGCAGGGTGCCTTGGGCATTGGGCGGCTGATGACCAATGGGAGCCTGGTTGAGGAGTTGGCGGCCAATGAACTGACTTTGCACTGGGCATTGACCAATGGGAGCCTGGTGAGCGTGGCTCCGCGACGGCTCAGTCGCGGCTCGGCCTATGGCGCCTCAGGGCGAGTCGTTGGCAGTGTGTTTTTGTGTGTGTGTTGGGGGGGGTGGTGGGGTGGGTGTGGGGGGTGTGGGGTGGGGGGTGGGGGGTCGGGGGGGGGTTCCGAAGCAGGCTCGAAGAAAAGGCTGGAAGATTATTCGGTCAGAGATTATTCTGACCGAGCCTTGGCAGTGTGAGTGTTGTGTGAGTGTGTGTTGTTTTGAGTGTGCGTGTGATTGTGTTTGGATGTGTGTGTGAGTGTGTATGTGATTTGGAAAGCAGACGCTAAGGTCGAAGGCGACGCTGGCGGATCAACCGAGCAGTGGCAGTGAGCAAGTACGAAACTGCTCGAAGGAATCATTTATCAAATAACAAATAAAAGGGACCCATAAGGGAAAAACTTTAACTTGTTCCGCATCAAAACGTGTTCACAACTTCTCATCACCTTCGAACTGACAGTACTGAGAGCAGATGCATGAGTTTTGAAGTTTGGCGCTTGAATTGATCCATTTCTATACGACGGTGGTGAGCCTCAACCCGGTTTGAACGACCGAGTTGAAAGTTTATATGTCCCAACTAGCGACAGAGGCACGGTGGGAGTACTCTGGCCCGCACAACGCAGGCGCGCGCGAGTCACTCGTACAGCATTTCAGTGCGTATTACATTGATGAAGTGCGTGGTGCTCGAGTGTGCCTACTCGTAGTGTGTAATATTCTGCCTAGTTGTCATTGTGTGGCAGCCTCTCTCGACCACCGCCGGTCCGCCGCCCCAGCCGCTCCCGCGCACTCCCCGGAGAGGATGTCACAGGAGCATCTTACAGCATCGGTGTTCTGAAGTATGTCTCAGATGACGAGTGCGCATCTAAGTGTATCGTCGTTTGCGCATCCGGGCTCGTTCCCGGCTCAGACCTCGGTTCCGGCAGCCTGCCGCGCCCGCCGCGCCTCGGCGCACTCCGCGCGGTGCCGCGGCACCCAGTCGGCGCGCTGGCACTGCTTCGAGCAGTACCGCGCGCGGGGGCCGCGGGCGGGGCAGTTGCCGCACCGCTTCAGGTGCTGCGCCCCACCCCCCGCCGTCGTCGCGGACAGGCCGGGGGACGTCATGCCGCACGCGCTGCAGCACCGCCGGCACATCACCGCCAGCGTATCCACGCTGTTGGGTTTGTTGTTCTTGACGTCACAGCGTGCGAGGTCGAGCGCAGTGACCCTCACTTTGATGAAGTCCCCGTTGATCATCGTCGGGGTGCACTTCGCCGCGCCGTCGGCGCCTCGCTTGAGGAGCAACTGCACGATGCCAGCGTGCTGCTCTCGCGCAGCGAACATGAGCGGCGTGAAGCCATGACTTAGGGCTTGGCAGATCTTGCCTGCCACGTCATCATACACAATTTGACCCTCGTTTCTTGAGTTAACTGGCATCTTATGACGTGGCGAGCACAATCTGCCAGGCCCTACCAGGACTGGCACAGCCCAGCCGAAAGGGCGGCGTGGCGAAGTTGATGACAGCGCCACCTTCCAGGAGTGCGACGGCGACCTTGGCGTTGCCGACCTCGCACGCGTGGCAGAGCGGGGTCATGCCGCGGTGGTCCACGGGGTCGGGGGCTGTGAAGGAGTACGGTCGGGACGGGTAGTCATCAGACAGATTAACCAAGAGTAGCTCAGAGCACGCTGATATTTTGGACGGGAAAGTTGTTGAACAGCAGAGAGTATGTATGTGGTCAACGAGGGTTGGGGGCAGCCTGTCCAGTTGGTGTTGAGGGTGGGGACGTACAGGCGCCGAGCCGGAGCAGCGCCCTCACGGCGGCAAGCTCCCGTGCACCGTCGGGGTCGGGGTGACGCGGAGGCAAGCCGGGGTGGATCGGCAAGACGGCGTTAAACAGCGGGGTGAACCCGGCGCCCTTGTCCACCCAGTTCACGTCCGCGCCGAAATCAGCTAGCAGCCGGACGATGTCGGCGTGTTGGTAGCGCGCCGCACTGATCAGCGCCGTGTCGCCGTCAGCGTCCGCGTAGTCCGCGGTGGTGTTCGGCGCGCGCTCGAGAATCATGTCGAGGAACCCTTTGACGGAGAGACAGGTATTTCCAGTCGGCGGGAGACTACGGCGACCTGGCTTCTGCAAATTGCCTATCACCACCTGAATCTTGGCGGCGTGAAGTGGTTTATAACTGCGACCGGTTTCGCAAATGAACACTGTGGAACGGTGTCATTCTTCTCTGCTAAATTCGATCGTATCTTGAAAAATACATCTGCTAAATCTTTGAAGCTTGATGTGCAGCAAGATACATAAACATGCTTGAGTGGTTGCTCGAACGAATGCCAGTCATAGATTTCTCCTTCAACGCGCACGTGCTCCCT
>Ga0307489_10001099_pt1 | contig 17564 bp, 30 predicted proteins | sample SB12metaG_FD_202247 | JGI IMG/M metagenome (GOLD analysis project Ga0307489, IMG submission 202247) | Sea-ice brine microbial communities from Beaufort Sea near Barrow, Alaska, United States - SB 1.2 | ecosystem: Environmental > Aquatic > Marine > Coastal | place: USA: Alaska | collected...
GAGGAGGAGGAGGAGGAGGAGGAGGAGGAGGAGGAGGAGGAGGGGGAGGAGGAGGAGGAGGAGGAGGATGAGGAGGAGGAGGAGGAGGACAAGATTCAACATCGGTCGAGTGACTGTATTCAACACCCCCCCCTGCCTTGGCGAATGGGTCCTCATCCGCCGCCGGGGGCCAGGGGCTTACACTCCTCAACTTTTCAGCTCAACCTAAGCCGCTTTGTATGGGATAGGGGGTGCGCGTAGGGATTGTGTAGCCCGTGTTGAGGGGTCTTAGGGGGTATGTAGGGTGTGTAGGGTGCTTTCTTGTAACAGACACGGCTCAAGTTGAGCTGAGAAGTGGACGAGTGTAAGCCCCTGCCGGGGGCTGAGGGGTTTTCGCTGGCTTCTCCTTTTTTTTCTGCTGGGGCGCCGCGCCCTCGCCGCCCGGGGCCCCGGCCCCACCCTTGCTGTACCGGCGCAAGTTGAATTGAAAGCAAAACTTGAAAGGAATTCATCACATTTTCGTGTCAAGAGATTGGCTCCAGGCGCTTTCAGCTTAGGTTTGATAGGTTCAACCTGCACCGCCCTACCTTGCCGCCCTCCGCCGCCGCCGCCGCCGCCGCGTCACCCTTGGGCTTGATGACGGGCTTGAGCAGCTTGACGATGTAGTCGCAGGTGCCGGTGACCAGGGGCTTACACTCGTTCACGTTAGAGCTCAACTTGAGTAACTCCAGGACACATTCATGAGTCAAGTTGTATGATACGGTACACAGATGCGCTGAAATTGAGCTGAAATGGGAACGAGTGTAAGCCCCTGGCGGTGACCAGGGCCGTAAAGGTACCACAGTGCCCTTTTCAGTTCGCGTCGGGTCATGGCCAGGGAGGAGGAGGCGGCGAGTGTGTACGGGTGCACGGGTACACTCTGAGCAAACAGTCAGGTTGAGCTGAGAAGGTAACCAGTGTCAGGCCAGGGAGGAGGAGGCGGCGAGTGTGTACGGGTGCACCGGTACACTATGAGTCAGCCGTCAGGAGGCGTGTGAGACGCGGCGCCGCGTCAGGGACCTGCAGACTGTTTGCTCATAGTGTACCAGTTGGGTCATGTACCGGTGCACTATGGGCAAACAGTCAGGGACCTGCCGCTAAACTGGCCCGGCATCGGGTTCTGCTTCTCGAACGGCTTCGTCATCAAATACCCCGTCGCCGCGCAACGCTCCTGCACAGATGGGAAAAAGTGTTGAAATCAACATTCGTCAGGAAAAGTATCTGGCGAGGGCCGCGAGGGAGCAGGGATCTGACGGTCCGCCGGCCCCTCGCCCCCCCGATGTGATGATCGCTCGCTAGCCACTCCGGCAGCTACCCCGAACGACCTCACGCGGCGATCCATCTCTCTTGTCTCTGACGCGGTATCGACATTGAGGGCACGGTGCGGGTGAACGAGTGGAACACAGAAGCGAGTAAGTTCGTGGGAGAACGACGAGGTGGTGGGGCGTGACCGACCTCGTCAGGAGTTCCACAAGCCCGGCAAACCGGGCTCAAGTGAAGGCGCTTCGGGACAACGACAGGGGAGCAGGCGGTCAACTTTGAGCAACCACCCCATCTTACTCCACGACACGCTTGGCTCCCCGTCTCACCTTCAGGGGCTTACACTCGTTCCCATTTTTCCGCACAACTTGAGATTCCATTGCCTCTTTCCGCTCAACTTATGCCTACGTGGTCCCCCATATGACCCAAGTGACCCGTGGATGTGTCCCGAAGGTGCTCAAGTTGAGCTCTGACGTGAGCGATGTGTCCCGAAGGTCCTCAAGTTGAGCTCTGAAGTGAGCGAGTGTAAGCCCCTGCTCCCCGGCTCACCTTGTAGACCCCCGGCGGCGGTGTAAATGCGCTGGACCACGGGTCATCGGGGTCTACTGTCATGCGCGCCGCGTCACCGCTGCCGCCCATCTCCATGATGAGCGCGTCCACCTTGCCGATGCACTCCTCGAGAGCGGCGGACGACATGTGGGGCGTCGATCGAGCCGAGCGGCGCCGTGCAAGTGTGGGTGGGATGGACGCGAAGGCACGCACTTCCAATAAATCTCCCGGCCAACGCCAACGTTCCTGAACCCTAAGCCCTGAACCCGAAGCCCTAATAAACCCTAAACGAGGTTCAATGGCGGATGGCGAAGCGGCGACGAGAAAACGTGGCGCGTTCCCTGGCCGTCGCGACAAGTCGCTCGCATCCGGCACTTGCCCCTCGCTGCACCTCCGCACCGTCCACGCACGATGGGGAAGGGCGGCGACGCGACCGTGGCGACCACGGCGGCGCCGGCAGCGCTGCCCAAGGGCCTCAAGGCCGGCCGCCAGTACACGCAGATCCGCGGCCAGGTGAGCGGCCATTCCCCTCAGCACGGTTTGTCCTCCGACTGTGGGATGTGGAAGGGCGCCTCCAGCCGGCGCGCCACGCGTCGAACGCCAACGCCGCCGTCAACAACGCGGCCGCACACTCACCCGGCCGCTCTCGCAACCTGACCTGTCCTGTTCTGGCCTGACCTGACGACGCTTTCGCTCTTTGAAATGCGCACAACACTTTCCTACGTCAAAGCACTCACAGTCTCATCACACCCTCACGCATTCACCTCGACCTCCCTCCCTCCCTTTCTCTACCCGCAGGTGTACGACATCACCGACTTCGCGGCGTCGCACCCGGGCGGCGCGCAGCTGCTGGCGCTGGCGGCAGGAGCTTACACTCGTCCACTTTTCAGCTCAACTTGAGCACTTTGAATAGGATAGGAGGTGCGCGTAGGGGCTGTGTAGCCCGTGTCAAGGGGATGTTTAGGGTGTGTAGGGTGTTTATGTGTGTCAGACACGGCTCAAGTTGAGCTGAACAGTGAACGAGTGTAAGCCCCTGGCTGGCGGTGGGGCGCGACGCCACCATCCTGTTCGAGAGCCACCACGTGCGGCCCGAGGTGGTGGCAAAGGCATGGGCTTACTTACACTCGTTCACTTTTCAGCTCAACTTGAGCCGTGTCTGACACACACAAAATCACCCTACGCACCCTAAACACCCCCTAGCGCCCCCTTAACATGGGCTACACAATCCCGACGCGCACCCCCTATCCCATGAAAAGCGCTCAAGTTGAGCTGGGAAGTGAATAAGTGTAAGCCCCTGGGCCAAGGCGCTCAAGCTGCTCACCAAGGCAGGGGCTTACACTCGTCCACTTTTCTGCTCAACCTAAGCCGTTTTGGTCACACCTCCCCGTGTCCCCCTGTCTCATAGACCGGGGGAACATCATGCGCCCAACGTATTCCATAAAATGTGCTCACGTTGAGCAGAACAGTGGACGAGTGTAAGCTCCTGCACCGAGGTGGACACCGACGTCAACCTGTGCCCGGCATGGCCCATCACCACCTCACTGTTTGCTCATACTGTACACGTTCGCCTCATCCTCCTCCTCATCCTCCTCTTGTGTCCACCGACAGCGTCAACCCCGTCGAGGCCCGCTACCAACTCAGTGTTTGCTCATTGTGTACACGTCCGCCTCCCCCTCCTCCTCCTCATCCTCCTCCTGTATCCACCGACATCGTCAACCTGTGCCCGTCGAGGCCCGGTGTCGCCACGCCAGTGTGCTCGCTTCCGCTTCCTGTTGTACCTCTGACATTCTCTCTGAGATGCTCTCTGACAGCTCTCAGACATGCTCTCTGACACGCTCTCTGACATGCTCTTTGACATGTCTCTGACAATGCTCTGTGACATGCTCTCTGACATGTTCTCTGACATTGCTTTCTGAGACGCTCTCTCAGACGCTCTCTGACCAGCTTTCTGACATGCTCTCTCACATGCTCCCTCCAGTTCAGACCCGAGAGCTCCCCGTTTGACGCCAGCAGGCAAGACCACCTGGCCTTACTGACAGGATGAGGCGTTCCCCAAGCCGCTGGACTCTCCCATCTACAACAAGATTCAGAAGCGTGTGCGGGAGGAGATTCTGGCGCCGCTGGAGAAAAGCACGGGGCGCGTGCCGACGGGGCGCGGGGCAGGGGCTTACACTCGTCCACTTTCCAGCTCAACCTGAGCCGTTTCTGACACGAATACACCCTGACCACCCCCTGATAATCCTTAATACCCCCTGACACCTCCGAAACAACCCCTAAATAACCCCTAAACGCACCCCTATCCCACAGAGTGCGCTTAAGTTGAGCCGAAAAGTGGAAGTGTGGAAGCCCCTGGCGCGGGGCCTGCCAGGTGGACGCCGCCGTGGTGCTCGCGTTCTTCGCCGCCGCGCTGGTGTGCTACGTGCACAGCCCGTCCATCCTCACCGGCAGGGGCTTGCACTCGTTCACATTAGAGATCAACTTGAGCAACTCCAGGACACGTTCATGAGCTGAGTCGGGTCATGCGGTGGACAGAAGAGCTCAAGTTGAGCTGAATTTGGAACGAGTGTAAGCCCCTGCTCACCGGCTGCGTGCTCGGCGTCGCCGCCTACTGGTCCGGCACCGGGCAGGGCGCTAAATGCTTCCTACGTCATGTCATAATAGGCGCGCTAAATGCTTCCTACGTCATGTCATAATAGGCCGATTTCGGTATATCGCCTGGGGAAAATGCCCATGCACAGTCGCGGGCAAAGCGTCAGCGCTCAGCTCGGGAAGCGGGCGCCAGCTTGAATGCCCATACAGAGTTGCGGGCAAAGCGTCAGCGCTCGGCGCGGGAAGTGATATACCGAAATCGGCATATTATCAGCCTGCATCTCGACGATCTAAAGCTCCAGTCTGCTCCCCACTCTTACCCCAACGAACGAGAGCTCACACACGGTGGATGACACGGCGGGAGGCGGGCAACTGCCCCTAAACCCGTAACCCGTAACCCGTAACCCTTAACTCTCAACCCTAAACCTGCCCCTGACTGTGGGTTGCAGCACACGGCGAACCACGGGGGGCTGTGCAAGAACGCGAGGTGGAACGAGGTGTGGGGCTGGTTCGGTTCCGACGTCCTCATCGGCAAGAGCAGCATCGAGTGGCGCTACCACCACATGGTAGGGCGGTGCAGGTTGACCCTACGAAACCCAAGTTGAAACCGCCCCGAACTAAGCACTTGAAGCTAAAGTGTGATACACTGCTTCAAACTTCTGCTTTCAAATTCAACTTGCGCCGCTACCACATGGTGAGCCACCACTCCTACTGCAACGACATCGACAAGGACCAGGATGTGTACACCTCGTTCCCGGTAGGGCGGTGCAGGCTGACCCCATCAATCCCAAGTTGAAAGCGCCTGGACCTAAGCGCTTGAAACTACACTGTGATATACTCCTTTCAAACTTTGCTTTCAATTTCAACTTGCGCCGCTACATCCCGCTGATCCGCTTGGACGACGAGCAGGAGTGGGCGTGGTTCCACAAATTCCAGGCGCTGTACGTGCCCTTTGTGTGGCCCATGCTGTACTGGGCCGCGCAGGTGGGCGACTTTGTGAACATCTTCGTGAACCGCGCCTCCCCGGGGGTCGAGTACTTGGGCCTCACTAACAAGGAGGTGGCGATGTACGTGGTGGGCAAGGTGATGCACTTGGGGTTGACCCTGGTGCTGCCGGCGTACTACCACGGCCTGGCTAAGACGGCACTGCCGTTCCTGGTAGGGCGGTGCAGGTTTACCCTATCAAACCAACGTTGAAACCGCCTGAATCCCTGAAACCAACCGCTCGAAACTGAAACATGATGTACCGCTTTCAACGTTTGCTTTCAATTTCAACTTGCGCTGCTACATCCTGGCGTACGGCGCCATGGGCTCCTTCGTCCTGTGCTGGTTCTTCATCGTCAGCCACAACCTGGTAGGGCGGTGCAGGTTGACCCTATGTAACCCGTGTTGAAAGCGCGTGGAGCTACGCGCTTGACACTATGACACGATGAACCGCCTTCAACATTTGCTTTCAAATTCAACTTGCGCCGCTACAGCCTGGACGGCCTGCGCCCCAACCAACTGTCCAAGGAGAGCCGCAAGGACTGGGGCAAGTGGCAGATCGAGACGTCCGCCACGTGGGGCAACGCCTTCTGGGGCTTCCTGTCCGGCGGCCTCAACTACCAGATCGAGCACCACATGTTCCCCGGCAGGGGCTTACACTCGTCCACTCTTCGGCTCAACTTGAGCGCTTCGTATGGGATAGGGGGTGCGCGTAGGGGCAGTGGAGCCCGTGTTAAACCCAGTCTCCGCTATGACTACCCCCTGATTCCCTCGAATCGAGCCTCTCGACCCATCAGGGACGAGGAGAGATGATGCAATGTCCATTGACCAATTAGAGACCACAAACGATTACGATCAGATTTGGTGAGATTTGGTCAAGGAGATCCAATCAATCACAGCTCTCCGAGCCGCCACGTGGACCAATCACATGAGGGCCTTCAGCGTCACGCGTGACGCGGAGACTGGGTTTAAGGGCGTGTTAGGGGGTGTATAGGGTGTTGTCTTGTGTCAGACACGGCTGAAGTTGAGCTGAGAAGTGGACGAGTGTAAGCCCCTGTTCCCGGGCACCGCGCATAACCTGTACCCCAGCATGCAGCCCATCATCAAGGAGGAGTGCGCCAAGGCGGGCATCAAGTACAACGGCTTCGACGGGTACTCCGGCCTATGGCCCATCACGAAGAGCATGTTCAGCTTTCTCAGCAAGATGAGCGTGGACCCCGCCAAGACCAAGTAAGCTCGGGGGCCCGGTGCCGCGGGGCCCGTGCCTGTGGGCGCGCTGTTATTCCATTCATGCCCCCAGGTGTTACTCTCTAGCAAGGCGAATCTGACGAGGCCGTGGAGGCGCCTTTATATATTATTCCACTGAGTTACAACATTCCATCCAGTTATAACTCTCTACTCTACTGTAGGCATTCTTTGACGAAAATGAGTTTTGTAATTGCAAAATATTTGTGTTCGTTCGCTGTTCTCTGCGGAGTGCGTGGGTTGGCTACTGTGTGCGTGTGTGTATTACTAGGGTGTGATGGGCGCCCCGAGGATGCCCTGCAGCCACGCTGTAGCGGCGCAGGTTGAATTTGAAACCAAAATTTGAAAGCGCTCCATCACATTTCAGTTTCAAGCGCTTAGTTCCAGGCGCTTTCAATGTGAGTTTGACAGGATCGACCTGCACCGCCTTACCACGCGCTGCCGGCGGAGTCAGCCTCCAGCTCGCGGCGCATCTGCTGCACGCGGCGCACAGCGTCGGCGGGGGACATCTCCGGCAGTGGCAGCGCGGCAAAGTCCGCTAGGAACTGGCGTGCCCGCGCGGTGCCCCGCGCCGCGTCCTCCGCCTTCGCGTCGCCGCCGTCGCGCTTCCTCTTGTCGCCCGCCTCCCCGCCGCCGCCGCCGCCCCCGCCCAGAGTACCCGCCGCCGCCGCCGCGCCCTCCTCCGATATGTAGCGGCGCAAGTTCAATTTGAAAGCAAAATTTTAATGCGGTTCATCACAATTTAGTTTCAAGCGCTTAGTTCCAGGCGCTTTCAAAGTGGGTTTCATCGGTCCAACCTGCGCCGCCCTACCGAGAAGTCCTCGAGCTCCGCCGCCTTCTCCCGCGCCATCTTGAGCACCTCCTCCGGAAATCGTGCAAACTCCGCGCAGTGTATGCCGAACGACTGGTCGCACGCCCCCTCCTTCAGTTTGTACATCATCGTCAGCTTGCGACAGGGCCTGGCTGATTATGCTTGCCACGTCACAGGGTAACACTCAAGAAATGAGAGTTTAAACCTAAACCCTAAACCCGAGGTGGATGACGTCCAGTGAAACAGGGACCGCTGTATGAGGCCAGACAGGAAGAGGCGGCGAGTGTGTGCACTGTGATGAGGGGTGTACACTACGAGCACCTATACCTGTCGCGGGTACATTACCCCACTACGCGTTAGCCCTTAAAGTAGCTTAAACTAGGTTATTGTAACCCCCTCTCCGTTCAGTTTCAGTATGAAATCGACGTTCTTGAGTTAAGACCACTACGCACTAACCCTTAAACTAGCTAAGTATAGGGTAGCCTGCCCGCCCCCCTTCACGAGAAGTAGCCTGGATCGGCAGGTGTACGAGCACCCCACCTTGCGGCTGCCCTCGTCGATCCTGGCGTCCACGTGAAAGTTAGCCACGCCCCCGGGGCCCTTCAACGCCGTCAACTCGTGGAAGTGTGTGGCGAACAGACACGGCGCCTCCACTTAGGGCCAAATGTATAACACTCGCCACGTCATATGATGACATTTAACTCAGTAAACGAGGGTTTCAAACGTGGTGGATGACGTGGTGAGCACCGGTACACTATGCATGCGACACTACCTTGACTTCATTGACGATGTGCTCGGAGATGGCCCAGGCCAGGCCGAACCCGTCGTATGTGGAGGTGCCGCGTCCCAGCTCCAGGGGCTTACACTCGTCCACTTTTCAGCTCAACCTGAGCCGTTTCTGACACAAAACACACCCTGGACGCCGTCTGATACCCCCTTGACACCCCCTAATGCCCCTTAAAACCCGCCAAACACCCACTAAAGAACCCCTAAATGCACCCCCTATCCCACATAAAGCGCTTAAGTTGAGCCATGAAGTGAACGAGTGTTAGCCCCTGCCCAGCTCATCGATGATGATGAGCGAGGACGGCGTCGCCGCTTTAAGGATCGCCGCCGTCTCCAGCATCTCCGCCATGATGTAGCGGCGCAATTTGAATTTGAAACCAAAGTTTCAAAGCAGTCCATCATATGCCAGTTTCAAGCGCTTGGTTCCAGGCGGTTTCAACTTGGGTTTCATAGGGTTAACCTGCGCCGTCCTACCATGAAGGTGGAGATGCCCCGCAGCTGGCAGTCGCCGGCGCCGACGCGCGCGAAGATGGCGTCGCGGATGGCGATGTTGGCGCTGTCGCACGGCACGAAGGACCCCACCTGCGCCATCAGCACGCACACCCCCACCTCATGCTATTGCCTGCCAGCTGTGCCTCGCCACGTCATTGGATGCTCGAAATGCGTCGCAGGACGCGGCGGGCAATGGGCCGTGTAGATATTACTCACCGCGTCACTGGATGGCATGACGCGGCAGGCAATGGGCCTGGTAGATGTTACTCACCGCGTCACTAGATGGCATGACGTGACGGGCAATGGGCCTGGTAGATATTACTTGCCGCGTTACAGGATGCCAAAAGGGCTCAAATGCGTTGCATGGCGTGGCGAGCAAGATCTGCCGGGGCTTACCTGGCGGATGAATGTGGACTTGCCGCCCATGTTGGGCCCCGTGATGTAGCGGCGCAAGTTGAATTTGAATTCAAGATTTGAAAGCAGTTCCTCATATTTTAGTTCCATGCGCTCGGTTCCAGGCGCTTTCAACGGGGGATTGATAGGGTCAACCTGCACCACGCTACCGTGATGATCTGGAACCAGCTGCTACCGCGCTGTAGCGAGCAGGTGTTGGCGATAAACTGCACCCCGTCCTGCGCCTCCACGCACGGGTGCCGGCTGCCAAGGGCTTACATTTGTCCACTTTTCGGCTCAACGTAGGCGCTTTCTGTGAGATAGGGAGTGAATTTGGCAGTTGTGCAGGGGGTAATTTAGGGGTTGTCAGGGGCTGTTAGGGGATTTCAAGGGTGTGTTTTGTATCAGAAATCGCTCAGGTTGAGCTGAAAAGTGGACGAGTGTAAGCCCCTGCCGGCTGCCCTTCAACACGATCTCCCCTCCGCCGCCGCCGCCGTCGGCGTCGCCGCCGCTGCCCTTGGCTGTCATCACGGGCCGCACGAACGGCGTGGGCGCCGCCACCGCCTAGGGCCCGGCATAACATGCTTGATTCATCACAGGGTGGCACTTAGCTCAAGAAACGAGGGCTTGAATAGGCCGATTTCGGTATATCGCCTGGGTGAAATGCCCATACAGAGTGGCGGACAAAGCGTCAGCGCTCCGCGCCGGGAAGCGGGCGCCAGGTGAATGCCCATACAGAATTGCGGGCAAAGCGTCAGCGCTCGGCGCGGGAAGCGATATACCGAAATCGGCCTATTGTGTTGAAGGACATGTGGAGCAGTTTCTACCCTGGGCCCAACCACGGCCACCTCGGCGAAGCTGGCCAACACGTCGAGGGTTTAGGGTTTAGGATTTTGGGTTCAGGGTGTTGGGTTTAGGGTTTAAGGTATCTGCCCTGGGCCCCACCACGGCCACCTCGGCGAAGCTGGCCAGCACGTCGATCTCGGCGCAGATGGCGCTGGCCTGCAGGAACACGTCGGCGAACGACGCGGCCACGTCCACCACGCGCTCCACCAGGTTGAAGCGGCGCAAGTTGAATTTGAAAGCAAAATTTTAGCAAAATCGATAGCGATTTATCATATTTTAGTTTGAAGCGCTTGGTTCCAGACGGTTTCAGCTTGGGTTTGATGGGGTCAACCTGCACCGCCTTACCAGGTGACGCTGCTGCGACTCGTACGTCTTGTCAAGCTCCACGCGCTTCCCGCTCAGAGCCCGCAGCTTCTTGTTTGTGAACTTGGTGCCGTCCTTCTTGGCCTCCAGCCAGGGGCTCACACTCGTCCACTTTTCAGCTCAACTAAAGTGGTTTCTGTGGGACAGTGGGTGCGTTTAGGGGCTGTTTAGGGGTTGTTTCGGGGGTTTTTTTAGGGGGTACACAAGGGGTGCTACCAGGTATTAGGGGGTGCTTAGGGTGTATTTTGCGTCAGAAACGGCTCAGGTTGAGCTGAAAAGTGGACGAGTGCAAGCCCCTGCCTCCAGCACCTGGTAGGTGGCGCTGAGTTTCTTGCGCACCGTGGTCTCCTCCTTTTTGCTGAGGCGCAGGAACCAGCCGTGCATGTTGTTGTGCTCCAGCTTCAGCACCTTGTTGAAGCGGCGCAAGTCGAAATTGAAAGCAAAGTTTGAAACCGTCCCATCACGTCTTGGTTTCAAGAGCATAGATCCAGGCGCTTTCAACACGTGTTTTGTGCTTTTAACCTGCACTGCGCTACCTTGTCGGCCGCTAGGCCCAGGTCGTTTGCCGCCTCCTTGAACGCCGCGTGGATCTCATCCTCCGCCGCGTCCTTCATCCAGGGGCTTACACTCGTTCACTTCCTAGCTCAACTTGAGCGCTTTGTATGGGATAAGGGGTGCGCGTAGGGGTTGTGTAGCCCGTGGTAAGGGGGCGTTAGGGGGTGTTTTGGGTGTGTAGGGTGTTTCGTGTGTAAGACACGGCTCAAGTTGAGCTGAAAAGCGAACGAGTGTAAGCCCCTGCCTTCATCTTCTGCAGCTCGCCCAGCTCCTGGTCGTAGCTGGCGCAGATGATGTACTCGTCCGGGATCTTGTTGAGGTCCACCGCCGCCTCCAGCAGCGACTCGAACCGTCCCAGGTGCTCGGCATCGTGCAGCCGAGCCAGCTTATCGGAGTACATCTCACGCAGCGCGGCGCCGTGCACGCCCGTCACGCAGGGGCTTACATTCGTTCCCATTTCCGCTCAACTTGAGCTCTTCTGTCCACCGCATGACCCAAATTAACTCATGAATGTGTCCTGGAGTTGCTCAAGTTGAGCTCTAACGTGATCGAGTATAAGCCCCTGCCATCACGCGGTCCAGGGCCTCGGAGATGTACGGCAGCGCGGCGGAGGCCTGGTACCAGGGGCTTACACTCGTCCACCTGTCAGCTCAATTTGAGCACTTTGTATGGGATAGGGGGTGCGCGTAGGGGTTATGTAGCCCGTGTTAAGGGGATGTTAAGGGGTGTTTAGGGTGTTTAGGGTGTTTGGTTGTGTCAGACACGGCTCAAGTTGAGGTGAGAAGTGGACGAGTGTGCGCCCCTGCCTGGTAGAGGCGGCACAGGTCCATGAGGGAGGCGCGGCGGCGCTCCAGCTTGCGGGTGATGCGCTCGATGTCGGGCAGCGCGCGCAGGTGCGCGCCACGCAGGGTGTCGCGCACCTCAGGGTCGCCCACCAACGCCTCGACGGTGTCGTGGCGCCGCGAGATCTCCGTTGCGTCTACCAGGGGCCAGGGGCTTACACTCGTTCCCACTTCCGCTCAACTTGAGCTCACATTGCCCCCTTCCGCTCAACTTAAGCTTACTTTGTCCCCTATATAACCCAAATTAACTCGTTGATGTGTCCCGAGGGTGCTCAAGTTGAGCTGTGATGTGAGCAATGTGTTCCCGAAGGTCCTGAAGTTGAGCTCTGAAGTGAGCGAGTGTAAGCCCCTGCCAGGGGCTGCTTCAGCCAGCGGAGGAGCAGGCGGCGGCCCATGGGAGAGCGGCACTTGTTGAGAAGGCCGTAGATCAGGGGCTTACACTCGTCCACTCTTCAGCTCAACTTAAGCGCCTTCCGTGTGACAGGGGGTGCAGTTAGGAGTTGTTTTGGGGGTATTTAGGGGGTGGTGGGGTGTATTAGGGGTGTTTAGGGCGTGCTTTTGTGCCAGAAACGGCTCAAGTTGAGCTGTATAGTGGACGAGTGTAAACCCCTGCCGTAGATGCTGAAGCCCGAGGCGGCGTCCGGCGCGGCGGCGTTGGCGGCGGCGTTGGCGCCGGAGGAGCGCTCGGGCAGCACGTTGAGCGCGCGCAGGGCGGAGGAGTCCAGCCGCATGTAGCGCCCCGTGTCGTGCATCACCAGCGTGCACCGACCGTGGTCAGGGGCTTACACTCGTCCACTTTTCAGCTCAACCTCAGCCGTTTCTGGCACAAAACACACCCAAAGCACCCCCTAAGAACCCCGGACACACCAAACCCCCCCGTCAACACCCCCTATATGCACCCCCTGTCCCACAGAAAGCGCTTACTTTGAGGTGAGAAGTGGACGAGTGTAAGCCCCTGCCCATGGTTCGCCGGGTCGGACAGCAGCTCCGAGAACCGCAGCACCGCCGCCAGCGTTGCTGCGGCGCCCTCCTTCTCTCAGGGTCGGTACCCTAAACCCTAAACCATAAACCCTAAACCCCTGGGTGCCATCGGTTCCCGTGGTAGCTTCACAGGCAGCGTCTTGGAGGTAACAAGTAGGGAAGTAGCTTCACTTAAGCAACTTGGAAGTATCACGTTGGGAGGTGGCTTAACTTGAACATCTAGGAGGTATCCAGTTGGGGAACTGCCAGTGGCTTCATGGACAAGCCAGGTCAAGTGCCGGCAAACGGGGACGCCGTATCAGTCCCTGGACGGCGGCAACAAGCAAGGCGGTGGCAGCAGTGGTATACAGGTGCACCAGGAGCAGCAGTGAGGGACGCGGTGTGAGGCCCAGGGGCTTACACTCGTCCACCTTTTGGCTCAACGTAAGCACACTTTGTTGGATACGTTGGGTGCATGGTTTTCCCCCAGTCTATTAGACAGGGGGACATGGGGAAGTGTGACCAAAACGGCTCAGGTTGAGCAGAAAAGTGGACGAGTGTAAGCCCCTGGTGATGCCCTGCCTTCTCGAGGATGGCGCGGTGCTGCTCCACCCCCGCCGCCCCCACGGACTCGCGCCCGCCGCCGCCGGACCCGCCCCCGGACCCGCCCCCGGACCCGCCGCCAGAGCTGTCCACTCCCGCGATGCCGCCGCCACCACTGCTGGCCTTGCCGAGGTGTAGCGGCGCAGCTCAAATCTGAAAGCAAAACTTGAAAGCAGTGTCATCATATCCCAGTTTGAAGCGCTTAGTTCCAGCGTTCCAGGCGGTTTCAACGTGGGTTTGATAGGGTCAACCTGCACCGCCCCACCGAGTAGGCGCGCGAGGTCGTCCTCGAGGTCGCGGACATCGAACTCGGACGACTTGCGCTCCGTGGCCAGCGCGCCGCACCGCCCCACTAGGTCCCGCAGCCGCCGCCCCTCGGGTGTCTCCGTGGCCTCGCGCGGCAGTATGCACTCCTTGGTCCCCAGCTGGCAGATGACCGCCTTCAGTCAGGGGCTTACACTCGTTCCCATTTCAGCTCAACTTGAGCCCCTCTATCCACCGTATGACCCATTTTGACTCATGAATGTGTCCTGGAGTTGCTCAAGCTGATGTCTAACGTAAACGAGTGTAAGCCCCTGCCTCCAGCGAGCAGAACTGCTCGTCATCCACGAACTCGCACGCGCCCAGCTCGCGCGTCGTGGGGTTCACGTACGCCGCGCCCCAGGGTCTACCAACGAATGAATAGTCTAGACGTCAACACGTCACATTTGCCTAGCTCTACCCTCGTTTTCTTGGGAAAACGCCGCCTGCCTCTGATGTTCTGTAGTGCCTGTTGTTTTGAAGGCCATGTTTACTTGTTCGGCGAGCCCCACCACGCCCACGAGGCGCTGTTCCGCCTTGTTGTAGCGGCACAAGTTGAATGTGAAAGCAAATTTTGAAAGCAGTCCATCATATTCCATTTTCAAGCGCTTAGTTCCAGGCGGTATCAACTTGGGTTTGATAGGGTCAACCTGCACCGCCCCGCCTTGACGACAACGCGGACCGCGGCCACGACGGGCGTGTCCGCCATCTCGCCCGTGCGGTACAGCTCCTCCTCCAACCAGGGGCTTACACTCGTTCACTTTTCAGCTCGACTTGAGCGCATTCTGTGGGATAGGGGGTGCATCAAGGGGGTGTTCAGGGGGTGTTTAGGGGTTGTTTAGAGGGTGTTTAGGGGGTGTTTAGGGGGTATTTAGGGGGTGTTGCGGGGTATCAGGGGGTGTGCGGGGTGAGATGTTATTTCCGAACGGCTCAGGTTGAGCTGATAAGTGGACGAGTGTAAGCCCCTGCCTCGAACGCGCCCAACTTACCGGGGCTGGCGGTGCGCCCCAGCTTCCACCCCTGCCGCCCCGTCTCCTCGTACAGCTCCACGGTGCGCTCCGTGCCGTCCAGCAGCCAGGGGCTCACACTCGTCCACTTCTCGTCCACTTCTCAGCTCAACCTGAGCCGTTCCTGACACACAAACAGCCCCTAAGCACCCATCAACATCCCCTGACGCCAACCTGACACCCGCTAAACACCCACTAAACACCCCCTAAACGCACCCCCTATCCCATGAAAAGCGCTTACGTTGAGCTGGAAAGTGGACGAGTGTAAGCCCCTGCCAGCAGCAGGTCGCGCAGCACCGTCTCAAACAGGCTGCGGTTCAGCGTCACCCCGGGCAGCGCGCTCTCGCCGTGCCCTTCAACTCAGGCCGACACAGCATAAATTGCTTGGTCAGATGGAGGGCTCGGCTCAATGTTGGGAGTTGGCACAGCTGGCATATGGTCTACACACCGCTGAACAGCTGGCAGCACACACCGCTGGGACGACAATGACGGAAGGCAACGCGACAGCTGCAGCCGCACCGAGGTATTTGACGACGGTGGTGGTCTTGTAGAAGGTGCGCGCGATGAAGGTGGCGTCGTCGCCGTGCACCAGGGGCTTACTCTCGTTCACTTTTCAGCTCAACTTGAGCCGTGTCTGACACAAGAAAACACCCTACACACCCTAAACACCCCCTTTACACGGGCTACACAGCCCCTACGCACACCCCCTGACCCATGCAAAGCGGTCAGGTTGAGCTGAGAAGTGGACGAGTGTAAGCCCCTGCCGTGCACGCTGTAGAAGTCCTTGCGGTCGAAGAAGCGGATGGCCTTCGCATCCTCGGGTAAGGATTTGAAGTACGTGATGAACCCTTTCTTGTCGTACTCTGTGCGAGGCGGCGCAGTGGGGGAGAGTGGCGGGTGAGTGGGACAGTGGCATGAACACGTTTGTACGGTGCGAGGTGAGTGGTGATAGCGGCGGAGGCGGGTGGCTGGGGCGGTGGGGGTGGGGGGTAAAAGGGTGATGGGACGGAGAGACGAGATCCTCCGTGGCGTTGTTTTGAAGAAGGAAAAAAGGTGGTGAACAAAACGCTGCTGGCGATGCTGCGTCGCACTCGCGCGGCGCACCGTTGAGGTTGAGGTCGTGCTGCGCTTGCTCGGAGGCCGCCATGTTGAGAGCGAGGGGGCTGCGGAAACCAACGCCGGCCTCTTGTGACCGGCGAGCTCCGTTACCGCAACCACCAGACTGCAAACAATGAACTTTTTGCCCCGTCAGAGCGCAATTTGAAATACTGATGAGCGCTGAGCGCTATCTGCAGGGGGGACAGGGGGGTTTATAAATATGGGGTATTAATGGGGGGGTGCCGAGGGCGGGGAAATTCCGAGGGGGGGTGCGACTGCCGAGGCCGAGGGGCGCGTCGTCCACGAGCGCAGCGCGGTGTGTCACACGAGCCCGCGCCGCTCTACCCCCAAGAACGGGGTCTTTCTCCTTCTCCCGCCGCCGCCCCGGCGTAACGGGAGCCATGGCGCCTGAGACCGACGCGTCGCTGCAGCGTCCGTTCCTCGGCACGGCCCAGATGGACGTGGAGGAGTGCGGCACCTGAGGCATGGAGGAGGCGGCGTCGCCCTGCGACCCCGCCTCCGGCGCCGGCGGCGTCAGCGTCCTCGACCAATCCAACGCCGGCCTCTGGGTCAGCTTCTTCACCGTGCTGCTGTCCGTGCCGGCCTTGGTGGGCTCCTGATGCTGGCAGGGGTGGTGTAATCGTGTTGCCCCATGCCCTTGCTCGGAAATGCCGACTTTGCTTTACCAAACAGAAACGTGGCGCATGCCCTGACAGCCTGACCAATTGTTCTCTGCTCCGCCACGCTGAGTGTCCGTAACCGCTTCAAAGGGCGGGAAGTTTTCTCTGTGTTCGAGTTAACGTGAAAGGCACAGCCCTGAAAGTTATCTCGAGGACACTTGGCGACGTCCACGCTTTGCCAATCCAGAGAACCCGCGGTTTCTCTGACCGTCTCGCTGTCCTCCTCTCCTCCACGTTCTCCTTCTTCTCCTCCACCTCCTCCTCCACCACCTCCTCAACCTCCTCCTCCATCTCCCCCCACTCTCCTCTACCTCCTCACTCTTCTATTACATCTCTTCCCTCCTCGCTCCTCCCTCCCCTCCCTCCCACTCCAGTCGTCAGCGAACTGAACTCTTGTGTTTTGTCTGCGGGTGGCACCCTGGGTGCGGGCCCCTGCTGCTGGCAGGGCTGATGGGCGCCGTGGCGTCCGAGGCAGGGGCTTACACTCGTACTCTTAACTCTTCAATTTGAGCGGTTTCTGACACAGAATATATCACCCATAATACTCCCTAGTACCCCCTAACACCTCCCAAACACCCCCTCAGCAACCTCTTAATCCACCCCACATCCCACAGAAAGCGCTTGAGTTGAGCTGAAAAGTGAACGAGAGTACAGCCCCTGGTCCGAGGCAAGCAAGCAGCTGGCACACGCCGTGTCCTTCGGCATCACCCTGGCCATCGTGTCCAACGTGGCGCAGATGGTGTACTGGAAGTCCTTGACGCGCCAGGCAGGGGCTTAACCTCGTCCCATTTCCGCTCAACCTGAGCTTACCTTGCCCCTTTCCGCTCAACTTAAGCTTACACTGTTCCCGTACAACCCAACCCAACCCGTGGATTCGTCCCGAAGGTGCTCACGTTGAGCTCTCACGTGTGCGATGTGTCCCGCAGGTCCTCAAGTTGAGCTCTGAAGTGAGCGAGTGTAAGCCCATGGCGCCAGGGCACCTACTGGAACCGCAACGGGCCCACCCTGCTGGCCGCTGCCGCCATCCCGCTGGTCATGCTGGACCTCACCCGCCACGTGCTTCAGGTAGGCCGGCAACCTCCTCCTCCTCCTCCTCCTCCTCCTCCTCCTCCTTCTCCTCCTCCTCCTCCTGCTCCAGCTCCAGCACCTGCGCCAGCACCACCGCCACCGCCGCCACCACCGC